>Ga0247803_1001511_pt1 | contig 12147 bp, 10 predicted proteins | sample UWRJL014104B1_FD_180928 | JGI IMG/M metagenome (GOLD analysis project Ga0247803, IMG submission 180928) | Plant litter microbial communities from Arlington Agricultural Research Station in Wisconsin, United States - UWRJ-L014-104B-1 | ecosystem: Environmental > Terrestrial > Plant litter >...
GACCATGGAAAATGCCTCGGATAGAGACTGCGAGGGAGAAGGCGGTGGTATGGGTGCGTATCGGTGACGCGATTGATTCCGAGACTCACCTCGACGCGTGGATAAGTAGCAGGACTGAACTTCCAGATACGTTCGGCAAAGCAATTCGTGCGTGCTCTCTATGATGAAATTTAGCTAATTAACGATATTGCTTCCGATGATGATTCAAGGACAAGGCTCTTCATTCCTGGCATTGAACCCGCTCTAAAATGGTCTCAGAAGTATTTCAAAGCACTCTGAAGCCTGCCATACTCTAAACTCAGAGTAAACGAGGCACCTGCACTTTGCGCTTTCGTTCAATCCCATAACGCACCGACCAACGTCGCGCCTACTCCATTGCTCACACACAGCGTTTCCATAACGTTCCAAGATCAGCCTCATGCATCATGATACTCTGCTCTCTGCTAATCTAACCATTTCCCTCTTCCGTGCTCGCCTACACACCTCCACCCCCTGGCACCATCTCGTACCACTAACCCCCTTTCACCCGAATCCGTCAAGAACATCACATAACCGAATACCCCCCTTTCGTAACAGAACATCCTTTACGGATACCACCATCCGTATTCCGGCGGCTCCGGGAGCCCATGTGATCCAAACCCCCGGATCCGCTATCCCACCAACTTTTTGCAACAAGCTTGTCAAGATCCAGAGCCGGACACCTGCGTGATCGAGATGGCGAGATCTAGCCGGGGTCGGTCCGAGAGCAGTAACAATTGTGGCTGCATCACAAGTGCTCCTCACGCGCGCGACCTTGAAAAGTACATCTGAATGATTGGCTCTTCATCGTTGGAAGGTCGGGAAAAGGTGGGGCCAGGGCAGCTGAGACTGCATGGCTAGACGGGGGTCATGAGCGTCTAAAAGGCGGTGTGGGAGTACCAGATCCGAGTCTGCTCCTGGGGCGTTGATTTTGTGTTTGCACGAGGTGCATGCCGAAAGCGGTGTTGAGACTCGTAACCAATACCTTGGATCGTGTTCATTGGACGACATACTCATTGGATTGGCTCGTTGACCAAATACCACAATGGGCTGATGGTGTCAATCACAGAGGATCGTAGAGATCCAGTTCCGGTCACGCGATAGCGGTCGTCATAGGTTTTGGAATCCCCACTTCGCCGTCACGCGTGCCTGGCGATCAGCGCATCGTGTCGTCGCACAACGCAACGAGGTGTATTTCTTTCTTGCGCCGAGATCGACATAGAGCGTGGGAGAGCGGCGACGCGATGATATCTTCTACGCAGCCGTTGCACAATGCGTATGGTCCACGTCGAGTACCCGAAACGTGGCGCAAAGTGTGGGATGCCTCATGCGGGTTGCGGAACTATCCATTCGATCTATAATCTAATGCATCGAGATCCTAGAATAGAATAGGCCGTTCGGTACAGTAGAAAGCCGTATTTCGCGAACGCGAAAATCGTACGATAACAACCTCATACCGCCGCTAGCGGGCGGTGGCGTGTAACGTGCATGCTCATAGTAAAGTTCGATCGAAAGGAACATTTCGACCGCTGATCGCTATCAGATTGGACGGACGAGGGTTCAAACGAAATAGTTGCCGGATGCGAAAGCCACTGACTGCCACGCTGTGCCGATCGCATGCCTCGGCGGCATTGAAGACACTCCGAAGTTTCACGAGGACAGCTCGAAATGTGTTTCCCACTCGCATCGTCTTCATGAAAGTAGTCGTGCTACCTGGGACTTGAGACCCTCCACTGATCAACGCGCAATCAACTACAAATTCAGAGTAACAGGGACCAAATGGGAGTGGGCAAACAAATCCTCAGTCGACCTACTCGTCAATGGCGAGGCTGATAAGCGCCCATTCCTTCCGAAATAGCAACATCAAGCGAAATTTATCTACAAACCGTTAGTACTATAGATGGCTCACATCACATTCCAAATCTTGTGACTGTAAAGCGAAGGTTCCATGACTAGAGCCTCAGCTCACTTTGCAAGTGACCCATTTGATTACTGAACTGTATATAATCGAGGTGCAGAGTATGACGCACGCGGCGCAGAGAAGATGGTTTTTCGATAGCGTGATAGACCAGCAGGTAAGGTACCGCTTGGGAGTCGAGCGAGATACATTGCGATACTGAGCTGGTCTGGCGAAGTTCAGACCTTTTGAGACATGAGGGTGAGTTTGAACAGCGGGTGTCCAGAAGCAATAGAGTGATCGATGCCAATACCGCCGTGCGGTCTGATGTAGCAGGGATACACGGCGGTCATTGCACGCCATCGGAGCCTTTGTCGATGAGCCATCAACGCCAAAGCCTCGCTGTAGATCTCGGATCTAGCCTCGTCTCGGCCGGCTCCAAATCATGAGTAATAAGTCAAAGTCCAGGAAACTTGCTCGAGGTTGACGCAGTGTAACGCGACACACGCTGAACGAGAACCAACTTCCTTTTGGGGTCGAGCCTCGATTCGAACACCTGTCAACCGTCGCAGTGGAACCGATGGGCTAGGGTTATACCCGAAAACGGGACTGCGGCCAGAGAAGATCTCGATGGCGTCGCAAAACTCCGCAAAGAAGTGCACCTTGGTAGAAGTACCGGGATGCGACGACCCAGCTGCACGGGCAGCACTTTTAGCCGGCCACGTCATCTAATCTGATCCATATTCCTGGATCGTTCCCCTCACCTCGGCCTCCCGAGTGCAATATCGATGCGTTGTGCACTCCACAGTAGGCTCGGTGAAGGGGCCAGGACTCTTTCCATTCGCTCGCGCACCGGGATTTGAGACGGTTAAATTCCAACACAGGCATGCCCGATTCATACAAATCAGTGAGCTCTACATCGCACCATTCTACCGGCGTAACGGAATGATCAGCATGTCAACAGCAGCGCCACGAGGCTGTTAGGCGCAAAGGAAGATACGACAAAGCGTGCGGATAACACTTACGTACATCGGCGACAAGTGACAGGCTGTGTTGAACACCCTGCCGGAGTCGACGGGTGTTGGAAAAGCAATGTGGTGGGAGCGTTACAGGATGCAAGGAAATGAATGGTGGGCCCCAGGACTCGAGAATTGCTTTTTGGTCGGCGGTAGCAGCTTAGGGGCGCCTGACTAACTATGTCTACTGAGTCTCCCGGGAAGGTGCTAGGTGGTAGAGACGGAGTCGAACAACCCAGAGAAAGGGAAAGGGGCCACAAGGGGCCAGGCATAGTCGTGCTGAGGGTAGAGTGTGGGATTTCCAACCCTATCTTTGAAAGACACTTTGCCCTGACCCGCTAATCATGCTTCCCAAGTATCTGCGAAGACAGGACAGTGAAAGGAGAAGACCGCTTGCCCGATCATATGCACCGTATCTCTGACATGCAACGTAAGACCCGATGGAAGGGATGACCCTTGCTCAAACGTACATATGATAAAGTACAGGAACTTATAAAAGAACTGTTTAAAAAAATGAACATACATACGTACAGAAAAAAAGAGGGACGCTTTATGCCGGCGGGACTACTCCGCTGCACTGTTGCCTCCCATGAACCGTCTCCACTCTTCAACCTCCATCTGTTCCGCTGTCGCGGGTGCGCTCTCACCAGTCGCAGAGCTCATGTTAAATGGCAGTGTATATTGCCACGTATGCAAGCGCATATCATGAGGTGTGTGTGTTGGGAGACAATGTCCTCCGTCGGTCATGTGTTGTCGGCCGGTCAAGTATTGAGCTTGATCCAGCGCTGGCTCTGAGACACTCGAGATGGGGATAGCTGAACGGGCCGCCCACGATGGGTGGACGTTTGGACTCGGCTGTACTGCTGTCGCGGACGTGGACGCGCTGTCGGGTAGAGTGTGGAGAAAAGGGCGTGATGTGGAGAAGTGCGGCATGACTCTAGTCATGTCCATGTTCGCATCCTGGCTCCCGAGAATCCCTACTCCCGGGCCGTCATTCCGTTGTCGTCGGCAGGGCCGAGAAACCGCCACTGGTGGTATAGGAGTGTGGTGTATCGAAGGATACGAGTGATGCCTTAAGTGAGGCGGCGGAAGCTGTGGAAGGCCTATGTTCGTTCGTCTTCTCTGTTGTTGCACCGGCGGTCCTGGTGTCGGAAGGGGCGATGTCGGACCCTGTGGCTTGTCGTGTGAGGGGTGAGGCGCTGTATCAAACGTCGCGTATCGTGTTGGTGCCGATCCCGGGGCCGATCCCTGTCCGCCGCGCATCTGTCCCGAGGATCGAGCAGTCGTTCGCACAGCTTCTGTCGACACTGGCGTCGCTTTCGCATCATCGTCCAGGTGTTGGCCGCCATACTCGGCCTGCTTCTGTCCATCTTTCAGCTCTTGCTTGACTCGCCTGTGCGCCTGCAAGCCACGTGTTTGGTCATCCCTTCCCAGTGCCCACGTCAACGGCGCAAAGGCTTCCGGAACAAAAGACTGCAGGCCCGGATCTTCCAGTAAGAGCATGCCGGTGTTCCCCATGACCGTATCGTGCATGGCTCCTGGCTGCATCGCCTCACTTCCAACGGCACCCTGCACGTCCATGTCACATCCCGACAATCCGGCTCTGGCAAAACTCATCGGCTGCATGTTGGCGCCGGTCACGAGCTGTTTCTTCACACGCCCAAGCTCAGCAAGACCCCAGCTCACTCTCTCTACGGCTAGACTGGCGAGCTCGTGCACTCCATTCTTCTGAAGTTGCAGGAACACAACATATGCCTTCTCCACCTTCCCGATGCGACTCAGATCCGCCGTCTCCATTGCGTCGAGGAGGAGTATCATGCAGGAGTTGAAGGCCTGTTGGCCCATGGTCCAGCAGATCAGCGCTGCGGGGACGCGAGCGTGGAAGAACAGAAAGGCGGTCAAGAGATCTTCGGAGGAAGAGAGTACGAGGGCTCGACCCCTGAGTGACGCTTTCGGCGACGTTGGTGAGGGGTGGGTAGAGATAGGAGTGTTCACCGGTTGAAAACACGAGGGGGCCGATCTTGCTACTGGTGACGTCTGATGCGAGTAGCTATGTGCTCCTTGTTTTTCGAAGCGCTGACGATTAAGCAATATGAGATACGTATGCGTTTTGCAGTAGAACACTGGGAGTGTAAGCAGTCGTTGCGCAAAGTCAAAAGGCTCGAAATAAACGAACCAGCAGCCATGGCTCCGAGCGGCCATTCTGGTATCTCTTTACCCTCGTCAAGCCACGTCTCATCGAACTGGAGCATTTCCGGCATCGTTTCCAGTAGTCCTTTGAGCAGATCGGTGAATTCATCGATCCTGGGATTGGTCAAACGGTCACTGCTTAGAATCTGCCTCGCCAGTAGAGTAAAGTGGTTCACAAACTCGCCAAACCTCAGCATCCGGGTGTCTGTTGTGAGCTCGAGGGGCGGGGGACAGTCGCCAATTCCGCTGATTCCCAATGGTCTACCCAGTGTCATGGAGTATTCCTGGTCCATATGGAGCATCCACCACCAAAGTGTTTGCCGTATAGAGCACTCTCTTTGTGTAGGCGGTGCTGGATCGAGGTATTTGGGATGTCGATGTAGTCCGATGGAATGGGCAAGTCGTATGGTTGTTCCGAACAACGTCCACGCGTCCAGAAAGCGACCACTGTTCGTCAAAAACGGCCCGATCATTATGAGCGCCTGGATACCGAGGAGAGTAGGTTTGTGCATGAAAGAAGCCATGCGCAGCGCTTGCATAGCTGCGGCAACTGCAAAGACTATTAGATCGCGCGGCAATGAGAAAATGCTCAGCATAACTGACTGTATACGTTTCCCTTTTGCATCTCTTCCCTTGTCGTCTCTGCGTTCCACTTTCCGCCGGACTTGTCCCAGGCAGAATGCTGAGCACCCAAGGCCAAGGCTGCGAAAAGCAATGCCAACATATCGGGACATACCTTGGCGTTGTGTTTGCCATCACACAAGAAGCGCTCGACTTCGCTCCTCGTGATTTCCAGAGGAACGTGCGGAAATGCACATATTCGGACGCGCCTTTCGAAAAAGTCGAGGTACTCGAAAAGCTCTTCTATACGGGGAAGACAGCTAAGTAGCTCCGGGATGCACTCGTCCGGGGTGGCTTTGAAGAGCGTAGCGAACGGATGAGGTGGTGGGCTTTTGCTCGTATACATCTCAGGGCCTCGAGGCATGAGATGTGCAAGCGACTGCGTTGACATTGGTGCGAGGTTGATGCTGGCCCACTAATTGGCGTTAACTTGATACGCGACGACGCAGAAACGCCTTACATCTACGACGACATTGGCTAACCCTGGACTTCCAAAGTAGATGCTGTCAGACCATTCAGATCCGTGAAAGCGCCGCTGCCTCGCTGCGCGACGTTTCTGGGCCGAACTGGCTGGTCGTTCGCTTGGGTGTGAATCTGGCGAGGCTGCTGGATCTGAATCATCATCCTCGAGGGGAATTTTGCAGGCGCGTAACCGCTCCTTGAGTCGAAGATTTTCCGCGCGAAGCTTGCGAATCTCATACGATTGTTGGATCGGTGCATAGTCGCCGCCTTCTGCGATAAACTGGCATTCTTTGGGTGCACCCCGGGCGCAGCAAGCTGTGCACGGTTTCGTACGATCGCACTGTGTACAATAAGCCCACGCTGTCGCGCGAAGGCAGCTCGAAAGCGGGGGTTTGCTGACTTTTGCTTCGTCGAGGGATGCTTACCTTCACTTTCCGCTCGCGGCATTTGGTACAAGAGAGTAATTGGCGTGGCTGTTGCGCTTGCTGCCGTCTCCTACTGCCTTCGGCTAGAGTGGAAGGCGCGCGAATGGCCGTGTGGACATTCTCGGTAGAAGAGGCTGTCGTTCTGGTAAGGTTGAACACATGAGCTGGTTCACTCATTCTGGCTTAGGACCAACTCGTCGCGCCAATCAAAGCCGGGCGTCCAGAGGTATGGAGTGCAAAGGTGCGATGATTGTAAGATGCAGAGGCTTGGGTCGCTCGGAGAAGTACGGCGTTGAGCGGAGGGAGTCTATATAATCAGTCGACCGGGATAGTGACAGGCTGGACCAAGCCGCTCTATTGGGAGAGTAACGGAAAGTAATGCCTTTTAACAATACCGCTTAGTGACGGCGATTAGATCTGAAAATCCACGTTTGCGCCTGAAGCCACATTTCCAGCCATGGTTGGTGCAATTGGAGAGCGTGAGAAGCGTGCCGAGCAGTGAAAGTCGGCGCGCTCTCACCGAACTTTCGACTGCCACATCGGTCGTGGTGCATTGCAGCTGTATGCTAGCCTTTGGCAAGGAACCGTGATCAAGTCGCACAGGAATATCGCCAAGCGCGTGAACCACATACGGGATGAAAGGGGGTTGGAGAGGACCCATGAACCAGGTCGGAATAATACAAGTTACATGATACACAGATCTGGCACCTTACCACTAAGGCGGGCCGATCCTCTAGACCCCCTTCCCCAGCCATGCGGCCTGCTCCCAACCTGTCGGATCGCTTGCCTCGTTTCTCGTTGGTGCGGTGCATGGATTGCTTTTTGCCCTCGCTTCCAAAACGCTGACAGGCAGCCAACCAACACAACGAGCGCGAGGGCTGTCGACTGCAAGACGGGTGCGCCTTTGATACGCCTGAGTTGGATCGTCCTCCGTTGTTGGTGCAATAGTGGCGTGCGTGGCTTGCATGGCTCGCAGCAGCGCTCGTGTTGAAAGCTGTCGCCGATCCGGTGTACAATCGACCACCGTTCGGTCACATTACAGCCTCACGTTTCGTGCCCTTGCTTGTCTTTGCTCTGCACCAAAACCCCTGCGCAGAGGTCGATGTGCGCAAATTCCAAATCAGCGAGCTGCTTTGCACAGTACCTGCGCAGTCGGAAGAGCGCGTCACACCAAACGCCTCATTCCCAATAGGATGGACCTGGCCGTCCCTGATATCGAAAATGTGGTCGAGTGCCTAGAGCGTCACATGTTACGCCATGCCGCTACACGACATCTGGAATCGATCAGGGTAAACCGCAGCTGCAGTGGGATTGTGAGACAGCCGGCGGACTCGCGAATCTGGCAGCATCTGTACCTCGCCTCTTACTTAAGTGGTTCCGTTCGTCCGCAACACGTCGTCAATATTGCCGTTGACAAAGACAAGGCTGCGCAAAGGCCGTCTGCATCCGTTATCTAGTGATCAATTTAGATAAGTTGATTGCAAGGTGCGAGAAGGTCGCTATCGCCTTCGGCAATGGGTGCTCTTTGTGGTTGTATTATATCATATCTGCATCCCGATACAAAAGCTCCACGGGAGTAACCCAGATTTCTCGGTGATAAACATCAACGGAGTGCATCTTGACGAGCCATTGGTCGCCCGATTGAAAGGTTATACCAGGCACTTCCTTGACACTGACTCTAATCGATTCGTTGGTCGTGTACCCGGAAGCGCCTCGTCCAACAGAGGTGAACCTGATCCAAGCACTAAATGTATCCGGCAGCAAAGCTTCTTTGTAGTAGAATGCCCGGTTGAAAGCCTGGACAGTCCAATAATGAGTGGCGTTATTCTTAGTTGCGCCAATGATCCTCTCTCTAGGGGAAAGAGTGATGATGGATTCTTGAATTTGGCGCAATGAGAAAGGGAGAACAGCACGTGGAGCATTCGTGGTGAGCGCGGCAGAATTGAACTTCTTACCGGTGCGAGCCTCGTACCGGATCGCGCCTTCGATTTGCCAGTGCGCGATCATGTCACTGAATCTGCGTAAAGGACTTGTGACCTTAACATAGGCAGGGACGCCGGAGATCTTGTGCGGAAGAGGCGATGAATGCGCAATGGCGCGCCCCATGGCTGCGATGTAGCGGGAGCCTAAGCCAGGCGATAGATGGCCGTGCTTGACCATATAAGGCGCGACCACCTGTTCTTTAAGCTGCTCTAGAGATAAATCTCGCGAAGGCGGCTCCACGGTGCCCCTAAACATAACTGGAATATTACGTTCGGCGCACCAGGACGCCGCCGAAGAGCACGCAAGCACCATCATCTCTTCAACCAGGTTTTCGGAACGGATTTCGCTCTGGAACGGACCCTCGGATTTTCTGGTCAGGATTTGGATGACTGGATCGCCGTGAACGAAACGTGCCTGGTCAAGCGAAGGGGGCATCCATGCCAAACCCGCCTGACGGGTGTTTTCGTAAACGCGTACATCGTTACGAGACGAGCTCATTCGAACACCTCCGGCCGCTTTGCGTACACTCCATCGAGCTTTCGCAACGGTATACATGTCTTGCAGATCCTGAAGTTGACTGGAAGTCAATTGAGGGGTCGGACGGGTAGACTTCGACTCAGGAATGTCGCCACCCACGACGATGCTTGACACCTCCCCTCCAGACTGTTCGCCCAAGCATGCGGATGCCTGGGAAGGGGTCATGCTCACCACCTTTCTTATAATACCATGCTGGATCTTGGTCTCGACCAGATTCCCAGAAGCGTCGAGACGGGAGCTAAAGGTGATAACAGGCCGATTGGAATCCAAGCTGAAGTAGTCCTGGGTAGCCCACGTTGGTAGCATGGGAAACGTTCTCTCCGGAATGTATACGGTCTCCGTCATGTGTGCGGCAAGACCAGACAGGACATGGGTTTTGTCGAAGAAAGCAGTTGGGTTAGCAATATGAACATGAACCCAAAACTCGGATTTCTTTCCTTTGACGCGCTCAATCGATATGCCATCATCTATTTCCTTTGCGTCCGGCGCATCGATGCAGAAGATGGTAGCCTCGCCCCAGTCACGACGCAGTTCTGCCATTGAGTCGCGGAAATCTGGATTTATCCTCGTCACTTCGGCTTTGTTGTTCAGAAGCTCCAGGTTGCGTGAAAGGCGTACGGTTGGCAGCATTAGCTGCTCGTCGTAAATAACCCGGTTCTCATGAGGTCCGATGACGCCAATCTCTTGCAGGAAGAGGTGTCCAGTTTTTCGATTCATCGGTACGCCGCGTTCTGTCGTATTGGAATAGTGTTCATCTTCATATAAGCCAGTGGCGTGCAAGATGGAAGTGCAAGCAGAGTGCATGTTTGGCATGCGCTGGAACTGTGCGGTGAGCACCCACGCCTGGAGAAAGTTGATTATCTGTCTGTCTGCATCTGTGAATGCTTCTTGCATAACGAGGCGCAGAGACGACTGCTGTTCGCCGAGCGGATGGCGGGTCCGGCTCGGACCCACGCAACCAACGTTCGGATCGCGATGTTTTCGGCTGGCAGCGATGAGGCGGCGGGCCTTGTCGATGAAATCAGCCACATAAGCCGCGCCACTGCTACGCTTGCGCCGGAAGACGAAGTCGTTGACAAGGGATGCCGAATTCTCGTTGTATTCGCGAATCCACTCCTGCACTGTCTCAACCACCTCGACATCGTTTTTCGGTCTGATGGCGAAGACGTTTGTCAGGCGCTGACTGCGAGCATCGGAGCGAAAGCGGAACTCGTTGTGGTTCAGGGCCTTGCGAACGGCTAGCAGGGCCGACGGAGAGGGAGTCCAGGCTGGATCGCTTTTCGCAAACAGCGTCTTCGCGACCTGTGCCAGCGTCATCATGCGGGTGCGGCTGGCGTCTGCAAGCACCGAGTAGGCCGTGTCGAGCACTGGCGCGTTGATGCGGTAGATTTTCTCGGCCTCCTCGGTGAGCTGGTGGAGCACCGCCTGCACGGGGGCGCCGAGCTCACGCGGGACCTGGACGGAGTCCTTGGGGGTGACGTCTGAGGGCTTCGTCGGCATGTACGGAATCAGCGGCTGCAGCAGCGCGGGATCAACGCAGCCGGCGACGGCGAAGGTGATGGAGGCCAGCTGCGAATGGCACCAGCGGCCGTTAACGGAGAAGAACTGGCTGTTCATGTCCAACTGCTGGACGAAGGCGGCGAGGACGGGCTCGCGGCCGGGCTGCGACAGCTCCACCACGTCTCCAGGCTTGAGAAAGAGCCCAATGGTGATAAGCGACTCGCCCTCTTCGTCCTCGTTGCCCTCTACGTCCATGGCGCGCTCTTCGTCAGCTTGGGAGCTGAAGCTCAGCTTGGACACGTTGTTTTCCATCTCGCCATGGACGGGATGGTTCTGGAAAGCCGACAAGGTGATCTCGTCGGGCCCGCCATGTTCCTCCTGCCACTTCGTCAACTGGCTGCGTATGTCGGGCTTTGCGGGCGCGGTGGCACTGAGCAGGGAGGGGTTGAGGATGGGTGTTGTGGTCGTTGTCGGTGTTGAGGACGGAATGATCTGGGGAAGTTGAATCTATCATCATAGTCAGTTAATGTGCTGGGCGAGCATGGATGCATTGTCCTACAGGCTGGGAGGCGTGCAGCGCTCGCCGTGGCGGCCGCGAGAGGCCTTTGGCTGCGGTGCCATCTCGCAACGTCCTATGCGCAAATGCGCGGCGCTGGTTGGAGAGTTGCCATTGACACTTCCAGCAGATGCTTGAGGTCGGCAGTGAGCGCGGATGGACCATGGTCTTGTCGTGAATGGCGAAGCCAGGAGCGCCTTTCTCGCCTTCTCCAGACGTCAAAAAAGATGGGCGCGAGGGCGCGGCCGCGGAGATGGGCCCGTGCTCGCCGCAAAACCCGACGCGAACTCACATGCTCCGTCGCCGCTTCGCCGCTTCTCCTTCACACCCACACCACACACAAAGGTACGTCTGCTCGTCAATTTTCATCTCCCCCCTCTAGTGATGAATATAATTTTTATAGCATGTATTATCCGAACGGCGCTTGCGTCGGTATGCGGAGTGATATCTTCTGATCCCAATTTTCACACCCTCGTCGCAGCCCACACAGCTTGCAATTCGCGCTGACGGACTCTCAAGGCTGCCAACATGGCTCCGGCAAACGCGCCTGCGGGCCATTTCTCGATTCTGTACTTTGCTGCCGCGTCGACGTTTACCACGAAGGCGAACGAGCACCTGCCGGCTCCGCTCGAGGCGCGCAACCTCTTTGCCAAGCTCGAAGAGAGGTATCCAGGCATCATCGACAAGGTGCTCAGCAGCTGTGCGGTGACAGTGAACCTGGAGTACGTTGATCTCGATGGTGACGATGCCGAACAACTAGATCTGGTCATCAAGGAAGGCGACGAGGTTGCCATCATTCCGCCTGTGAGCTCCGGGTGAAGACACCCTCCTGCGTAAGTTACCCTTATGGCAGGGTAGAAAAGTTGGTGAAGCTCATGCAGACGCGTGTCAGCGTCCCATGACCTGCCTTCGACGCCGCTCCATCATCGTGCGACGCAGCCA
>Ga0247803_1001512_pt1 | contig 12146 bp, 14 predicted proteins | sample UWRJL014104B1_FD_180928 | JGI IMG/M metagenome (GOLD analysis project Ga0247803, IMG submission 180928) | Plant litter microbial communities from Arlington Agricultural Research Station in Wisconsin, United States - UWRJ-L014-104B-1 | ecosystem: Environmental > Terrestrial > Plant litter >...
TCCTGCACGATGCGGTACACCGAGAGCTCGTGCGCGGTGCCGAGCGGGCGCGGCTGGCCGTTCTGCTCGAAGACGACGGTGAGCCCGGATGCGCGGAACTGGTCGAGCAGCCGGTCGAGGTCGGCGAGCACCGGCTGCGGTCCGTCGCCCTGGCTGTGCCGCAGCTGGCCGAGGAGCAGCCGCACGTCGCCGAGCGCGTCGCGAGCCGTCGTCGAGATGGCGAGCAGCGCCTCGTCGACGGCCTCCGGGTCGGTCCGACGCACGTACCGCGCGCCGTCAGACTGGGCGATGACGACGGCGAGCGAGTGCGCGACGACGTCGTGCATGTCGCGGGCGATGCGGTTGCGCTCCTGCTCGACGATGACGATCTGTTCGGCGGCCTCCTTCGCCTCGCGGCTCTCGCGGTTGCGGGTCACCCAGCGCACAAGCAGTCCGAGCAGCCACGGCACCCCGAGCACGAACAGCATCGCGAAGAAGAGCAGCACGAACTGGAGGATCGTGGCGGGCAGCGTGCTGAATCCGAAGATCGACTCGGAGACGCCGAGAGCCGCTCCCTGCACCGTCAGGAAGGCGGCGGCGACGAGGGCGCCGACTCCCACGGAGGCGAGGGCCAGCGACCGCACGATTCGTCCGCCGTACGCCGACGCCGTGTAGACGACGATCAGCGTCGCGACGTTGTAGACGCTCGGGTTCACGTCGAACCACATCTGGACGATCGAGATCACCCAGGCGATCCCGAGCGCGATTCCGGGGCTCACGCGTCGCAGGGCGAGCGCGAGCGCGTAGCCGCCGATGATGATGATGTAGGCGTTGTCGCCCGTGACGTTGGCGAAGTAGACGTTGTATCCGCCGAAATACTGGGCGGCGAGCACGTAGTACGCGACGGCGATCGCCACGTCGACGACGTACTGCTGCTTCTTCAGCGTGCGGATCACCATAGGTACACGGTAGGCGGCGTCAGTCGCGCCCAGGTGCACGCCCGGCAAAAATCATCCTTGCGATTGATCGGGCCTACGCCCCTAGAAGCCGAGGCGTCCGAGCTGCTTGGCGTCTCGCTGCCAGTCCTTCGCGACCTTCACCCGCAGCGACAGGTAGACCTGCTTGCCGACGAGCTTCTCGATCTCGTGCCGGGCGCGGGCGCCGACGTCCTGCAGCCGTTCGCCCTGGTGGCCGATGATGATGCCCTTCTGGCTGTCGCGCTCGACGAACACGTTCGCGTAGATCTCGACGAGGTCCTTGTCGTCGCGCTCGATCATGTCGTCGACCGTGACCGCGATGGAGTGCGGGAGCTCGTCCATGACGCCCTCGAGCGTCGCCTCGCGGATGAGCTCGGAGACGCGCGACTCGAGGCCCTCGTCGGTGACCGTGTCGAGCGGGTAGAGGGGCGGGGAGAGCGGCATGAGCTTGATGAGCTGCGTCATCAGGGTGTCGAGCTGGATGCGGCTGGTGGCCGAGATCGGGATGATCGCCTCCCAGTCCTCCCGCAGCTCGGAGATGGCGAGCAGCTGCTCGGCCACGGCGGGGCGCGAGGCGGCGTCGATCTTGGTGACGATCGCGACCTTCTTGGCGCGCGGGAACGAGTCGAGCTGTTCGCTGATGAACCGGTCGCCCGGACCGATCTTCTCGTTGGCGGGAAGGCAGAGGCCGACGACGTCGACGTCGCCGAGGGTGGTCTGCACGATGCTGTTGAGCCGCTCGCCGAGCAGGGTGCGGGGGCGGTGCATTCCCGGTGTGTCGACGACGACGAGCTGGCCGCTCTTCTGGTGCACGATTCCGCGGATGGCGCGGCGAGTGGTCTGCGGTTTCGAGCTGGTGATCGCGACCTTCTCGCCGACGAGCGCGTTGGTGAGCGTCGACTTGCCGACGTTGGGCCGGCCGACGAAGGAGACGAAGCCCGCCCGGAAGTCTGGTGCTGCGTTGGTGTCCACGTTAATCGCTTTCTGTTTTCGCGCTGTCGGCGCCCTCGAGCATCACGGAGTGATCGCGTTCGACCACGACGGTGGAGACGCGTCGGCGTCGACCCTCCGTGCGGTCGGCGGTGAGCACGAGTCCCGAGACGGTGGCCGTCGAGCCCGCTATCGGAAGCCTACCCAGTGTCTTGGTCAACAGCCCGCCGACCGAGTCGACCTCGTCGTCGTCGAGCTCGATGCGGAAGAGGTCGCCGAGCTCGTCGATGGGCAGGCGTGCGCTGACCCGGAAGACGTCGTCGCCGATGGTCTCGACGTCGGGGACGTCGTGGTCGTACTCGTCGGAGATGTCGCCGACGAGCTCTTCGATGAGGTCTTCGAGGGTGACGAGCCCGGCGATCCCGCCGTACTCGTCGACGACCATGGCGAGGTGGTTCGACTCGAGCTGCATGCGACGCAGCAGGCTGTCGGCCTTCTGCGACTCGGGGGCGAACAGCACGGGCCGGGCGAGTTCGACGACGGTGATCGTGTCGCCGCCGAGGGGCTGCTCGTAGCCGAGTCGGGCCACGTCGCGCAGGTGCAGGATGCCCAACACCTCGTCGACGTTCTCGCCGATCACCGGCATACGCGAGACCCCGCGGCTGAGGAAGATGGCCATGGCGGTGCCGATGGCCTCGTCGCCGTCGACGGTGATCATGTCGGTGCGCGGGATCATCACCTCACGGGCGACGGTGTCGCTGAACTCGAAGATCGAGTGGATGAGCTCGCGGTCGACCTCCTCGAGCACGTCGAGCTCCGTCGCCTCGTCGACCATGCTGAGCAGCTGCTCCTCGCTCGAGAACGTCGCCGACTTGGGCCGGCCGGGGGTGACCCGATTGCCGACGGCGACGAGCGCGTTCGCGATGGGACCGAGGAAGAGGCGGATGCCGCGGATGAGTCGGGCCGTGTAGCGGAGTGTGCCGCGCGGGTGCGCGCGCCCGACGCTGCGAGGGCTCGACCCGACCAGCACGAACGAGGCGGCGGTCATGATGAGCGCCGACCAGAGCAGGGCGAACCACCACTGCTCGATCGCGTAGGCGAACGACAGCGACACGAGCACCGCGGCCGTCGTCTCCGAGACGACGCGCATGAAGTTGAGCGCGTTGGTATGGGTTCCGATGTCTTCGGAGATGGCCAGGAGCGAGCGGCTCGACCGGCTCGACGACGCCATGTCGACGAGGTCCGTGCGGCTGAGCACCGTGAGCGAGGCGTCTGCCGCGGCGAGCAGTCCGCCGAAGAGCACGAGCAGCACGGCGACGCTCACGAAGAGCGCGATCATCATGGGCGACTACCGTCGTCGTTCGGCGAGCGAGAAGCCGACGAGTATGTCGCGCTGCAGCCCGAACATCTCCTTCTCGTCCTGCGGCTCGGCGTGGTCGAAGCCGAGCAGATGCAGCAGCCCGTGCGTGGTGAGCATCAGCATCTCCTCGATCGGGGAGTGGCCGGCGGTCTCGGCCTGCTCGATGGCCACCTGCGGGCAGAGCACGATGTCGCCGAGCAGCCCGGCCGGCGTGATCGCGTCTTCCGTGCCAGGGCGCAGCTCGTCCATGGGGAAGCTCAGCACGTCGGTGGGGCCGGGCTCGTCCATCCACTGCACGTGCAGCTGCTCCATCGCGGCCTCGTCGACGAGGATGATCGACAGCTCGGCGTCGGCGTGCACGTGCAGCTCGTCGAGCGCGTAGGTGGCGAGGCGCTGGAGGATGGTCTCGTCGACCGGGATCGTCGACTCGTTGTTCACTTCGATGGACATGTCAGCGCTTTCGTGGGTTCTGTCGTTCGTAATCCTGGCGCTGGCGCTCGGCGTCGAACTTGGTATAGGCGTCGACGATCTGGCCGACGAGGTTGTGGCGCACGACGTCGGCGCTCGTGAGCTGGGCGAAGACGATGTCGTCCATCTCGTCGAGCACGTGGGTGACCAGCTGGAGACCGCTCGCACCCATCGGCAGGTCGACCTGGGTGATGTCGCCGGTGACGACCATCTTCGAACCGAAGCCGAGACGGGTCAGGAACATCTTCATCTGCTCGGGCGTCGTGTTCTGGGCCTCGTCGAGGATGATGAATGCGTTGTTGAGGGTGCGTCCGCGCATGTAGGCGAGCGGGGCGACCTCGATGGTGCCGGCCGCGAGCAGCTTCGGCACCAGCTCGGGGTCCATCATCTCGTTGAGGGCGTCGTAGAGCGGCCGCAGGTAGGGGTCGATCTTGTCGTTGAGGCTGCCGGGGAGGAACCCGAGCCGCTCCCCCGCCTCCACGGCGGGACGCGTGAGGATGATCCGTTCGACCTCCTTGCGCTGCAGCGCCTGCACGGCCTTCGCCATGGCCAGGTAGGTCTTGCCCGTTCCGGCCGGCCCGATGCCGAACACGATCGTGTTCTCGTCGATCGCGTCGACGTACTCCTTCTGACCGATGGTCTTCGGGCGCACGCTCTTGCCGCGACTGGTCAGGATCGCCTGGCTGAGCAGCTCGGCCGGGCTTCCCGACTTCTCGCGCAGGATGCGCGCGGACTGGGTTACCTCGGTCTCGCCGAGGTCGACGCCGTTACTGACCATACGGATGAGCTCCTCGACCAGCAGGAGTGCCGGTTGCAGTTGATCGGGTCCACCCTCGTCGAGAGGGTCGACGGACAGGGTGATGCGGTTGCCTCGGACGAGCACGTTCACGAGGGGGAACTGCCGTTCGATGGTGTGCAGCAGGCGGTCTTGAGGGCCGAGCAGCCGCACCATGGCGACTCCGTCCACCTCGAGCTCGACCCGGTTGAACGTGGGTTCTGGAGTGCTGCTGTCGCTAGTCGGCAAGGCTGCCTTCCGGTAGGTGTCCGCCGAGCACGTGGGCGTGCACGTGGAACACGGTCTGTCCGGCGCTCTCGCCGGTGTTGAAGATGAGACGGAACTCGCCGTCGGACTGCTCGTGCGCCAGCTGCTGGGCGACGCGCACCAGCTCCGCCAGCAGGGCGGGGTCGCCGGCGGCCAGCTCGGCGACGTCGCGGTACTGCTCCGTCTTGGGGATCACGAGCAGGTGCACCGGGGCCTTGGGGGCGATGTCCCTGATCGCGATGACGTCGTCGCTCTCGAAGACGATCTCAGCGGGGATCTCACGCGCGACAATGCGGGAGAACACGGAGGGCTCTGGTGTGGACATAGCGACAAGCTTAATCGTTGTCCCGCTCAGGCGCTGCGGTTCACCAGCGGCCGAGTTTCGCGTTCAGCACAGCGATCGCCGCCGGTCCCGCGGTCGAGGTGCGCAGCACGGTGTCGCCGAGGCGCACCAGAGTGGCTCCCGCCGCGGTGAGCGCGGCCAGTTCGTTGGGGGCGATCCCGCCCTCGGGGCCGACGACCAGCACGATGTCCCTGTCGTCGGGCTCGAGCGCGCTCAACGCGAGTTCCGCCGTCGGCTCGAGCACGAGCATCCGCACCTCCGGCGCCAGCCGCGCGAGCTGGTTCGTGGTGGCGAGGTCGAGCACGTCGGGCAGCCAGGCGCGGATCGACTGCTTCGTGGCCTCGCGCACGATCGCAGACCAGCGGTCGTGGCCCTTGGCGATCTTGGCGCCCTCCCAGCGGGAGATGGATCGCGCGGCCGTCCACGGGATGACCCCGTCGATGCCGAGCTCGGTCGCCGCCTGGACGGCGAGCTCGTCGCGGTCACCCTTCGCGAGCGCCTGCGCGAGGAAGATCGCGGGCTCGGTTCGGGGCACGCTCGTGACGGCCTCGACCTCGATCGCGAGCTCGGTGTGCTCGGCGGTGACGATGCTGCCGGTCGCGACGAGGCCCCGCCCGTTGCCGATCGAGACCGATTCGCCCACGGCGAGCCGGCTGACGGTGACCGCGTGCCTCGCCTCCGGACCGTCGATCGACACGCGGGAGCCCACCTCGGCGGTGCCCACGAGCTCATTCAGGTAGAAGTGCGCCATCGGGTGCGTCGCCCGATCAGACGTGGAGGAAGCGGTCGCGCAGCTTCGCGAAGAGCCCCTGCTGGAACTCGGCGAGGTGCGGCGCCTTCGACTTGTGGCTCGACGCGAACTGGCGCATGAGCTCCTGCTCCTTGCCGCTGAGCTTGGTCGGGGTGGTGACCTGCACGCCGATCTTCAGGTCTCCTCGACCGCCGCCGCGGAGCTTCGAGACACCGCGGTCCTTGACCGTGATGATGTCGGCGCTCTGGGTGCCGGGCTTGAGCTCGAGCTCCAGTTCGCCGTCGAGGGCCTGCAGGCGCACCCGGGAGCCGAGCACGGCGTCGGCCATGCTGACCTCGAGGGTGGCCATGAGGTCGTCGCCGTTGCGGCTGTAGACCTCGTGGTGCTTGACCTTGATCTCGAGGTACAGGTCGCCGTTGGCGCCGCCGGCGGGGCCGACCTCGCCCTGGTTCGGCAGCTGGAGGCGCAGGCCGGTGTCGACTCCCGCCGGGATGTCGACGGTCATCTTGCGGGTGGCGCGCACACGACCCTGGCCGGCGCAGGTGGGGCACGGGCTCGGGATGACGGTGCCGTAGCCGCGGCAGGTGCCGCAGGGGCTCGAGGTCATGATGTTGCCGAGCAGGCTGCGCACGGCCCGCTGGATCTGGCCGGAGCCGTGGCAGATGTCGCAGACGACAGCGCGGGTGCCCGGGGCGCAGCAGCTGCCCTGGCAGGTGTCGCAGAGGATGGCGGTGTTCACCTCGAGGTCGCGCTTGGTGCCGAAGATGACCTCGTCGAGGTCGACCTCGACCCGGAGGAGGGCGTCGCCGCCCCGTTCCTTGCGCGAACGGGGTGCAGCACCGCTGCCGCCGCTGCCGGGAGCGCCGCCGCCGAAGAACGTCTCGAAGATGTCGCTGAAGCCGCCGAAGCCCTGGGCGCCGCCGCCGAACCCGGCGCTGCCGCCCTGGTCGTAGTCCTGACGCTGGCGTGGGTCGCTGAGAACGTCGTAGGCGTGCGTCACCGCTTTGAAACGGTCGGATGCACTGGGCTCCGGGTTGACGTCGGGGTGGAACTCGCGCGCGAGCTTCCGGTACGCCTTCTTGATCTCGTCTGCCGACGCGTTCTTGTCGACGCCGAGTACTTCGTAGTGGTCAGCCACAGTTAGTTGTCAATCCTCACGATGATGGTGTTCATCTTCTCGAGCGTCAGTCTTCGCCGAGAAGTCGAGTCAGGTAACGGGCGACGGCTCGCACCGCTGCCATGTTGTTGGAGTAGTCCATGCGCGTCGGCCCGAGTACTCCGAGCCGCGCGATTCCGCCGCCCGACGAGGTGTAGCCGCTCGAGAGAACCGATGTCTGGCCGAGGCCGAACACCTCGTTCTCTCGACCGATGGTCACCGCGACGCCGTGGTGGTCGCCCTCTACTTCGCCGAAGAGCTTGAGCAGGGTCACTTGCTCTTCGATCGCCTCGAGGACCGGAAAGATGCTTCCATTGAAATCTTCTTCAGTGCGCACAAGGTTAGCCGCCCCCGCCATGAGAAGCCTGTCATGACGGTTCTCGGCGGTCTGCTCGACGAGGGTCGCAGCGATCTGGGCGACGACCTCCTGGCGCTCGGGAGCGAAGTGCACGCCGATCGTGGTCAGCTTCTCGGCCGCGTCGAGCAGGGCGAGCCCCGCCAGGTTGGCGTTGAGCCTGGTGCGCAGCCCGCCGAGGAACTCCTCGTCGACGTCGCCGGACACATCGACGAGCCGCTGCTCGACGCGGCCGCCGTCGGTGATGAAGACGGTCATCAGCCGGCGCGGGCCGAGGGGCACGATCTCGATGTGACGCACCCGGGAGCGGGTGAGCGTGGGGTACTGCACGAGCGCCACCTGGTGGGTGAGCTGCGAGAGCAGACGCACGGTGCGCGAGAGCACGTCGTCGAGGTCGACGGACTGCCCGAGGAACGTCTCGATGGCCTGGCGCTGGGCGCCGCTCAACGGTCGGAGGTCGGCGAGCTGGTCGACGAACACCCGGTACCCCTTGTCGGTGGGCACCCGACCGGACGACGTATGGGGCGCGACGATGAGCTCCTCCTCCTCGAGGAGGGCCATGTCGTTGCGGATCGTAGCCGCGGATACGCCGAAGGAGTGGCGTTCGACAATCGACTTCGACCCGACAGGCTCGCGGGATGCGACGTAGTCCTGCACGATCACGCGGAGAACTTCGAGACTGCGATCTGACACCATCTCGACACCGCCCTTCGAACAATTGGCACTCGATTAGCCTGACTGCCAATTGTAACTCGACACGCCGGGCAGCTGGGATTGCACGCTCGAGTCGGCTCGGGATAGCTTGTCCGTGTGTCCGCGCGTGTCCTCCGAACGGGGGCCACGGCCGCAACCACCGCCACCCGAAAGGCACCTCACCTATGACCGATGTCTCGCCGGAGCCGGGCGCGCAGACCGCCGTCCCCTCCCCCGACGCTCGCTCCCGCGAGTTCACGGCGACCGACGACAAGCTCTGGGCCACCGTCGCGCACTTCGGCGGTGTGATCGGATTTCCGCCGTCGCTCCTCGTCTTCGCCCTCGCCAGGACCCGCGGCACCCTGACCAGACAGGAGTCGAAAGAGGCTCTCAACTGGCAGATCACGTTCACGATCGGCTACCTGCTGCTGATGGCGGTCTCCGGACTCGTCGGCGCCGTGCTCATCCTCGCCTCGGTGGGCGACGTCGCCCCGGTCGCCTGGGCGCTTCCGTTCGCGCTCTACGTGGTGAACGTGGTGCTGTCGATCACGGCGGGCATCCGTGTCAACGGCGGCGGCTCGTACCGCTACCCATTCTCGATTCGCCTGATCAAATAGAAACTTTCCGTCAAAAACGGCTTTGCGCCGTGCGCCGTACTGCTTTAATGAGCGCATGACAGACGCGACCCCTCCCACAGACCCGTACCAGTCGACGCCGCAGCCGCTCTCTCCGAGCGACGAGCGTCTCTGGGCAACCCTCATCCACATCGGCGGAATCTTCTTCAGCTTCGTTCCGTCGCTCGTCGGCTACCTCGTGCTGAAGGACCGCGGCCCGCTCATCCGCGAGCACACCCTCACCGCGCTCAACTTCCAGCTGACGATGCTCATCGCGCTGGTCGTCGGCTACATCCTGACCTTCGTGATCATCGGCATCTTCATCATCCTCGCCGTGTACATCGTCACGTTGATCTTCAGCATCATCGCCGCGGTCGCTGCGAACAAGGGCGAGAGCTACAAGTACCCGCTCTCCATCCAGTTCATCAAGTAATCAGCGCCAACGCCTGACCAGCACCACGTCACTCCGCAAGGAGTCGCCGCACCACGGCGTCCGCCAATAGCCGCCCTCGCAGGGTCAGTTCCACTGATCCGCGCAGGGCGGCTTTCGCGTTGATGAGCTCGTCGGCGATGAGCCCCGCGACGGCGAGGCGCCCGGGCGCCTCCAGCTCGTCGATGCGGAGCCCCGAGCGGATGCGCGTCATCAGCAGCACCCTCTCCACCCGGCGCGTCTCCGGGTCGAGCGTCTCCCTGCCCGCCGCCGGAGACACCCCGGAGAGGATGCGCTCGGCGTACGCCGCGGGGTGCTTCACGTTCCACCATCGAACGCCGCCGACGTGGCTGTGCGCCCCCGGCCCGACGCCCCACCAGTCGTGCCCCTGCCAGTAGGCGAGGTTGTGGCGCGACTTGTAGTCGGTGGCGGAGGGCGCCGGGACGGCGATCCCTTCGACAGGCTCAGCGACCGCGCCGTCGGCCCGCGCCCAGTTGCTCACCTCGTACCAGTCGTAGCCCGCCGCGGCGAGCCGCGCGTCGAGCAGCTCGTACATGTCGGCCTGCAGGTCGTCGTCGGGAGTCGCCACCTCGCCGCGGCGGATCTGCCGGGCGAGCTTCGTGCCGTCTTCGATGATGAGCGCGTACGCCGACAGGTGGTCGGGGTTCTGGGCGAGCGCGGCGTCGAGCGACGCGCTCCAGTCGTCGATGCTCTCGCCCGGGGTGCCGTAGATGAGGTCGAGGCTCACCTGCAAGCCGGCCTCGCGCGCCCAGGCGACGACGAGCGGAACGCGCTCGGGGTCGTGCGTGCGTTCCAGCGTCGCGAGCACGTGCGGAACCGCCGACTGCATACCGAACGAGACGCGGGTGAACCCGGCCGCCTTGAGCGCGAACAGGTAGTCGCGGTCGACGGAGTCCGGGTTGGCCTCGGTGGTGACCTCTGCCCCGGGGGCGAGGCCCCACGAGACGAAGATGGCGGCGAGCATCTCGGCGAGGTCGGTCACCGGCAGCATCGTCGGGGTGCCTCCGCCGAAGAACACCGTGGAGGCGGCACGTTCCGGAAGACCCGACTGAACGAGCACCCGGCCCGCGAGCGCTATCTCCTCGATGGCCTGCCCGGCGTAGTCGCTGCGCTTCGCGCCCCGGAGTTCCTCCGAGGTGTAGGTGTTGAAGTCGCAGTACCCGCAGCGCACGCGGCAGAACGGCACGTGCACGTAGATTCCGAGGTTGCGGCTCGCCGCGTCATCCGTCACCGAGTGGGGTAGAAGGCCGTCGGCGGGCGCCGGATCGGCGAGAGGGAGGGCGCTGGGCATTGTCTGATTCTCTCACCCGACGCCCGGCCCCGCTTGCGTGGGCGACAGGTGGAAGATGCGGATGTCGCGGTGCGCGGTCTTCTCGTAGTCGCGGTAGCGCGGCCACTGCCGTTCGAGCAGCGGCCAGGTGCGCTCCGCCTCGTCCGCGTCGAGCAGCCGCGCGACGACGGGTGTGCTGCGCCGCCGGTAGTGCACCTCGGCCTGCGGGTGGGCGATCAGGTTGTAGGTCCACGCGGGGTGCTGCGGGCGTCCGAAATTGCTGCCGACGACGAACCAGGAGCCGTCGCCGAGCGGAAAGCACATCAGCGGAGTCTCACGCCGCTCGCCGCTCTTCGCACCGGTGCTGAACAGCGTGAGCGAGGGGATCATCGGCGCGCTCAGCTTGAGCCTGCCCCGGGTCACGCGGAACAGCAGCCGGTCGACCGGAGTGACGATCGGCCGCACGACGTGCCGTACCGGGCTGCGCATGACGGCGGCGGTGATCGCGCGGATGCTGCGGTGCATGCACCGAGTCTCGCAGGGTACGCCGCCGCTGCACAGCGTCGGACGCTCAGCCGAGCGGGCCGGCCAGCGCGCGCAGGTATCGTCGCGTGTAGAACTCCTGGGTGAGACGCAGCACGGGCGCGACGAGCCACCAGTACCAGGTCGACGGCCGCGAGAAGGCGCGGATGACGATCCACACCGTTCCGTCGGGGCTGCGCTCCACGATGAACGACTCCTCGCCGTCTTCCGGATGCCCGGGCAGGGTTCCGTAGGCGAAACCGCGTCGGTCGGGCTCGTCGACCACGTAGACGACGCGCGCCGGCGCCTTGACCCAGATGGGCCAGAACCGGATGCCGAGCATGGCCGTGTCGCCCGGCGCGATGTACGGGCTGCCGTCGGCGGAGAAGACCGTCTCGCCGCTCGACGAGATGTGCGACGGGGTGACCGGCTCCCCCGACGCGTCGAACGTCACCGGCGTGTAGGTGAGCTCGCTGACGTATCCGGGCGTGTGGCTCGTCTCGACCCGGAAGCCGCTGCCCCGTTGAACACCCCAGCTGAAGACCGCGGCGCTCGCCCTGGCGAAGCGTTCGTCGCCGTGCCCGATGCGGGCGCGGCGCTCGAGCGGGCGGTAGCCGGCCGGCGGGTACTGCAGGAGGTCGGGCGCCTGCGTGGCCCCGACGGCGCCGTAGCTGACGGGGCGGCTCCACAGCTCGGCGTCAACCACGGGGATCACCCGCTTCGCACGCGACGGCGCACGCGAGGAATGGCCACATGCCCCGATTCTACGCGGCGCGGCTCAGGTGAGAGGTACCAGCCTCGCCCGCGTTGACGTCGCTCGTGGCGTAGACCTCGTCGGGCAGGTCGGTGCCGTTGAGGTACAGCCCTACGCCCTGCATGATCCCGAAGGCGACGGGATCCCCGCCGTCGAGACGCGCCGTCGATCCGGCGGGCGCCCCGAGCCGCTCGAGCGCGTCGATGACGATGCGCATGCCCTTGCGCGCGTCGTTGGCGAGACTCACCTCGATGTCGCAGGAGACCACCTCGTGGTCGTCGCCGACGAGAGTGCCTCCGCCGACGACGGAGCTGCCCCTGTCGTCCCGCTCGAGCGCCTGGTCGAGCGGGTCCCCCTCACGCATCTGCGGGATGCGGCCCTATTTGTCCTTCTTCTTCGCTTCCGTGTCGCCCGTGAGCGCGGCCACGAAGGCCTCCTGCGGAACCTCGACGCGGCCCACCATCTTCATGCGCTTCTTGCC
>Ga0247803_1001513_pt1 | contig 12146 bp, 8 predicted proteins | sample UWRJL014104B1_FD_180928 | JGI IMG/M metagenome (GOLD analysis project Ga0247803, IMG submission 180928) | Plant litter microbial communities from Arlington Agricultural Research Station in Wisconsin, United States - UWRJ-L014-104B-1 | ecosystem: Environmental > Terrestrial > Plant litter >...
CGGCCAGGACGGCATGGGCTATCTGACGGTGCACGACTCGAACGAGGCGTTGGCCGCGATCTACAACCGGATCACCGACCTCGCCCTGCCCAAGACCGCCGACGACACCCGCACCCTGGCCCAGCGCCGCGCCGACATCGCTACCGCCATCCTTATCGACGGCGACCTCTGTGCTGTGGCCGGCGGTGCTGTGGCCGGCGGTGCTGTGGCCGGCGGTGCTGTGGCCGGCGGTGTTGTCGCCGGCGGTGCTGTGGCCGGCGGTGTTGTCGCCGGCGGGGCTGTCGCCGGCAGCGACACCGCGGGGTCGGGCAAGCCGCTCGGGCACGGCATCGTCGCCCAAGTGCACATCGAGGTTCCGGTGCTCACCCTCCTCGGCCGCAGCGACGAGCCGGCGACCCTCGAGGGCAAGGTTCCGATCGATCCGGCCACGGCCCGAAAGCTCGTCGCCGATGCCCCGGGGTTCTTCCGACTACTCACCGACCCGGTCACCGGCTCGGTGATCGCCTTCGACGACAGGTTCCGGTTTCTGCCCGCGTCCTTGCGCCGAGCGGTTCGGCTGGTCGACGGAGAGTGCACCAGCCCCTGGTGCGATGCCACACCCCGGGAGAGCGACGGACACCACCCGGTGCCCTGGAACGAGAGCCACGACACCTCCCTCGCCAACTCCGCCCAGACCTGCAGACCCGACCACCGACTCCTCCACAACACCAGGTGGACCATGCGCCGGCTCGCCAACGGCGACAAGGAATGGATCTCGCCCTCCGGACGGGTCCGCCGAGTCGCGCCCTTCCGACGACTCTCACCCGCCTTCGTCGAAGCGAGTAGAGACGTCGAGACGAGCAGAGACACAGCAGCCTCGCATCCGGCGCCACCCACGGTCGGCACCGCGGCAGTCGCGCTGCCGACTGACTCCTGGAACAGCCCGCCAACCGATGACGGGGTGATGCCCTTCTGACAAAGGAGCCTCGAATCCGGTACTCGACGCCGATGTCGTGATGTCACCCGGCCGCGCTAGCCTGACGAGGATCGCATCTCGGCGATTCGATGTAGCGCGGAGCCCACGTGATCCTACTGAACGACACCGTCGTCTATTCGGCGAGCGATCTCACCGCCGCCGCGAAGTGCGAGTGGGCGCTGATGCGCAAACTCGACGCCAAGCTCGGCAGGGTCGAGCGTGTCGACGATGTCGAAGACGACATGCTCATCCGCGCGGGAAAGCTCGGAACGGTGCACGAGCTGCGCGTTCTCGAGTCGCTCAAACAGAGCCGCACCGTGGTCGAGTTCGAGCAACCCCCGTTCGGCGAGTACGCCGAAGCCGCTGCCGCCACTGCCGCTGCCCTGCGCGACAAGGCCGACGTGCTTTTTCAGGCGACGTTCTTCGACGGGCGCTTCCTCGGCTTCGCCGACTTCATCATGCTGGGAGTCGACGGCGCCTACGAGGTCTACGACACCAAGCTCGCCCGCAGCGCGAAGATCACGGCGCTGCTGCAGCTCGCCGCCTACAGCGACCAGGTCATGGCGCTTGCCGCCGAAGTCGACGGCGACCAGGCCGGCGACGGCGACAGCGACCAGGCCGGCGACGGCGACAGCGACCAGGCCGGCGACAGCAGCGGTAACAGCAGCAGCGGCAGCAGCAGCAGCAGCAGCAGCGCGACGAGCGACCTCCGCGTCGGCGACAACGTGCATCTCATCCTCGGCGACGGGCGCACGAGTACGCACGCGCTGCGCGACATCCTCCCCGTCTATCGCAAGAGACGCGAACGCCTGCAGAACATGATCGACGAGAGAGTCGCAGACGTCTCACCCACCCTCTGGGGCGACCCCCGCTACACCATCTGCGGTCGATGCGCGGCGTGTACCCAGCAGGTGGAGTTGCACCGCGACGTGCTGCTCGTCTCCGGAATGCGGCTCACCCAGCGCCGCAAATTGAATGCGGCGGGCATCACCACGATCGACCAGCTCGCCATGGCGCCCGACCAGGTCGCCGAGCTGAGCGCCGCGACGCTCGCCGGGCTGCGTGCCCAGGCCCGTATCCAGGTGCTGCCCCATACGGGCGACGCCCCCGCCTACGAGGTCTACAACCCGCAGGCGCTCGGCGCGCTGCCGCTTGCCGACGAGGGCGACATCTTCTTCGACTTCGAAGGCGACCCGCTCTACTCCGAGAAGACCGACGCCGACGGAGCCGAATGGGGCCTCGACTACCTGTTCGGTCTCGTCGAACCCGACACCACGTTTCGCACGTTCTGGGCACACACCTATGCCGAAGAGCGCGTGGCGCTCGAGCAGTTTCTCGCCTATGTCGCCGAACGTCGTGCGAAGCATCCGGGCATGCACATCTACCACTACGCCGCCTACGAACGCACCCATCTGCTCTCTCTCGCCGCGCGGCACGGCGTCGGCGAGGACGCGGTCGACGACCTGCTGCGCGACAACGTGCTCGTCGACCTGTATCCGCTGGTGAAGAAGAGCACTCGCGTCGGGTCGCACAGCTACTCGATCAAGAAGCTCGAACCGCTCTACATGCCCAGCGAGCGCAGCGGAGTGGCCAATGCGGCCGATTCTGTGACCGAGTACGCGGATGCCCGCCAACTCATCCGCGACGGCGACATCGCGGGGGGAGAGGCGAAACTCGAGGCGATCGCCAGCTACAACGAGTACGACTGTGTCTCGACGTTGAGGCTGCGTGACTGGCTGCTCGACCGCGCGGCCGAGAACGGCATCGCCCCAGCGGTCGCACGCGACCTCGAACTCGACCTCCCCACGGTGCGCGAGCCCAGCCCGGTCTACCTCGCGCTCTCGGCTCACGTCGCCGACGTTCCGCCGGGGGAGCGGACAGCGGATGACACGGCGATAGCTCTCGCCTCGGCGGCCATCGACTATCACCGCCGGGAGGGAAAGAAGTTCTGGCAGGACCACTTCGATCGGCTCGTGTCGCCGATCGACGAGTGGGCCGACACTCGAAACGTTCTCGTCGTCGAGCGCGCCGCGGTTGTGAGGGACTGGCACCGCGAGGGCCGACAGCGCAAAGACCGGCGCATCATCGAGGTCTCCGGAACGGTCGCTCCCGGCAGCTCCTTCAAAGCCGAGCAGACGCCGTTCCTCGTCTACGACGACCCGCAACCGCCGATCGCGGCGAAGAGGTCACCCGGCGCGCGGGCGTCGAGCGAGGGCGAGATACTCGAAATCGTGGAGGAGAGCGGCCACGTCACGTACGTGATCCAGGAGCTGCTCGAGACCGGCGCCGACCAGTTCGACCAACTGCCCGCCGCTCTCACCCCGCCGGCACCGCCGCGCGCGACACCACAGCCCGAGGCGATCGAGGAGTGGGGCTCCCGTGTGCTCGGCGCGCTGCCCGCGATGCTGCCGAACGCCGCGCTGGACGTGCTCCGCCGGGTGCCGCCACGCGTTTCGCGAAGCAATTCGGCGGGCGGGAGACCGGCAGAAACCATGGGCGGGGGACCGGCGGCCACCGCCGGCGACGGCCCGGCAGAGACCACAGGCGGGGGACCGGCGGTAACCGCGGGCGACGGCCCCACCATTATCGAGCAGATCCGGGACACGCTCCTCACCCTCGATCACTCCTATCTCGCGGTTCAAGGCCCGCCCGGCACGGGCAAGACCTACACGGGCTCTCGTGTCATCGCCGACCTCGTGAAGAACCACGGCTGGCGTGTGGGCATCGTCGCCCAATCACACGAGACGGTGAAGAACATGCTGCGTGCGATCGCCGCCGCGGGGCTCGATCCGAAGAGGATCGGCAAACGCCCGAAGAGCGGCGACACCGAGCAACACCCGTGGACCGGCCTCACGGCCGCGAACACCGCCGAGTTCACTGGCCAGGAAGACGGCTGGGTCATCGGCGGAACCGCGTGGACCTTCGCCAACGCCACGACGATTCCGCGGGAGTCACTCGACCTTCTCGTGGTAGACGAAGCGGGGCAGTTCTCGCTCGCCAGCACGATCGCTGCGGCCGTCTCGGCCGAGCGCCTGCTGCTGCTCGGCGACCCGCAACAGCTTCCCCAGGTGAGCCAGGGGTCGCATCCGGAACCCGTCGACGTCTCGGCGCTCGGCTGGCTCAGCGACGGCCACGATGTGCTGCCTCCCGAGTTCGGGTTCTTCCTCGCGAAGAGCTGGCGTATGCACCCCGCCGTCTGCGCTCCCGTCTCGCGACTGTCGTACGAGGGAAAGCTGGAGTCGAAGGCGGAGTCGCGGTTGCTCGTGGGGCTGCAACCGGGTCTCCACCCCATTGCCGTCGACCACGAGCTCAACTCGACGTCGTCGCCGCAGGAAGCCGATCGCGTGGTGGGGCTGGTGCGCGACTGCCTCGGACGCGACTGGACGGAGGGCGGCGTCACCCGCCCGCTCGAACAGGGCGACGTCATCGTCGTCGCGCCGTACAACGCACAGGTCGAGCTGATCGGAGAACGGCTCGCCGCTTCGGGACTCGGCGATGTTCCGGTCGGAACAGTCGACAAGTTCCAAGGCAGAGAGGCGGCGATCGCCATTGTCTCGCTCGCTGCATCGTCGGCCGACGAGGTTCCTCGAGGGCTGGAGTTCCTGCTGCTCGCGAACCGGCTCAACGTGGCGATCTCACGCGCGCAGTGGGCGGCGTACCTGTTGTACTCGCCCGCCCTGCTCGAGTACCTGCCGACCAACCCGACCGCTCTGGCGCAACTGAGCGCGTTCATCGAACTGGTGGAGGCTCCTCGGGCGTGATCGCGACCGGCGGGGGCGCGACCAACTCCGGCACGACCGTCTTCGACGACAGCCCCAGCTTGTTCAGCCGAGTGGCCACGGCGCCGGGCTGGCGTTGTACGAGCATCGAGATGTCGAAGCAGCTGAGCCCCTCACTGTGCGAGCGCACCACTGTGTCTTGCTCTTCGACGGTCCACCGTTTGTAGGCGCGGGCGGGCTCGGGATACCAGCGCTTGGAGACCGGATCGAAGTACAGGTCGTCGACGGCAGGCGGGTCGTCTTCGTCGGCGAACGCGCTCGCGAATCCGGGCAGATACCGCCGACTGCGACTGCGTGAGGGCCCGACGGGCAGGTCGTAGTCGTATCCGCCCCGGCCGTTGTCGAAGTCGTTCTCGGGGCCGCACACGGCGCACCGGCACTCCATGCCGTGCGGGCCGGGGATCGCGAGTGCCCGGGGCAGCCATCGCAATTCGGGGTAGAGCGAGAATTCGCACTCGGGAAGGGAGATGTAGGCAGACGAACGCTCGAACACGATCTGGCCGAGCAGCGTCGCCGAGGCTAGCTCGCTCGTCGCCCGCAGCCGGTCGTCGAGTTCGCGCAGCCACTGTGCGTCGTCGAACACGCGGTTGGTCGACCAGCCGAGCGCGAAGTAGGCGACCGGACGGTGTGCGTCGTAGAGCGCCTCCTCGATCTGGTCGACATAGCACTCTGGGCCGCCGATCATCGCTTCGACGATGGGTTCGACCGTGATGAGTCGCAGGTCGCGGTCGAGCGCTACGAGCCACAGAGCCGGGGGATCGGCGTCGTTCTGGGCACCCCACAAGACCTGCAGTACGTCGCGTCCCGATTCGATGATCATGCGACGAAAGTAGCCGCGGACCCTGCCGAGACGGCCCGCAATCGGTCGAACTGTGGGAGCACTGCGGCTGTGCCCTTCTGTGGAGGAGCCGTTCACCGCAACCCCGTCGCACAGGCGGGCGACCCGGAGTTACGATCGCCCCTCACCCCGCAACGAGAGGCGCTATTCATGCGACCGAGCCGCCGTAACGACCCGTCAGTGCGAGCGCGGGGCACCCGCGAGAAGACCCGCGTGCTGGTGCTCGGCGGGGGGTACGTCGGCCTGTACACGGCGTGGGGTCTCGAGCGTCACCCCGACATCGATGTCACCGTGATCGAACCGAACTCGTACATGACCTATTACCCGCTGCTGCCGGAGGTCGCCGGAGGACACGTCGATCCCCGAGACGTCGCCGTGCCTCTCGTGCAGGCGTTGAAGCGCTCCTCCGTCATCCGCGGCAGCGTGCAGTCGGTGAGCACGTGGGACCGGCAGGCGCGGGTGCGGCTCCTCGGCGACGCCGAGCGCACGTTCACCTTCGACGTGGTGGTCTTCGCTCTCGGCGCGATCACACGCGTGTTCCCGACCCCCGGACTGGCCGAGAACGGTGTCGGGTTCAAGTCCGTGGAGGAGGCGCTCTACCTGCGCAACCGCGTGATCGACAGCGTCGCTCAGGCTGCGGCGGCCGGCCTCGACGACGACCGTCGTCGGTTTCTCACCTTCGTCGTCATCGGCGGTGGTTACACGGGGGTGGAGGCGATGACCGAACTGCTCGACCTTTCGCGCAGCGCCCTCGCGGCGCATCCGCAATTGGCAGGCCACGACGTGAACTGGCACCTCATCGAGGCGCTCGACCGAGTCGCTCCCGAGGTCGGCCCGCGCCTCTCCGGCTGGACGCTCGACAAGCTCCGTCAGCGAGGCATCACCGTGCATCTGAAGACCACCGTCACCAGCTGCGAGAACCAGGTCGTCACGCTCAAGGACGGCGAGCGGCTCGCGGCGAACACCATCGTGTGGACGGCCGGGGTGACACCCAACCCCGCCCTGAACGCGACCGACGCGCCCCGCGGCCCCAAGGGCCACGTCGTCACCAACGCCCACCTCCAGGTCACCGACGAGAAGGGCGAGGTCGTCCCCGGGGCGTGGGCGGCCGGCGACAACGCTCAGGTGCCCGACCTCGAGGCCGAACACCAGCCGGCCTACTGCTCGCCCAACGCGCAGCATGCGGTGCGCCAGGCGAGACTACTCGCCGACAACATCCTCGCCTCGATCGAGGGGAAACCGCTCGCCGAGTACCGGCACAAGTCGCTGGGCACGGTCGCCGAATACGGCCTCGGCAGGGGAGCGGCGAACATCAGGGGCGTTCAACTGAAGGGGCTGCCCGCCTGGCTGTCGCACCGCGCGTATCACGCGGCGGCTCTGCCCACACCGGTTCGCAAGTTCCGTCTCGTCGTCGGCTGGCTGGTCGGCGCCGTCGTTCCGCCCGATCTCGCGTCGCTCACCGCGACGGCGACTCCGCGGCGCAACTTCGAGAAAGCGACGGACGCCGCCGAGAAGACGACGACGCTGTAGGGGGCAATTGCCGTAAGCGGACCGGTGTCGCAGGTCGGCCGCCGCCGCTAGTCGGTAGGCGCCGACGGCTCGCGCCGACACGGCACACCGACGGGCGCCGGTCAAGCCCGCGCAGCGGATGTCTCGATCCCGGTGCTCGTTCGTAGGGTGGGAGTTCGCCCCTACGAAGGAGACACCATGAGCAGAGTCGCAGTCGTCACCGGAGGCTCCGCGGGCCTCGGCCGAGCAGTGATCCGTGAGCTGGCAGCGGGCGGTTGGGACGTCGCGATCCTCGCCCGCGGCGAAGACGGACTGGCCGGTGCGGTCGCCGACGTCGAGGCACTGGGGCAGCGCGCCATCGGCGTGTCGACGGATGTCTCGGACCGAGAGGCCGTCGAGCGCGCGGCCGACCGCGTCGAGTCCGAGCTCGGACCTATCGAGCTCTGGGTGAACGGCGCCATGGTCGGAGTGTTCGGCGAGTTCCTGAGCACGGATCCGGCCGACTTCGAACGTGCGACCCACGTCAACTACTTCGGCTTCGTCAACGGAACGCGCGCGGCGCTGAGCCGCATGGTTCCCCGCAACAACGGTCACGTCATCCAGGTCGGTTCGGCGCTCGCGCACCGCGGCATCCCGCTGCAGGCCGCCTACTGCGCCGCGAAGCACGCCGTTCAGGGCTTCACCGAATCTGTGACGACCGAGCTCATCCACAACGGCAGCGCGGTGAAGATCTCGACCGTCGACATGCCCGCCCTCAACACCATCCAGTTCAACTGGGTGAAGTCGCAGCTGCCGCATCATCCGATGCCCGTCGCCCCCATCTTCGAGCCCGAGGTGGGGGCGCGCGCGATCGCCGCCGTCGCCGAGAAGCCGCGCCGTCGCACCTGGGTCGGCGAGCCGACGGTCGCGACGGTGCTCGGCAACCGCTTCGGAGCCGGTTTTCTCGACTGGTTCATGGCCAAGACGGCATACGACGGCCAGCAGGCGCCGGAGAAGACGGAGCCGATGCTGCCGAACAACCTCTACGCGCCCGTCGCCGGTGACCACGGTTCGACCGGCATCTTCAGCGACCAGGCACATTCGGTCTCGCCGCAGGTGTGGGCGATCAGAAACCGCGGCCTCGCCTGGGGCATCGGCGCGGCGACCGTCGCAACCCTCGGCGCCGCCGTCGCAAGCGTCGTGACCAAGCGTCGCTGAGCGGAAACCGGATCAGACCAAAAGCACGATCAGGCCAGAACCGGGATCAGCGCAGAAGCACGACGAGCAGCGCGGCGATGGTGACGACGAGCATCACGCCGAGGAGTGCTGCGAGGGTCCCGAGTCGCCTGCGCAGAGGTGCGACGGCGTAGCGCACCACGATCATCGCGACGAACAGCGCCGCGACGACGACCGACCCGCCGATCGCGACGAGCGGGTCGGTCGGCGCCTGCAACAACAGCACGCCGACGCACAACACAGCGGAGATGCCGCCGATCACGAGCCATTCCAGCCCGCGCGACGTGGTCAGCGCCGGCTGGTTGCGCACCTTGGTCGGATCGTCGTCGACCATGTCACACCTCGCCGTTGTCGCTCTTGCCCTCGGCGATGTAGGCCAGACGGCGCAGGGTCTCGACGTTGCGTATGAATAGCGGAACATCGAGAAGGGGCTTCGGCACGAACGAACCCGGACCCTCGACCGCCTCTTCGGTGATGCGCACCACGCAGCCCTCGGGTCGTCGCTTCACCTCGAGGGTGACACGCGCCTCGCCGATGGGCCAGCCTTTCGGCTGGATGACCAGGCGCCGCGGCGGGTCGTACTCGAGCACGGTGGTCTCGTCGTTGATGAGCGCGGGCCATACCCCGAACGAGTGCTGCAGTTTCGAGCCGACCTGCGGCCACGCGGCATCCACGTCTCGCATGCGGGAGGCGCCGACCACCCAGGTCGGAAAGAGCCATCCGTCGGCGAGCACCGCGAAGACGTCTTCGGGCGAGCAGTTCATGACACGGACGTTGGTCGACATTTCGGATCCTTAGAGTGCGGGTTCGTGGATTGCGAGTGACGGCGCGGCGGTGATGCCGAATTCGTTCGCGAGAGCGCTGCGCGCCGCGTAGTAGCCGGGCAGGCCGGTCACACCGGGTCCGGGCGGGGTCGACGACGAGCAGAGGTAGACGCCGGGCGCTGGCGTCCGCCACGGCTCGGGGGAGAGCACGGGGCGCGCGAGCAACTGGCGCACGCTGGCCGTGCCGGAGGCGATGTCGCCGCCGACATAGTTCGGGTTGTGGTTCTCCATGTCCTGCGCGCTGAGACTCGAGGAGGCGAGGATCACGTCGCGGAACCCGGGAGCGAATCGTTCGATCTGCCGGGTGATCGCCTCGGTCTGGTCGAGGCGCGAGTTGCGTGGCACGTGCGTGTAGGCCCACAGCACGTGGGCTCCGGCGGGCGCGCGGCTCGGGTCGGCGAGCGACGGCTGGGCGACGAGGACGTAGGGGTTGTCGCTGTGACGCCCGGCCGCGACATCCGCCTCGCTTCCCGCTATCTCCGCACGGGTACCGCCCACGTGGAGCGTGCCCGCGCGCCGCAGGTCGTCGTTGGCCCACGGCACCGGGCCGGAGAGGGCGAAGTCGACCTTGGCCACGGCATTGCCGAAGCTGAACCGCTCGACCCGGCGCACGTAGCTGGGCGGCAGCGTGGCGATCCGCAGCAGGGCCTTCGCGCTCACGTCGAGCAGCACCGCCGTCGAGTCCGGAAGGTCGTCGAGCGACTGGATCTCCGTGTCGGTGATGATCTCGCCGCCGTGCGCGCGCAGGTCGTCGGCGAGCGCGTCGATGATCGACTGGCTTCCGCCGATGGGGATGGGCCAGCCGCGAGCATGCGCGTAGGTGCCGAGCGACAGTGCCGCAGCGGCGGTCGACAGGCTCGGCATCGGCCGGATCGAGTGCGCCGCGACCCCGGTGAGCATCGCCGGCGCCACGTCGTCCCTGAAGCGGAGATTCCAGGTGGGCAGTCCCTGTTCCAAGACCCGCAGGCCGAAGGCTGCGACGGTGAGCGGATGGCGCGGAACCTGCAACAACTGGGAGCCGGTGAACTGTGCCACCCGGTCGGCGTTGGCGGCGAGCGGTCCCATCAGCTGTTTCCACGCGGCACCGTCGACTCCGAGGCCGTCGGCGGTTCGATCGATGTCGCGCCAGGCGATGCCCGCGCGTGCGCCGTCGAGCGGGTGCCCGTACGAGATCTCGGGCACAGACAGCGTGATCCGCCTGTCGAGTTGGAACCGGCGGAAGAATCCGGAGGCGAGAGCCATCGGGTGCACCGCCGAACAGATGTCGTGCAGAAAGCCCGGCAGGGTGAGCTCGGCGGTGCGCGAACCGCCGCCGATGGTGGAGTTGCGCTCGTAGACCACGACCTTCAGTCCGGCGCGGGCGAGCGTCACCGCCGCCGCCAGCCCGTTGGGGCCGGAGCCCACCACTATCGCGTCGATTTCGGCCATGCCTCACGCTAACCGCTCGTGATCGCGGCGGCCAATCCCGCACCTGCTACTGAACTACGATCACGACTTTGATACGATCGCGCGGCTATTTGTCGACTGCCCGGCCGCCGTTGACCACGAATGCCGTGCCGGGCTCGCTGGGCGTGACCGCGACGACAACGTACATCGTGCTCGTGGGGGTATCCACCTGGCATTGCACCTCGGTGCCGGCATCCGTCGACGGCAGGGGAGGACACACGGCGCTCGACACGTCGATACCGGCCTCGGTCAGGTCGGCGCCGAGCTGTTCGGCCATGCCTGCGGGTGTGAGCTGAGAGGCGCGCTCGCTCTGCGATATCGGTCCGTCGAACGCGCCGCCCGCGATCAGAGGCAACAGCACCGCCAACAGGATGATCACATAGAGCACCACCTGCAGCCCGACCCAGACGAGGAACGGCCAGAGCGAGTCCTTGCCGACGCGCACGAGCCTCAGGATGAAGTAGACGATCGGGATGAACCCCCACCCCCAGCCCGGAGGCCGGTAGCCTCGCTCCCTGAGCAGCCTGCTGTCACTCGAACACAGGATGAGGGTGACGATCAACGACGCCCCGCCGGCCGCGAACTGCGGCACCGCGCCGGTAATCCCTCCGGCGATCGCGCCGAGCACGAGCGTGACCACGACGGAGATCAGCGGATACAGCGCGAGAAACCAGATGGAGCCCGTCTGCGAGCTGCCGGTGTTCTGTGGAATCGAGACGTAGGTCGAGCGCCGTGCAGGCGTCGACGCAGATCCGGCCATCGGCACGTAGGTCGACGTATCAGGTTCGACAATCCGCGCTGCGGGGCCCTCGACCGCCGACTCGACGGGCACGGAGACGGACTCGTCGGACGGGGTCGGGGACGCGGTGCGCGGGTCCATCGTCTGCGGCGTCCAGCCCGAGCCATCCCACCATCGCAGCAGCGGCGGGCCCTGCGGGTCCGGGTACCAGGCCGCAGGCACGCCGGTGCGCGTCTCGAACCCCGTCATCGCGCACCCCCCACTCTCAGCAATGCTATTGAGTGGTGAGGGTAAATCAAACCCCGCAGACGGGGGTTATCGCGAGAGGTAGCTCCATACCGCGAACGCGACGCTGGCGGCGATGAGCGCGGTGAAGAGCGCTAGCCACACCGGCGAGGGAACGCCCGTGCGCTTGTACAACAGGTACGCGTCCGAGGTCTGCAACTGGGCTCGCCTCGACGTGTGGACCCCGACCACGGTCGCGAGTCCGCGCACAGACCCCACGAGCAGCGCCACCCCCAGCACGAGAAGGGCGTAGCCCTGGGTCTCGGGGGAGGCGTAGAACCAGAGAAGCGCCGCGACGCCCGCGGACGCCAGCACAACGAGCACGCCGAACAGGTTGCGGATCACGAGAATGGTGAGCACGAGGATGACTCCGCCGATGAGCAGCGCCGGCGCGGTGAACCCGGCGAAGACGCTCCACAACAGTGCCGCCCCCACGATCGCCGGAGCCGGGTAGCCGAAGACGCCGCTGAGCACCGTGCCGAAGACCCCGCGACCGCTCGACATGGCGTCGCCCGAGTGGTTGCGCCTGATGCGGATGCCGTGCACCACTCGGCCG
>Ga0247803_1001514_pt1 | contig 12143 bp, 15 predicted proteins | sample UWRJL014104B1_FD_180928 | JGI IMG/M metagenome (GOLD analysis project Ga0247803, IMG submission 180928) | Plant litter microbial communities from Arlington Agricultural Research Station in Wisconsin, United States - UWRJ-L014-104B-1 | ecosystem: Environmental > Terrestrial > Plant litter >...
ATATTGAGACCCATGAGGCCAAAGGTGACCCAGGTGCTATTACGCCGAATGGTATCGCTCCAGATCTGCTCTTCATGATATTGTGCCCGTTCTCGCCTCTCCAGCTGCGCGCGAGCCTCTTCCAGTGCGTTTTCAGCAGTCGAGATTGCCTCCTTGGCTTCCCGCACCGCCTGGTCGTTCACGTGCTCCGACCGTATCAAAGACATGTATCGTTCGAGGTCTGTTGCCGACCATGAATGCTTTCGTTCCAACAGGGCTACGACCTCTTTCTGGGACGATGCTTGCTGAGCCATGGCGGCGTCGAGCGCATGTTTCGAGTCTTCGATGGCGGCGCGCCGTGCTTTTACGAGGTTTTCTGTGCCGTTGTTAGATGGCAACGTGTGCATCTCTATCCATTGCACGTACCATGTTCTTTGATCTCCCTCTTGAGCGCCTCAATGCCCGAATAGTCCGTCCCAGTCAATGTATTGACCTTTTGCGTGACAACGGCAAGCTTCGGCAGCACCTCATCCATCAATTCCGTCAACCGCTTGGAAAAGTCCCACCTTTGTGCTTCCCGATGCGACGGCAGGTCTTCTGCCGGAACGCTAGGTATACTCCCGACGTTCTCATCTTTCGTTGGCTCAGGCCTCGTCTCTGCTGTTGTGGGTTCGACAGTGCTGTTTGGTGGAAGCTCGATGACGTCTGGAGTCGACTTCGGTTCTACGGAGGTCTCTGTGGCGCGCTCTTTATCGTCTGGTTTTCTTTCATCGTTGGGAGTCTGGTGGAAGTGCCGCCGGAATACGTTCGAAGGCTTGGAGGTCAATTTGTTCCTAAAAGTTGCGGCAATCGCTACGGATGTGCGATGTTGACATTGGGCGCATATCGACGGCGTACTCGAAGCCGACCGGGCGACATTTCGAACGAATGGCCGCAACGCATGAGATGGTGCTATGATGGCAGCATTGGCAAAAACAGAGCGTGAAGCATGCTGAAGCAGGGGCCTCATACTTATTGTCTGTATGGACTTCACATCGGACGCGGAAGACGATGACCGACGAGGTCCAAGAAAAGATGGAGCTCTACGCGAAGCTTTGACGCCTGCCAAGGCTGTTCGCCAATCTATCGCTCGTCTCGTTTTCCGCGTCATTCCGGGATCCCTGTTTAGGCGCAATCACCGACTTTTCTTCAACGCTTCAGAACATTGACAGTCCACTCGATACAAACACTTCCAACAAACACCTTTCCACCCATCAAACTCTACACTCTCACATCAATTCAAAATGGGGGTCCAAAATGCAGCAACCCTCCCAGCCATGCAGACAAACCCTAAAGTACAACCCCACTACCCGTTCCGACGCTCGGAATGCTAACAGCGCCAAAGTTCATCTTCTTTACTGACTTCGACGGCACCATCACCCTCCAAGACAGCAATGACTTCCTCACCGACAACATCGGCTACGGTACGGAACGCCGCAAAGCCATGAACAAGGAGTGTCTAGAGGACAGGATGACGTTCGCCGAGACCTTCACAGACATGATGGACAGCGTCACGAAGCCTTACAACGAGTGCATTCAGTACCTCGTCGACAACATCAAGCTGGACCCGCACTTTGCCGAGTTCTACGAGTGGGCGCAGGCGAACAACGTCCCTGTTGTTGTGCTGTCGTCGGGAATGGAACCGATCATCAAGGCCCTGCTGAAGACTCTTATCGGTCCCGAGGCGGAGAAAATGCAGGTGCTGGGTAACTACGTTGTCCCGCGAGACGGGAAGTCCATCGACGAGGAGGGCGGCTGGAAGATCGCTTACAGACACCCGGAGAGCGGGTTCGCGCACGACAAGTCGGTCTGCCTGCGCCAATACTCGTCGCTCCCCGAGGGCGAACGACCGACCATGTTCTACGCCGGCGACGGCGTGTCAGATCTATCCGCCGCGCGGGAAACCGATCTGTTGTTCGCGAAGAAGGGTCGCGATCTCGTCACGTACTGTGCGCGGGAGAACGTGCCATTCACCGTTTTCGATGACTGGTCTTCCATTTTGGCCAAGTGTAAGGTGATTGTTGGCGGCAAGAGCACCGCACAAGACGCTGCAAAGGAGGGCTGGGAAGCATACAAGTCGGGACAAGCAGGCGTCCCTCCGGCGAAGGAGACGACGAAGTAATGAGTTAATGCGGGCATGCACATTATAGTTCACACTACACGAAGATATAGAGCATAGACACGACCTTTACGAAGGGATAGACTAAGAAAGAAGATACAGACACTACACTACAATTGCCCATCTAGCACCCAGAAGCAGCTCATCACCCATGCTGTGAATAATATTCCACGTGATGGCGGGGTCAATACATATATGCATGAGTACAAGGATGTGATGCCCTGCAGGAAGCACTGCCAGCTCATCACCGACTCTCACAGTTCCAGGCAAAGACCTGCGAACATGTCTCGGCGCGCTCCAATCCCTCCACCACGCCCATTCGACAATCGCCGCGCGGCTGTGGCTGACGATTTGACTGCCGTTTCACCTTCAGATCTCCGCATTCCCGGCTCGCCCGCTGTAAACTTACCCCGCCGTGACTCGCAGAGCTCCACTACTGCCCTCAACCCACACTCACAGAAAGTCTAGCAACGCATCCACCTCTCCACAGAACCGCGCACCTGAATACAGTCCAAGGCACCCCAGTCCTACACTACAAGATGAACACCGACCCCCTAACCGGCAACCCGCTTCCCCCCAATGCCATCCAACGTATCCTCTACCTCGCCCCGCAAGTCCACGTCTACCAAATCCCACCCCTGACCTCAACCAAAGGCTACCAAGCCTCGCAATGGACAGCCGACAACAACAAGCGCCAGATCTTCACCGCCCGCCTCCGCATCCTCGAGACCTCGATCCCCGCCCCCACCGCCGACGATGACGCCGCAGAAAAAGTAAGCACAACGCTGCTGCTCGAGGACTCTTCCAACGGCCAGCTGTTCGCCGCGGCGCCGTATACGAGTGCGGGGGTCGTCGAGCAGGCGTTGGATAGCAGTCGGTTTTTTGCGGTGACGGTTGTGGGGGAGGGGAGGAAGGCGGTGCTCGGAATGGGATTCGAAGAGAGGAGTGAGGCGATTGATTTCAATATCGTGCTGCAGGATGCGAGGCGGGTGTTGGGATTCGAAATGAATCCCAATGCGCCTGGTTCTGCGTCTGGGAAATCGAGTCAGAAGCCTGTTGAGGAGCCGAAGCGCGATTTCAGCTTGAAGGAAGGGGAGACTATATCGATCAATCTGGGTGGACTGAAGGGGAGACGGGAGAGGAAGGAAGAGGGTCGGAGTCCGCCGGAGCAGGAGAAGAGTGATCAGGACGCGCTGTTTAGCATTAAACCGCCGCCGGGGAGTGGAGGGTCGTCCTTTTTGCCGCCGCCGCCGAGCGCGAAGAGCGTGAAGGAGGAGCGGAGGAGGAGTAGGCAGAATTTTGAGCAGCCGAAGCCTCAGGACTTGGGATTTGATGACGGGGAGTTTGGAGAGTTTCAGTAGTGGGGGTGGAAGGTTGTTGTGGTCATTTTCGGTATTTGTTAGCATGGTGCATGGGTTGGACTTGCATTTATGGCGTTATGGCGGCTGGATGCTGGATTAATATCTATTGACGACCTAAAAGAAAGGTGCAGCTGAGGTCAAACGAGCCATCCGCATGCCAAAGTGATCGGTGCCGTGGTAATATAACCATGTCATTTGTACAGTACAATCTAGCCACCTTGGAACAATGGGTATCAAAATCAACTTTTCTCGTCCTCAGAACGCCCACATCACGAACACTATGGACGATGCGCTTAGCCCTACTCCTTGTAAAGCGTCTTGATATCATGGATCAAGTCCTTCGGCTTGCTTCCCCCCTCACAATCCTTGAACTTCCCCCCATCCGTCACACACCTCGTCTTATTATTCAACCGCACTGTACAACTCGTACTAACGTGCAAATCGCTACTCCTCGTCACACTATCCCGCAGCAGCCCCATCCCATACGCCCCATTGTCCTCGCTCATACAATCATTCAGCTTATCGAAGCTCATCCCATGTTCCAGCGCACAATCCTCAATCAGCTCTTTCTTCGGTATTTGTGTGTAGTCGCGGATGAGGCAGCCAGTGAAGCCGAGGTAGATCTTCGGATCGGGGTATACGGAGGCGGCGCAGAGAAGGAGGATGTTGCCTAGACATTCTGTTTGGCCATGCATGCATTGAACGCCGTCGTCTTCTTCGGTGGTTCTGGAGTTGGGGTTAGTATAGGGCTGGAGGATTGGGCAGACATGCAGGGGTGATGCAGGTAGATATGCAGGTAGTACCTACTTTCCGATAAAGGATAGCCTAAAGTCGACTTTGTCGGATACATTGGCCATGGCGGGGATCACGAGTTCTTGGAGACAGAGCTTTGCGTCTGGACATTTTGACCTGTACTCCTACGTTAGATCTCGGGGAAGGCGAGATATCAGCCGCCCTTCCTTGAGCTTACATTATGTGCACCTCGAGTGGCACCCGTGTTTCCTGGTCTATGACCTGATGGCTGTGTCCGCAATTCCATCTCGTCGTCGACAACCAAAAGATACCCAGGATTATGGCGATAGTGGCAGCGTGGAGGTAGCTGGGACGTTTGGTGGCCGGGTGGCGAGGAGCGGCCTCGTCGGTGCCCTCGGTTTGCGGGAGGAGGGGGGCTTTCTCCATCGTGGGCGGGGCGCGTGTGTGCGAAGGTATGGCGGTCTGGTCTTTTCAGGTCTGCAGTACTGCTGACTGACGATGTATCACGAGTAAGCAGTGCGTGAAGTTGTCGAAATGCTCTTCAGCGCGCCGACCTTGATTGCGGAGAACATGACCGAGCAGCTGTCACAGCTCCCCCCCACGCACCTCGGCCCAGCCCGAAGCGGTTAGTCTGCGCTTCGTACCTAAACACAACACTGGGAAGCCGATCACGGCAGGGCTGTACCACCGAGGTCGATGCTGCCCCCCATCCCGACTTTTTGACCCTCGTTATTCCTACGACGATTCAGCCGACCTCGCCTTCTGACGGCCCTTCTGCGGACCTATGCCGCGCGGCTCAACTTATTTTCGTTGATGCCCCTTGTATGAGTCAAGTCAGCATCGCATGCATCTGTGGCGCCATCGAGCCTTGTCTTTCCCTGCTGTCTCCGTGTTCATATCTCTTACCGTTTAGCCCCAGGCAGTACATTATGGCGAATTCCCCATTCTCAAAACGCTCCGAAGAGGCTTCCAAAGCTATTGCAGCATTCACAGATTGCGTCAATGAGAGCACGTTACTTGATCTAGCGGTCCGGTTCTCGGACACGTATTCGAGTCTTGCTAAGACGTCGTTGGACCAGTTCCTGATAACACCAGTGACGGCACTTCCAACCGGGAAAGAGAAGGGAAAGTTCGTTAGCATTGACGTCGGTGGGACGAATTTAAGAGTCGGATTGATTGAACTTGTCGGTGAGATCGAGGATGACGTTCAGCGGGAGGGGAGAGGACCACCGGAGAAGGTGAAGAGATCACACGATAAGAGTTGGCCGATTGGAGATCATCTGAAGATGGACAAGGCGGAGGATCTGTTTGCGTGGATAGGCGATTGCATAGCCGAAATTCTTACAGATGCGCTCAATGAAGCGCAGGTATCTGCGTCTGTCGAGTCACCGTTCAGCGAGGAGCTGCTGCTGGGCATTACATTCAGCTTCCCTATGGCGTAAGTACCAGGGACATCTTCATCTCAGATTCAGCAAGCCTGACGTTTCTACAGCCAAAAGCGGCTCTCGGAAGCCACATTATTGCCCATGGGTAAAGGCTTCGCCATAACCTCTGACTTGAATCTTGGCAAGATGCTACTGGCTGGCTATCAACGCCACATTGTTGAGTCTTCGGCTGATCTCACCAATGGTCACGGCGAAGATAAGCAGTCGAGCAAGAAGAGGAGGCTATCGCGACTACCAAGGATCCGAATAGCAGCTATAACCAACGATACCGTCGCAACCTTTGCTTCTCTGGCGTACGGCGTAAAGGCTGCTCCCAATAGTCGGGTTGCGATGGGACTTATCGTGGGCACTGGCACGAATGCTACAGTGCCTATGAAGCTGGAAAACCTGCACCCTGCCAAAAAGGCCGACCTGGCCGATCCTGAAAACGTTGAGACGGTAGTCATCAATACGGAATGGACGATAAATGGGTCCGAGAAACCGCTTCTAGATTTGAACATCAAAACTCCCTGGGACCTGATACTGGACGCGCAGAGCGATGCACCTGGATTCCAACCGTTCGAATACATGACGGCAGGTCGATACCTCGGCGAAATAGTGCGGCTAGTCTTCGTAGACGTATTGTCAAAGGATTCGGAATCACAACTACCGCCCTCCTTACAAAAGAAGAACGCCATACAGACGAGATTCTTATCTGAGGTAATAGCCAGAGCTCCCGACAACGTATTGGTGCAAAAGCTCAACGAGAAGTACCCATCATCCGACTCATTTTCTTGGACACCTACACGAATAGGTCTGCTACGCGACATAGCCTATGCGGTGCAACAACGCTCATCGGCCCTAATTGCTGCAGCCTGTGTCGGCCTGCTGGACTGTGTACATGACATCCGATTAGATCGCGACGGTCAGACGACACAGAATGGCAACGGGACACACAAAGAGGACGTAGGAGAGGAATTGGTCATTGCATTTGCCGGCGGCACGATCTCGCAATACCCGGAATGGCTCGAGACCTGCCAGAAGTGGATTGATACGCTTGTCGCGAAAGGGTCGCCCACGAATACATCCAAGAAGGTAGTGCTCAGGGAAGCACTTGATGGAGGCATTATTGGGGCAGGTGTTCTTGCGGGCATGACTGACGACATAGCTTAGATTTACGAGAACGCCTACAGTATATAGGGACAATTGAGTGGAGTCACTGCTGGTCCGGTGCACCTCTTGGACGATTCGGGTTGACATTTGATCTATTGATCCGCTTCTTACTTACGTGCATAGGAATCATTCTCTCGCGCTCTCATCATACTTCGACGTCGGTGCAGGGGTGCCGCCAGACTTAAATTTGAAATCAATTGCTAAAATGGTAAGCATCTCACCGTTCCACTACCACATGGAAAAGGGTGTCCAACTTTTGTCTTCGATAAACCAGAGTGGCTTACCGAGTGAAGACCAAATAGACCGAACAAGGGATACCTTAGCGATGATGGAGCGGCTCTCCACTACTCACAAATTTCTAAAGAGCGGCCGTTTGCTACCACGTTCCATCCTCCCATATTTACGCGGCCGGGCGTAGCGAGAGGAACGAATCGACCATAGCCAAACATCACAGAGCCGCCCTGGCGTGTGTTCCATCAAAGAGCAATGGGTCCATGAGAGATATAAGTACCATAGTGTCTCAAAAGATGAGCACCGAGGTCCAGATCAATTTCCTTTTTGCAAGCACCACACGTGCTCATTACCTTCTCCCGCCTTCCCTTCCATCCTTCTCGGACACGGTTCGCTCTGCGTTGCTGCTCTGCCAGCTCATCCGTAACACTAATCTCCTTTCACATTCCCTTTGACGACTCTACCACGGCTTCACTATACGGACACTATGCGTGCCAGCATGGCCCATGATAGAATGGTTAGGACGCCGGATAATACTTGGGTGCGTGCATCCAAGAGCTATCCAAATTGCTGACTGACTTCTATTCCGAATGCGAACAACAGGTTTCCACCACCCAGACAACTGCAAGATCTGCTGTACCCACACACCCCTGGGACCCCGGAACCCAAAGCTGCCCAAGTGAGAGGATGTCAATCAGGAAGGTCAATTCGTGACATTCAACGCAGCTAGTACAATATCTGATATTGTGACGCTTCCGGTAGCAACGGACGTGCCCAAATACTTCTCAGATAATGCGAATAGGTGGGCGGCGACCACTACGATGAAGACGTCGAAAACAGCGGACCCGACTGGGACGGCTACCCACGTAAAGACTGTACTGTGGCCGGGTGGTTCGGGCCTGGCGACTAGTACCACGGCCTCAGCTACTAGGACGGAGACCGCTAGCCCTACGCTATTTTTGAACAGGTCGAGCTCGACCAATGGAAAGAGAAAGGCGAGTCTTGGGGTTTCCGGTCGGTCGGTATGAGGCTCTTTCTCAAGCGTTTCCGCTCCGTTTACGCCCCCAATCGATCGGAAGGAATTCGCGTTCGTGCCCAAGAGGAAATAATGGGTCACGCCGGAAGGACCTAGACCATCATCGCCTGCCATAAACAGAATCCTTCTCCAACCAGACCAACCGCACTGCAGTCGCGACTAGGCACTGTGCAAACAACACATGCAATGGACTTACCATCCGGGCCCACAACCATTATCGAGAAATAAAAGCTATTACCAAGCCCGTCTCACACTCACCCCCTTACAACCACCGCATTACCTTGCGGAGTATGATAGTACCCGACCTGCTGAAAGCCTTCGAATGAGTATGCTGAAACCTGGCGTCGTGTTTGAAAGGAGTCGATGATGGGTATGGAGGATATGGAGTGAGGAGGGCGGTGTTAGGTGGAATGATCTCTTGCGGTGTATACATGATTGGAATTGTGGCAGGAGGATACATGGCCTTCACGATGTGAATTCAAATTTTCTCGTGTGATGTCTGGTCATAAAACCTGGCGCAATATCTTCCGTTTTCATGCACAGGCGCGGCCCGACGGGAAATCCCCAAGGCGGACCCTGACCCCACAATCAGCCGCACAGTGCCTCATCGAGCACATACAATACTCCGAGCACATACTCCGAGCACATACTTCAAGCGTTTGTATCGAATCACAGCTTGTAATGTGTTTTACCACTCATCCGGACACCCTAGTCATCGGACGCTCTGAAACCCACCAAAAATCGCAAAATCTGAGCCTTGATATCTCCACAACGCCTTATGCCTATTCGATACCCATTCTTAGACTCTACTCTAGATAGACAATAGATAGGTTATTCGTTTATCTAGAGAAGTCGTAGTTTTATCATGTTTGGGGTCCAGAATATTAATATGTTGAGTAATAATAAACCTCTTGTTCTTAGATACTGGTAAGAGTTTTACAATATATACTCAAGTCTAGCATTTAACTTTTAGGCTTTATTATCATGGCGTTGTTAAGATATTAGGGCTTAGATTTTACGATTTTTGGTGGGTTTCAGAGCGTCCGGATGACTGGGGTGTCCGGATGAGTGGTAAAACACGTTAGATTTCCGTGCTGAGCTAAGCGAGTCGGGCTACACTAGAAACTGCAAAAGGGTCTTCGTATATTATGTAGACAGCCACGACAGCATGTGGCATGGACCTCATTTCCAAGCTAGCAAGTATTTTGCGCGGCGTTTGTTGATTGGCCCACATCGTACGTTGCACATTGTCCTTTTTGGTTACCACTAGTGTAGCGATGGTGTATTTTTGGCCGGCAGCGAGAAGAACGCTGCGGTGCATCTGACTCTATCGTGAGAAGGATTGCTCTTTGTAGGATATGGGTTCGGTGCAAAGTTATTGCTGGATGGGGCTTTCGGACATGAAGCATCTGGCTCTATCGTGAGGAGAATTGCTCTTTGTAGGATATGGGATCGGTGCAAAGTTGATGGGGCTTTCGGACATGAAGCATCTGAAGATGGGCCGAGAGTCGACGTGATGCTGGGGGCGGGTTCTTCGGTATAGCATTAGAATAGTCCGGATTGTTTGCTAGACTGGTGAGTTCAGGGTATATAAAGAGAGGCACTGGACGTCAAGGGAAGCTATTCATTCAACTCACAATTCACTCTTTCTCCATCAAGAACTATCCAACTCCATCCCAACACTCTTTCTCCATCCCAACACTCTTTCTCCATCCCAACGCTCTTTCTCCATCCCAACACTCTTTCTCCATCAAGAACTATCCAACTCCATCCCAACACTCAACATGCAGCTCACCACTCTCTTCGCCCTTGCCCTCGCAAGCAGCACCTCCTTCGTGCTCGCAGACAACTGCAGGCCTGGACTTGTGTACTGCGGCCGCACCCTCCTCGCCAGAGGTAAATGCCACCTCCTTCTCCCAACACCTCATTCCATGGCCCTCATAATGTCCCTCATAATGTCCCTCCTTTCCTTCGTACGCTAACTATTCGCTTTTCATGTGTAGGCAACTACTTCGGTCAGATCACGGCCGAGCTCCGCAATCGCGCCCAGGACACTGCCGACAATTTCATCAATGAGTCGACCTTCTACTGCAAGGGCGGGTCGAACGGAGATATTATCTGGCAGCACAAGTGCACGGATGGGAGGTGTGTCGACGGTGGGGAGGGAAACAGCGATTTCTGCCATTAAGTGGTGGGATGTTATTAGAGCGTGGTTGATGGGTGGGCGATGGGTGGGCGATGGCCGCATCAATATGTGGATGGCAAGATGTAGATAGTTTAGTGTCGTTTTCGTTGATTTATAGACCATAGACCCGGGAATTCCAACTTTGTTCGCCCCTTAATTGCTATGTTCCATCCTCCCACATCTACACGGCCGGGCGTAGCGAGAGGAACGAATTAACCGTGGCCAAAAATGATAAGCACCGAGCTCCAAATCAATGTTTCCTTTTTCCAAGCATCATATGTAGTAAATACGTTCCCCTAACTTCCCCTCTACCTTTCTTGGAGACGGTTCGCTCTACGGTCTACTACTCTGCCGGTTCATCCGTAACACTAAGCCTCACCATAAGTGCACTATGCGTGCCAGCATGACCCCTTTCTCCCCACAAGCACGTCCCTACTTATACCCTCGCTTTCTCTACATCCTCAACCCCACAACGCTACTACACCAATGTGAAAAACTCGCCCCGGACTATATAACTTACTGCTGGACCTTTAACAAACCACCGCACAACTCCTGCTGCGAAGCCGGGAATAAGTGCTTGCAGCATAATATATGCTACAACGCTGGTATAGGTCAAGCGTATCACTATGGATGCACGTATCTGACGTTCTAGGGTGAGCATTGTCCGCCGAGGTTCCCTAGAACCCCGAAATCCAAAGCTATCCACCCACCGAGTGCGAGGGCCTTAATTAGGAAGGTCAATTCGTGGAACTTAGCACCGCTAGTACACTCCCTGATATCCTGACGCTTCTGGTAACGACGCACGTGGCCCAAGTACTTCTCAGATATTGCGGCTAGGTCGGCGGCGACTACCATGATGAAGATGTCGAAATTAGTGGATCCGGCTAGGACGGTTACGCACGGAATGACTGTACTGTGGCCGGGTGGTTTGGACCCGGCGACTAGTACTATAGCCTTAAGTTCCAGGACTGAGACCGCTAGTCCTATGCCATTGTTCAATGGGTCGAGCTCGACTTTCGGTCGGACCGTTTGGCGCCTTCTTCGCTCTTTCTCAAGCATTTCCGCTCCGTTTACGCCCCCAATCGATCGAAAAGGAGTGTGCGTTCGTGTTCGAGAGGAAATAATAGGTCACGCCGGAAGCACCTAGACCCAAATCGTTAGCCATGGACGAAATTCCTCCAACCAGACCAACGCACTTCAGTCGCGAGAGGCACTAAGTACAGTCGCGACAGGCACTAAGTACAGTCGCGACTAGGCACTATTGCAAACAACACATTCAGCGAACTTATCATCCGGCCCCACAATCCTAATTCAGAAATGAAAGCTGTTGCCAACCATCCGTTTTACACTCACCGCCTTACACCCATCGCATTACCCTGCTTGAGTATGACATGTACTGAATCATAACTCCGTGTTTGCGAGGAGTCGATAATGGATATGAGTGGATATCGTGAGAGCGGTGTTAGGTGAAACGATCTCTTGCGGTGTATACATGATGAGTTTTTGGTAAGGAGGATACCTGGCCCAACGATGTGAATTCAGTTTCTCTCACTTTTGTCATGTGTGTTCACAGATCCCGGCACCATATCTTCCGTTTTGATGCACAGGCGCGGCCCGACGGGTAATCTACAAGGTGGACCCTGACCCCACAATCAGCCGCATACAGCCCCATGCTCCGAGCACATACTTCAAGCGCTCATATAGAATCACAGTTTGTAGACTTCCGTGCAGGGCTAGGCGAGTCGGGCTACACTAGGAACTGCAAAAGGGTCGTCGCACAGTATGTATGTAGCATGTGGCATGGACCTCATTTCCAAGCTTTAAGAAAGTATTTTGCGCCGCG
>Ga0247803_1001515_pt1 | contig 12143 bp, 9 predicted proteins | sample UWRJL014104B1_FD_180928 | JGI IMG/M metagenome (GOLD analysis project Ga0247803, IMG submission 180928) | Plant litter microbial communities from Arlington Agricultural Research Station in Wisconsin, United States - UWRJ-L014-104B-1 | ecosystem: Environmental > Terrestrial > Plant litter >...
ATGCTTGCGTCAATACGCAAAGCGGGAATAACAGAGATTGCTAATTTGAAAGCATTCGATTTGCCCGGGGAATTTTTCACAAAACAGATTCTGATGCTGGGAAGCAGTACCAGTTTGATTGAAAAAGATGATCATAAAGAGGGTGAAATCAGTGGTATCAGTGCTGCAAATCTTCCGGCCTGGTTTGGTGGAATTTATAAACCAGGCAAGGAAATTGCTTCTATTCCGGACTGGGATGAGCGTGTTAAGAAAATCGCGGAAGCGGCGGCAGACTGGGATATCGGTTGTATTTCCGGGATTCCGGCCTGGGTTGAATTGATGCTAAAAGAAGTAATCAGCTACCATAAAGTGAATAATATTCACGAAATATGGCCGAATTTGATGGTGTACACCACTGGTGGAGTCGCTTTTGAACCCTATCGGAAAAGCATGGAAAAATTACTCGCTCGTCCGCTCATTTATATCGATACATATCTTGCTTCGGAAGGATTTCTCGCCATTCAAAAACGACCGGATACGATGGCGATGGCACTTTTCCCGGATAATGGGATTTTTTATGAATTTGTCCCTTTTGATGGAGATCATGTAGATGAAGACGGTTTGGTAAAACCTGGAGCAAAAGTGCTTTCACTTGCCGATGCAGAAGAAAATGTATCGTATGTGTTGCTGATTTCAACAGTTTCCGGAGCGTGGCGTTATATGATCGGCGACACGGTGATGATAACAGATAAAGAGAAAGCTGAGATTGTAATTACCGGCCGGACGAAACATTATCTAAATGTGGTGGGTTGTCAATTGTCTGTAAATCAAATGAACGACGGGCTTCGTGTGATCGAACAGGAATATGATGTTGTCATCAAAGAATTCATTGTAGCAGCGGTGCATCGTGATGAAGAATACATTCACAAATGGTATGTGGGCTGTGACAAAACGCCTGATAAAGTGAAGGTTGCAGAATCTCTGGATAAAACCATCCGGGAAAATAACAAGAATTATAATGTTGCCAGAGGCAAAGCACTGAAAGGCGTAGAGGTTGAATTAATTCCGGAGGAAATTTTTTACAAATGGAGCGAAGAAACCAAAAAACTCGGCGGACAGGTCAAAATTCCAAGGGTCATGAAAGAGGATGATTTTATTGAATTTGGAAAGTTTGTAGAGAGCAATCTGGTTCGCTGAATTTTGATATTTGCTTTTTATAATGGAAGCTGTCGAAATTAATTTTGGCAGCTTCCTCATTTACAGCGCTAATTAAAATTCGCAAACCTGTGACAAACCGAATTACTGTGCTTTCAAATCTTCGACTTGTTTTAGCTCCAGAATCCTGACCTGCTCCACAATGTCATCCGGCGAAAGGTAAAGACGGGCAATTTTACGTTTGTATTTTTCAGAAAGGTCCGCGTGATTGAGTATGAAGTTTTTGGTCTGAAGAATGTACCAGCCCAATCCGTGGCTTACAGCAAAGGTATCCGCTACTTTTTCAGCTTGTTTGACATATTTATCAGAAAATAAATACCCGAATCCGAACCGGATCATGCCAAAAATGTTGCGGTTTTCATAATCCATCACATGGCCCAGTTCATGCCCGATCCAGCCAATCATAATGTCTTTTGGAATCTGGTGAATCGGAATTGCGGTCGTTGTGAGTTTGAATAAAGAACTGATGTTGATATTGTATGCTCTTCTATTCCTTCTTTTAAAAATCGTTCTGATATCAGGCTGAGCCTGCATGACCGACTTTTTTATATTTTGCTTGAAGATAAAATTGATATGTGTTTTTTGAAGCTCCGGATATAGGGATAAAGCTTTCAGAACTTCATCCTCAATCACTTTTGGGATTTTTTTGTTTTCCCTGAAACTTTCAAATTCTGCGTTGGAGGAAGTGTTCATATTAATAAAAACCGGATTTTTCGATATTGTCTGTTTTACCAAAACCGTTCCAACCTTGTAAAATAATGGTTTTATTCTTTCAACTGCTTGGCGTCCAGTTTCCTGATAATTTCTTTCTTATCAAATAATAACCGCCACACAGCAAAAGGTGTTTCCTGCGTTCCCATACAGGATTTGCAAATTGCGTTGCCGGGAGGAACAGGCACATTGTAAACCAGTAAAGTATCATTCAGTTGCTGCACGTTGTCGCTGGCTTCCGACTTCGCTTTGGCGCTATATAAGTACGCGTCCAGCAATTCTTTTTCCTTTGGAAACAGGTCTTTGTTTTTCAAGTCAGGTTCTCCCAAAAGCTGAACCTGCACACCATATTCTTTCTGTAATGCAGCAATAAGCGGGATTTGGGCTAAATTTTTGCAGATTTCACCCGCTGTTTCGGGGTTTTGTGTCAATTCTTTTTGAAGCGATTTTTCTGCTATTTTGGAAATTTTTTTCCCCCACTCATCCGCGGTGTAAATCAGCTGGGTATTTGTAACACGCTTTATTTGAGAGGCTTTTATTTCTCGGGTAAGTTCTTTTGTGTTTTCCAGCCGCCTGGTGTTGCATGCAAACATGGTTACAAGAAGCACGACTGAGAAAGCTAAATTTTTCATGTATTTAATCGGGAATGATTGATGGTAATGCAACGTAAATAGTCAAAAGGGAATTCAAATATGTCATTTTTAAGTGATAATGTGATGCCCAGCCGCATGAACATTAGCTCATTACCAAATTAAAAACTGAATATTGACTATCTTTGTGCCCCAAATGGACAGGCCCAAGAGATCAAAATACCATGTTAGATAAATTAGAAGCCATTAAAGAGCGTTTCGAAGAGGTTTCGCAACAAATTATACAACCAGAAATTGTTTCAGATTCTACCCGTTATTCCAAAATAAGCAAGGAATACAAAGATTTGGGTAAAATCGTGGAGCAATATGAAATTTATAAAAAGCTACAAAAAGATATTCTCGGAACCAAAGAGCTGATTGACAATGAAAAGGATGAGGAATTGAGGGAAATGGCGAAGGAAGAGTTGATTGATCTTTTGCCAAAAATGGAAGTTTTGGAACAGGAAATTAAGGAAATGCTTATTCCCAAAGATCCAAACGACAGTCGGAATATCATTCTTGAAATAAGAGGAGGAACCGGAGGGGATGAAGCGGCAATATTTGCCGGAGATTTGTTTCGGATGTATCAGCGCTTTTTTGAAAAAATGGGCTGGCGTTCATCCATCATGGATTTTACCGAAGGAACCAACGGTGGATATAAAGAAATTATTTGCAAGGTTGAGGGTGAAGATGTATACGGAAAAATGAAGTTTGAGTCGGGTGTGCACCGTGTTCAGCGCGTACCACAAACGGAATCACAAGGAAGAATACATACCTCAGCGGCGTCAGTAGCCGTGTTGCCGGAAGCGGAAGAAGTAGATGTTCAGATTAATATGGGTGATGTCAGGATTGATACATTTATGTCATCTGGCGCTGGTGGACAGTCAGTTAACACAACTTATTCTGCTGTACGTTTGACACACATTCCTTCGGGGCTGGTGGTAAGTTGCCAGGATGAACGGTCTCAATTGAAAAATAAAGAAAGAGCTTTGGGGGTTTTGCGTTCAAGGCTTTATGAGATCAAATTAAAGGAACACAACGACGCTGTGAGTTCGCAACGTAAATCCATGGTGGGAAGCGGCGACAGATCGGATAAAATCCGCACCTACAATTATCCGCAAAGCCGTATCACCGATCACCGTATTGGTTACACCGTTTACAATCTTCCTGCCGTAATGGAAGGAGATATCGGAGAATTCATTGAAAGACTGCGCATTGCGGAAAATACTGAACGCATGCAGGAAGGAGAGGCGGCTTAGGTATTTTTGGGGCGCAGAGTTTAAGCAGAGATAAACAGAAAGGACCACAGAAATTTTAATCTGTTGGTCCTTTTTGTTTCACAAGAATCCCTACTTCCCGGGATATAATTCCCGATACGTTTTTGCTTTGTAAGTCTCAAATGCTTCTTTCTTGTGATAATTGTCGCCAAAAAAAGTGATGACTTCATGAAATTCCTTCGCCTTCATATACCCGGGTAAGGGCTGAATCATTTGAAATTTATCATCCAGGAAAACCGTAGTAGGAAAACTAGGCTGATTGTTCGTCAGCGCCAATGCAAGCTGATGAATTCCTTTTCCTCCCTGCGCCAGAAACTCGAATTTTTTTCCTCCCAAAGTAATTGCTTCTTTTTGTTCCGCATCCAGTTTAACAGCATAAAATTTCTTGTTAACATAATCGACAACTGCCTTATTCTTAAAGGTTTCCTTGTCCATGACCTTACACCACCCGCACCAGTCTGTATAAACATCTATCAACACTTTCCTGGGCTCTTTTTGTGTTTTCGCATAGGCTTGTTCCACTGTAAGCCATTGAATGCCATCCACAGCGTGTGCAGACGAATCAGATTTGAACCCTGTCAAACCAACAATGGTAAGGCAGGATAGAAAGAAGATGGAAATATATTTTTTCATGTTATTTTTCATTTCAATTGTTGAACAAATATCGATGAAAAATAATTTTCTCAAATCTGTTCGTCGGGCAAAGCAGACTTTTCAACAGGTTTTTTCTTTTTGGAAACCGATACCAGAATACCTCCTGCAACGATCAGGATCATTCCCATGATCATGGAAAAAGAAGGAAGGGCTTCACCCATAAAATATCCGATGAGGGTCGCAAATAAAATATTCGAATAACCAACCGCCGCAACGCGACCGGCTTTATCATAGCTGAAAGATTGTGTCAGCATTCTTTGTCCCATCAAAGCAGTTAGCCCAAGTCCCAGAAATGCAAGCCATTGCACTAATGTGTGCGGCCATTTAAAAGTTCCGATCAAAAAATCCAGTCCTTCCATTGGGAAATATGTGCCAACAAACATGGAGATGACTGGCAGCAAAATTCCGCTTAACATAAAGGAAAAAATAATTGCCCTCGAATCATAAACCCACCCCAACTGTCTGATCGATAAATATGATACGGCGGTCAGTAATGCATTTCCCAGTCCAAGTGAATTGTCTCTCAAGGACAAAGAAAGGTCGGGGCGGAAAACCAGAAGTATGCCCAGAAAGCCAACAAATATCGCCGCCCATTCTTTAGAGTTCAATGTTTCACCAATGAGCAGCCAAGAAAGCAAAGCCAGAAAAATAGGGTAGGTGTATTGGTAAGTTGATGCCCGCCCAAGTCCCAGCGTTTGAATCGCGTAAAAAAGAAGGTATAAAGACAATGTTCCCACAACGCCACGAAATATCAGCAAACCGAGTTTTCCACCCGCTTTTTCTTCAAAAGGACGCCTTCTGATACTGGAAAGAATGAATACAACGCCAACAATATTTCTGAAAAAGACCAGCTGGACAATGTGAAATTCTTTGCCGATAAACTTGGATATCGCGGATGTTAAAGCAAAGAAAAAAGCAGCGCCAAGCATGAGAAAAACTCCTTTTTGTGACGAAGGAATTGACAGGCGATTTGAAATGACATTGACCACAGCAGAGAATTTTACCCAAAGATAACATGCGGACCATTTCAATTCCGGATTTAATCAAACACGATTCAAAAATTGATGTAATTCCGTACCTTTGCAAAGTTTTGGCGCCAGATACCGGTTCGGTCCGGAAAATTGGCTTAATAGGGAATCCCGTTCAATCCGGGAGCTGTCCCCGCAACTGTAAGTCTGTAATTTGTTGATCCAAACCACATTGCCACTGGGATAATGATTGAATTAGGGAATGAGTGAATTTTGAATGTTAATAATTCAATCACTCTATCATTCAATCATTCAATTTCCGGGAAGGCTTAGGGTCAATGAGACAAGCCAGGAGACCTGCCAGGACAAACCATGTTACGGTTTTCGGAGGAAAGACCGGATGACGATCGATACAATGAATTTTTTGATTTCTTTATTGTGATTAGCAGCAGCCGGATTCGTATGATTCTTGTGACGGCGATTGGATTTTTCATTTCCGAAAATCTTATGGCACAGAAGGATACGATTCTTTTGGCACCGGTAACCGTTACAGGCTTTGTTGCTGAACGTTTTATGAGCGGACTGAAAATTCAAAAAATAGACTCCGCAGTTTTGAATCAGTTCCGTTTTCAAAACCTTGGTGATCTGCTGTCATTGAATACGCCGATAGCCATCAAAAACTATGGCCCAGGACAATTGAGCACGGTGTCATTCCGCGGTACATCGGCAAATCATACGGCGGTTTTATGGAATGGGTTAAATATCAATTCGCCGACGCTCGGACAAACTGATTTTTCGACCATTCCCGTTGCAGGTTTTGACCAGCTTTCGGTGCAATATGGTTCTGCGGCAAGTGTGGTCGGAACGGACGCGGTTGGTGGAAGTATTTTGTTGAATAGTGAATCACAACCCGCTGGTTTACAAATTTTTAAAGCCCGGCAGTTTGATAGCTTTTTGAATTACCAGTTACAGGCGGGTGCCGCTTACGGCGTAAAACTGAGCAATAATTGGGATTTTTCTGGTAAAACGGCTCTCAATTACAATCGGATGATAAATTGCTTTCCCCACAAGGAAAGGAATGGATATGCTTTGTTACCTTCTAAAACAATTCAGTACGGACTGGTTCAGGATTTTTTCCTGAGATCAAAAAATGATCAGGAATTGTCTGCGCATATCTGGTTGACCCAGAATAAATTAACACTTACGCCCAAGGAAATATCAGGAAGAGAATTTACTGCAACAGAGGCTTACCGGACCATGATCCGCTATCAATGGAAGGATTTCGCAATCCGTACTTCCTGGGTTCGTGATGTGATTGACTATGCTACCGGAGATTACGGCAATCTGGATCATGCGCTGACGGATAAGTTTTCTAACCGTATAGAAAGAGATTTTAACTGGGATTTTGGCCAAAACGGAAGTAATATTCAGGTTAAAGCAGGTGGTGAATTTACGCAATACCGCGCCGGACTTTCAGGATATGACAAACCGCAGATTACAGAAAATCGGGGTGATTTATTTTTCTTAACACGTTGGCAAACTACTTCCAGACTCGTTATTTCGGCTAATTTGCGACAGGCTTTTGTAACAAAATACAATCCTCCGTTTACGCCTTCGTTGGGAACAGAATACCAGCTGATTCAAAATTCGTTCTATAATTTAAAACTAAAAGGTTCTTTTGCAAGAAGTTATCGCGTGCCGACTTTAAATGAGCGGTACTGGAAAACTTTGGGAAACCCGGATATCAAACCTGAAAGTGGGTGGAACAAAGAAATCGGTTTGGAACAAAATTATGTCTTTAATACTGTTCATTCATTTACAACAACATTAACTGCTTATCACAACCGGATCAAAAACTGGACTTACTGGAACCCTGCAAAAAATTACAAAGTGGAAAATCTTCAGGAAGTTTTGGCAAGAGGAATTGAGTTGCAGGCAGGTTGGAAAGCAAATCAGGGATTGTGGAAAATGGGCGTAAACCTGGGATATGCATTGACCAGAAGTTCACAGGAACGGATTTATGACAATTATGCGGTGGATATCGTAGGTAAACAACTGGTTTTCGTGCCGCTTCATTCAGGTAATTTGAACGCATTTGTTCAGTATAAAAATACAAGACTGACCGGTCAGGTTCGTTCCGTAGGCAAAAGTTTTACGACCTTTGACAATGCCCAGTTTTTTAATGGATACACTGTAACTAATATATTGGCAGACATGACATGGGATTTACACAAAATTCAAATGCGTTTTCAGGGACAGATTAATAATGTAGCGAATACCTTTTATCTGAGTGTAAGAAATAATGCAATGCCAGGAAGAAACTTCGCTATTAATTTGATATTCAGCTGCAATTCAAATAGAACAAATATCAGGAAATACTAAAAATTTACGAATAAATACAAGCATCACTTATACCAATAAATCAAGCTAAAAGCCCGTAGCTAATAGCCAAAATCCAGTAATCAATGAAAAAACAACTAACAAATGTAGTATTAGCAACGGCGCTGTCGGCTCTTGCATGGTCATGTAATCAAAGCGATCCTGTTGTAAAAGGAGATTATATTAATGGGGTATTTGCAATCAATGAAGGGAATTTTCAACAAAATAATGGAGCCGTTTCTTTTTTTAAAAGAGAGCAGAACACTGCTCAGGCAGATGTTTATTTAGGCGTAAACGGGACGACGCTTAAAGGCGGAGTTCAGGGATATGCGGTTTCCGGCGGTTCAGGGATTATTTTGGTAGATAACGATAAAGCAGGATTAGATAAAGCTGAAATTGTGGATGCCAATACATTTGCAAAAATTGCCACCATTGCAAGTCCGGATATTGATAATCCAAGAGAAGTAGTTGTGCTTCCAAATTCTTCAAAAGCATACATTTCCTGCTGGGGAACCAACGCGGATTTTACGTATAAAACGGGATATATTGCGGTTATTGACTTATCGACGAACAAATTGGTTAAGAAAATTACTATTGCAAGCGGACCGGAAAATCTGGTTATCAACAATGGTAAACTTTTTGTGGGAACCTATTCTTACGGTGGTGGAAAAAACCTGACCGTCATCAATACTGCAACGGACGAAGTGTTGAAAACGGTAAGTTTCGCCTCGGTTCCCTCACCAATTGGAATTGATGCAAACGGAAAGCTTTGGGTAAATTCAGGAATTGAGGCAATCAGGTTGAATGCAGATACTTATGCCGTGGAAGCCACGTTGAAGTTAGGAACGAATGCATCAAAATATGTAAGCAGCGCTGTTTTCAGTTCTGATTTAAAAACGATATTTTTCGTTTTGGCTTATGACGATGCCAATTACGTTACCCACGGAGAAACATACAAATTCGCCATTACAGATACGCAGGTTAATGTGACGACTCCGTTTATCAAAAGACTTTTCACCGGGTTGTCGGTAGATCCAAGTCAGGGATTAATTTATGCGGGCTTGTCGCCGTCTTACGGGCAATCGGGCTACGCAATCCGTTATCGTACAGACGGAAGTCTGGTTGACTCAATAAAAGTCGGAATAGCTCCAACGGGATTTGTTTTCAGACAATAACTGTTATAAATTCTCTTTGGACCGCCGGAAATATCCAATTCCGGCGGTTTTTTGTTTTGCTGATTTATAGAAAACTTTTATTCTTTAAAAGCAGATATTGTTATATTCGTTCCTGTCGAATTTAGTGAGGGATGATTAAAAATAAACGGTGAAAGTATTTCAATTGAACAGTCGGTTTTTTATCCTTGTCTTTTTATGTGCCAATCTATTTTTTGTAAATGCATTGTCGGCTCAGGACAAATCGTGGCTTAAGCAGTATTCAAATTATCAGGAATATAACGGAGTTTATGTAGTCAAGAAAATTGACGTGGCTTGCCGTTACTACCAAAGTTTTCTGATTGATAAAAATGGCAACAAGCTCACTCCTGCGTTTCGGGATATTGGGGAGTTTGCCAATGGTTTGGCTGAATTTGTCCCTTTTGAATTGAATGAGAAAAAGCAGGGACTTCATGGTTTTATCAACAGGCAGGGAAAAATAGTTATTCCACCAACCTATCTGGCTACCGACAAATTTTACAAAGGCAAAACCTGGGTCATTTATCCTGTAAATAAACAATTCGGACTTTCGTACATTGATACAACCGGAAAAGAGATTTACAGAATTCCAATAGAATATTTTAAGAATGACTTCCTGATATCCAAATCGGTGGTTGATTTTGTGTGTAATCAGGATGCTAAGGAAGATATTATTTGGTGGAAGCAGAAAGAGATTTTTTTACTGAACTGGAATTTTAGTCCGTTTATTGAGAAAGAGATCAAGGAATCAAAAGGAATTTATCATTTTTTATATAAAGGAAAATACGGAATTGTTGACAGAAATCTGGTACTGAAAATTCCCGTTGCGCTCGACGATATTGATCCGGAATACAAGTTTTCGGGACAAGGAATGGAAAGGGTGAAGTATGGAGACAAGTATGGATTTATAAATGTCTTCACCGGAGAAATGGTTACTCCGTTTGAGTTTTCTGACACGCGTAAACCAACAGCAGGTTTCTTTTGGGTAAAAAAGAATAATAAATGGGGTTGCATTGATAAAACAGGAAAAGTCAGGATTCCCTTCCTGTATGATGAGGCGAGCGGTTTTACCAGTGAAGATCGCTCAGCTGTGGCCATCAATGGCAAATTTGGCCATATCGATAAGACGGGAAAAATCAGGACGCCGTTGAAATACCAGTTTGCTTCTTACTTTAACAATGGAACTTCAATGGTTCGTATCAATGACAAATACGGCTATATCGACGTAAAAAATCGCTTCATCGGAAAATCGGACTACGACACTGCATTACCATTTGACCGCAAAACCACAACTGCCGAACGCTCCGGATTAAGATATGAGCTGACGTTGGATGGTAATGAACATTTTATTGGGTTTACTGCTGCCTGGAAGGCCGTTTTCATCTTAATCGGGTTGATTTTGTTCATCTGGCTGAACAGCTACTTTTTCAAAAAGATACCTAAAAAGCGGAAATAGGCATTATTTATTTAGGCCGATTATTAAGTTTCATACAAAGAAAAAGTCTCCAAATCGGAGACTTTCTTTGTATAAAATAGATTCTCAATGACAAATTACTTGAAAAAGCCCTGCGGATCCGGCATTTTGGCTTTCAGCAATTCCACGAATTCAAAATTCATTTGGTTAAAATCCAGCATTCTTCCCTTGTGAAGATGCTCCCACGACTTTTCCAGTTCATTCTGATTGTAATGTACAAGTGCGAGGTTGTATTGGCCTAACGCATAAGTGGAATCAAGGCTTACTGCATGTTTCAATACCGTCGCTGCCTCTTCCAGTTCTTCCTTTCGGTTGGTGAGCGCATATAGTTTCAGATCAACAGTAGAAAGATCTACCAGTAACGCCACATTATTTGCCTGAAGATCGATTCCCCGGGTCAGCATTCGTTTGGCATCTACCCAATTTTCTCTTTGATATGAAACTACGCCAAGTCCCCAGTAAGTCTCGACATTTTTATCATTCAGCAAATTGGCAAGATTGAATCGGTAGCAGGCTGTATCAAGTGAGCCTTCCTGTAAATATTCCCATGCACGCGCAGTAAAAAAACTGCTGGCTTCTGCACGGTTGGAGAAAGATTTATCACATTCACTTAGGAAATTAATTTCCTGGTCAATTTGCTCAGAAGTTTTGCTCACTTCCCCGAACAATGGTAAAATCCGTCTTTCTTTTAATTCCAACGGTTTCTTAGAAGCGACATTCGTATCAGAAGTAGGTCCGGCACTAGCTAAATGTGTTCCCTGCGCCATACTGAGTACAGGAAATAAAAGAGCAAGCCAAATAACAAAAGAGTCTTTCATAAAAGGTTAAATAGAGAACAGGTTTTCTATTGTCCAAGATAAACGGAATAATTCGAAATGTATTGTATTATCTTCTTTTAGTTCGTGCAGAAGGTTGTCTGCCGGATTTCTGATGCTTTCCGGGCGCTTTCATCGCGGGTCTGTAAACCTTCTTTTTTTCATGAAATGCACCTAAAAACGTAGGATCTTCCTTGCGTTTCTGGTTATCGATTTCGCGCAGCATATCCTGCCTTTCGTCATGGGGAGTCGAGACAATGTCCAGTTCTTCCGGTAATTCCTCACGCGGAATCTGCATCCGTATCATTTTCTCGATCTTATGAATGTGATATTCATCTGCATTGGTGGCAAAGGTAATGGCCTGTCCAACGTGATTTGCCCTTCCTGTCCGCCCAATTCTATGCACATAATCCTCATAAATCAACGGAACGTCGAAATTAATAACGTGGCTTACTTCCGTAATATCAATTCCCCGAGCCACCACGTCCGTCGCCACCATCACACGAACAGAACCTTCCCGAAATGCTTCCATGGCATTGATACGCGTGTTTTGTCCTTTATTGGCATGTATCACACGCAATTCATCTTCGGCAACAACCCTTCCTGACAAATTCTGATGAACCAGACTTGCCACTTCACGGCTACGCGTAAAAATCAGTACACGATTGAAAACGTCACGGTCTTCCAGCAAATAGGTGAGCAGATTAATTTTGGTGCGGAAGTTGGGCAGTTCGTAGAGTTTCTGAGTGATCATTTCAGCCGTAGTCGACTGAGGAGTAACTTCTATCCGGGTCGGAAATTCAAGAAATTCGTAGGATAAATTTTCGACTTTATCGGAAAACGTCGCTGAGA
>Ga0247803_1001516_pt1 | contig 12137 bp, 7 predicted proteins | sample UWRJL014104B1_FD_180928 | JGI IMG/M metagenome (GOLD analysis project Ga0247803, IMG submission 180928) | Plant litter microbial communities from Arlington Agricultural Research Station in Wisconsin, United States - UWRJ-L014-104B-1 | ecosystem: Environmental > Terrestrial > Plant litter >...
ACTGCTGCTGCTTCGCGCCGAAGAGCCGAGGGCGGATGCCGCGGCTCGAGTGGCCCTGCCGCCGCGACGTCCGTGGGCCGCCATCGGCGCCGGCGTGGTCGCGAGTGTCGTCGTGTCGTGGGTCTCGTTCTCGACGACCTTCAGCCGCTCCGGGTTTCTCGAGGGCTCGCCCTGCCAGGAGCTCAGCGGCGATCGTGGCCTGCACATCGGCACGGTGCAGACCCTTATCCCGCTGCAGTACACGTGCGTCTACTCCGGGGGCCAGTTCGCGACGGCGGCCGCCGAGCTGGCCGCGGTCACAACGCTGGCGTTGCTCGGCGCCGTGGCCATCGGGTGGGGGCTGTGGCGTTTGGCGCGTGTCCGATCGGGTTCCGACCCCCTCATCCGCGCTCTCGCCGGAGTCGTCGCCGCTTTTCTCGCAACCGTGTGCGTTGCCGGCGTCGGGGCGCTGCCCCGGCGTGACATCGACGCGCAGGCTCTCGGGGCAGCGGAGGCGGCAGCGGGAGTGGCAGCAGTGGCCGTCGCCTCCGGCGTCGGACTCTGGATGTTGTGGAGACGGGTGCGAACTGTGCTCCGCTCACCTTACGCTGGGGGCATGGATCCGGCAGAGCGCCAGCGCGCACGCTCCCGTCAGCACGTCGTCGTGGGGGTGGTCTTCGGGGTGCTCCTGCTCGTGGCGCTCTCCGCACCGTGGATACTGCAGGCCGTGGTCGGCGCCCCCACGATCACGACGTCGCAACGACCCCAGCCGATGTACACGAGCCAGCCGGAGGTGCCGCCCATGGTCGCTCCCGAAACGGTCGACGGGTTCACGGCGCCTCGCGCGGCCGAGCTGTCCAGTGTGTTCACCCTCGACCAGGCGATGGCCGCGAGCCAGGAGATCTCCGACCTCACGGTGGCGGTGGCCGGCCCGATCAACGACCCCAACATCGCACCGGGCACCACGAGCTTCCCGGTGTACGCGGTCGACTGCCTCCAAGCGCAGGGAAAGCAGGTCGACCACGAGGTGTGGTTCACGGTCGACGACGCGACGGGCGGCATCGAGCGGGTGCGCGCGATGTGGGAGTCGAAGGGCTACACGCTCGACCCGGCGAGCACGCCGGGCAGGTACGGCTACGTCGGCGATCCGTCCGGCGCGGTCGACCTGGTCAGCATCGAGGACATGGACGGCACGATCAAGCTGCGAGTGGCGAGCGTCTGCGCGCCGGCCGACGAGCCCTAAACTCGTCACCATGTCCGCCGAACCCACGCCCCCGAACGAGTCCTACAGCTACCTCGGGCCGGCGGGAACCTTTACCGAGGCGGCACTCGCGCAGGTTCCCGAGGCGGCGGGCAAGCACTGGCGCTCGGTCAACAACGTCGGCGAGGCGCTCGACGACGTCGTCGCCGGGCGAAGCACCGCCGCGATGATCGCGATCGAGAACTCGATCGAGGGCGGGGTCAGCGCCACGCAAGACGCCCTCGCCACCATCCCCGACCTGCGCATCGTCGGCGAGTATCTCGTGCGCGTGAACTTCGTCCTGGTTGCCCGCCCCGGAACGACGCTGGCCGACGTCAAGGTCGTCAACGCGCATCCGGTCGCCTACGCCCAGACGCACCTCTGGCTCGACAAGAACCTGCCCAGCCACGGCCACATCCCGGCCACCTCCAACGTCGCGGCGGCGGCGAGCCTCCTCGACCCGTCGACCATCTCGGGCGCCGGCATGGCCGACGCGGCCGTCGCGCCGCCCGGGATCGTGGGCCACTACGACCTCGACGTGCTCGCCACCGACATCGGCGACAACTCGAACGCGGTCACCCGGTTCGTGCTGGTGAGCCGCACGGTCGCCGTTCCGGAGCGCACAGGGTCGGACAAGACGAGCATCATTGCGGAGCTTCCGGATGACACGGCCGGTCGTCTGCTCGAAATGCTCGAGCAGTTCGCCACCCGCGGGGTCAACCTCAGCCTCATCGAATCGCGTCCGATCGGCGACGAGCTCGGCCGGTACCGCTTCGTGATCGACCTCGACGGCCACATCCGCGACGAACGCGTGGCCGAAGCGCTGCTCGGCCTCAAGCGGTTCAGCCCCAACGTGATCTTCCTCGGCAGCTACCCCCGCGCCGACAAGCTCTCGATCGAGGTCACCAACCGCTACGCCGACGACAGCTTCCTCGAGGCGCGGCAGTGGCTCGACGGCCTGATCGGCTGATGGGACGGCAGCGCTAGAACGATCCCTCGGGCACGCGCACCGTGAGCGCACCGGGGTCGACCCAGGTGTGCACCGACCGGGCCTCGCCGAACTCGTCGCCGTCGAGCTGGAACTCCTGGGGAACCTCGACGACCATCCGCAGGTCGCGCCCGGTCAGATAGGTGACGTCCTTGACGTCACGCGACAGGTCGATGATGCGGCGGCCGAGCGCGCTCTTGCGCAGCACCCCGTTCTCCCACGCGACCTTGTTCCACACGTTGATCCAGCCGAACGGCCCGCGCGGCCGAAGTGCGACGAAGTCGAGCACGCCGTCGTCGGGCTTGGCGTCGGGGATGAGCAGGATGCCGCCGGGCAGCTTGCCGCAGTTGCCGATGATGATGGTGTGCACGTTGACCGTGCGCTCCGGCTCGCCGTCGACGCTGAGGCGCAGCCTGACCGGCTTGATCTCGGGCAGCGAGCGGATGCCGGCGTCGACGTAGGCCAGCCAGCCGACCGCCTTCTTGAGCTTCGAGTTGGTGTTCGCGATCATCTTCGCGTCGAGTCCGAGGCCGGCCATCACGAGGAACACGTGCTCCTCGCGCACGCCGTCGGCGCGCACGATCGACGCGAGCCCCAGGTCGATGGTGCGGTCCACGCCGTGCAGCGCGGTGTGGATCGCCTCGTCGAGCGTTCCGAAGCCGATGTCGAGGTTGCGTGCCAGCAGGTTGCCGGTGCCCGACGGCAGCAGGGCCATCGCGACGCCGGTGTCGCGCAGTCCCTCGGCGACGGCGCGCACCGTGCCGTCGCCGCCGGCCGCGAGCACGAGGTCGGCTCCGCGGGCGATCGCCGTCGCGGTCACGAGCTGACCGGCGTCTTGGAGGGTGGTCTCGAACCAGAGAGGAGGCAGCCACCCCGCGTCATCCGCAGCCGCCGCGACAGCGGTCTTCAGCGCGAGGATGTCGACCTTGATGGGGTTGTACACCACGGCTGCCTGACGGGCATGCGTGTTTTCGGGGGTCGACACCTCGCCAACGCTAACGCACCGGTGCGGCGCTCGTCTGTTATGCGCTCCAAAGTAGACTGAACGAGTGATTGATCCACAGATTCTGCGCGAAAACCCCGATGTTCTCCGACGCTCACAGCTCGCCCGCGGTGCATCCGTGTCGCTCGTCGACGACGCGGTCGCCGCCGACGCGCGCCGCCGGGAGTCCATCGGCGAGTTCGAGAACCTGCGCGCCGAGCAGAACGTCTTCGGCAAGACCGTCGCGGCGGCGCCGAAAGACGAGAAGCGCGCCCTCGTCGCCCAGGCGCAGGAGCTCGCCGCCCGGGTGAAGGCGGCGCAGCAGACGTCGGTCGAGGCCGAGGCCGCCTTCGCGAAGATAGTCGGCGCGATCGCGAACCCCATCATCGACGGCGTGCCCTCGGGCGGCGAGGAGAACTTCACCACCCTGCGCGAGGTCGGTGAGAAGACCGCGTTCGACTTCGAGCCGCGCGACCACGCCGAACTGGGCGAGATGCTGAAGGCCATCGACATCACCCGCGGCACCAAGGTCAGCGGCAGCCGCTTCTACTTCCTGCGCGGGGTCGGCATGCGTCTCGAGCTGGCGATCATGAACATGGCGCTCGACAAGGCGCTCGCCGAAGACTTCGTTCCGATGATCACGCCGACACTCGTGCGCCCCGAGATCATGGCGGGCACCGGCTTCCTCGGCGAGCACGCCGACGAGATCTACTACCTGCCCGCCGACGACCTGTACCTCACCGGCACGAGCGAGGTGGCGCTCGCCGGGTACCACTCCGACGAGATCCTCGACCTGTCGGGCGGCCCGCTGCGCTACGCCGGCTGGAGCACCTGCTACCGCCGCGAGGCCGGTTCGGCGGGACGCGACAACCGCGGCATCCTGCGCGTGCACCAGTTCAACAAGCTCGAGATGTTCAGCTATGTGCATCCCGACGAAGCCGAGGCGGAGCACGAGAAGCTCGTCGGCTACCAGGAGTCGATGCTCCAGGCCTGCGGCCTCAGCTACCGCGTCATCGACGTCGCGGCCGGCGACCTCGGCTCGAGCGCCGCGCGCAAGTTCGACATCGAGGCGTGGGTCCCGACCCAGGGCACCTACCGCGAGCTCACGTCGACGAGCAACTGCACCACCTACCAGTCGCGCCGCCTCGACATCCGCTTCCGTGGCGAGAACGGCAAGACGACCCCCGTCTCGACCCTCAACGGCACACTGGCCACGACGCGCTGGCTGGTGGCGATCCTCGAGACCCACCAGAAGTCCGACGGCTCCGTCGTGGTGCCCGAGGCCCTGCGCCCCTACCTCGGCGGCCTCGAGATCTTCGAGCCGGTCGCCTGATGGCATCCGCCCGCTGGCTCATCGCCCTCGACATCGACGGAACCGTCCTGCACGAAGACGGCACACTCGCCGACGCCGTGCACGAGCAGGTGCAGCGGGCGAGCGAGCTCGGCCACGAGGTCATGCTCGCGACCGGCCGCTCCGTGGCCATGACCCTGCCCGTGCTCGACCGGCTCGGCATCACGCCCGAGTACCTGGTCTGCTCCAACGGCGCCATCACGCTGAAGCGCGACGCCGACGCGCCGACCGGCTACTCCCGGCACTTCGTCGAGACGTTCAACCCCGGCGAAGTGCTCACGACGATCAAATCGAATCTGGATGCCGCGCACTACGCCGTCGAAGACGAGACCGGGCTCTACCGCTTCACCGGATTCTTCCCCGACGGAACCCTCGGCGCGAGCAGCGTCAAGGTGCAGTTCGACGAGCTGCTGCAGCACGAGGCGACCCGCGTCGTCGTGATCTCGCCCGAGCACGACATCGAGGACTTCCTGTCGGTCGTCGAGCGTATGGGGCTGCACAAGGTCAGCTACAACGTCGGCTGGACCGCGTGGCTCGACATCGCCCCCGACGGTGTCAACAAGTCGACCGCGCTCGAGCGCGTGCGCGAGCTGCTCGACATCCCGCGCTCCAGGGTGATGGTGGTCGGCGACGGACGCAACGACATCGAGATGCTCGAGTGGGCGGCGACCGAGGGGCGCGCCGTGGCGATGGGGCAGGCCCCGGCCGAGGTCGTCGCAGCGGCCAACGAGACCACCTCCACCGACCTCGACGAGGGCGTCGCCCGGGTGCTCGAGAGCCTGACGCGGCGCGTTTAACGCCCGGAGGGCTGATATTCAGGCTCGAGTTGCGACCATCGGATACACTCGGGACTTGGTTTCTCCTGGAGGGCTGTCCGAGCGGCCGATGGAGCCAGTCTTGAAAACTGGTGATGTGAAAGCATTCGTGGGTTCGAATCCCACGCCCTCCGCACATTCGACTTCCATTGCGTACAACTACCGAGAGGATCTGAGATGAGTGACCTACGTCCTCGATCGAGCAGATCAGCGCAGACCGCCGGCATTGCGCGCCACGGCCAGCTCAAGAAGTCGAGCCCCTGGCCCACCATCCTCAAGTTCCTCGGTGCAGCCCTCGTGGTCGCCCTCGTCAGCGGTGCGTCACTGGGCGCGATCGTCGTCTCGCAGATCAAGTCGAACATCACGACCGTCACCCTCGTCAGCGAGGAGACGGAGGGCCCGCCACCCAGCATCGGCGCATACTCGGGCGGATTCAACATCCTCATCGTCGGCAGCGACGTCTGCGAAGACGGCTCCGGCTGCGCGGGACGCGGCAGCGCGGAGCTGAACGACGTGACGATGCTGCTGCACGTCTCGGAAGACCAGACCAACGCGGTCGCCGTGAGCATTCCCCGCGACCTCGTCGTGCGCGTCCCCTCCTGCCCGCAGGCGGACGGTACCGGCACGACCTCGGAGATGGCCGGGCGACCCATCAACGAGACCCTGTACTACGGCGGCCTGCCCTGCACCGTGCTCACGGTCGAGGCTCTCACCGGGCTCGACATCCAGTTCGCCGGACTCATCACCTTCAACGGCGTCATCAACATGACCACCGCCGTCGGCGGCGTCGACGTCTGCATCGACGGCCCCATCCGCGACAAGTACTCCGGATTCACTGCCGACGCGGCGGGAACCTACAACCTCAGCGGTCCCCAGGCCCTCGCATTCCTGCGCACGCGTCACGGCGTCGGCGACGGCAGCGACCTGACCCGCATCAGCTCGCAGCAGGTCTACCTCTCGTCGCTCGTGCGCACGCTGAAGAGCGCGGACACGCTCGGCGACCCGGTCAAGATCTACAACCTCGCCAAGGCGGCGACCGGCTCGATGACCCTGTCGAAGAACTTCGCCAACCTCGACACCCTCGCCTCGATCGGACTCGCCCTCAAGGACATCCCGCTCGAGAACGTCACCTTCGTGCAGTACCCCGGCACCACCGGTGTCGGCGGGCTGTACCAGGGCAAGGTGGCGCCGGTGAAGGCCAAGGCCGACGCGCTCTTCGAGCTGATCCGCACCGACACACCCTTCGGGCTCGCCGCCGCCGGCGACGGTCGTGGTTCGGCCGCCGACCCCAACGCCCCCGCCGTCGTGCCTCCCGCCGTCGACCCGGCAGCGCCCGTCGATCCCGCGGCGCCCGTCGACCCGGCAGCGACCGCGCCGCCGGCGACCCCGCTCGAGGTGCTCGACATCAAGGGCCAGACCGCGGCCGACTACACCTGCTCGGTCGCCAACAACTAACGGCGCACACCGGTCTAGCCAGCACCGACGGGAGTCATGATGAGTGAACTCGACGAGGGGCGGCGAGGCACGGCCTCCGCCTCGTCAGCCGAGCCATCGCGCCCGCCGACCGTGGCCAGACACGGCCAGCTCGAGCGTCGGAGGGTCTTGCCGAGCCTGCTCGCCTTCGTCGGCGCCGCGCTCGCGGTGCTGCTGGTCGCGGGCGTCTCCCTGGCCGCGATCGTTGTCGCGCAGCTCGACGCCGACATCGACACGTTCGTGCTGCCGGGGCAGGAGAACGAAGAGCCCGTCTCGATCGGCGCCTTCAAGGGCGGCTTCAACATTCTCATCGTGGGCAGCGACGTGTGCGAAGACGGGTCGGGATGCAACGGCCGGGGTTCCGCGGAGCTGAACGACTTCACCATGCTCCTGCACGTCTCCGAGGACCAGACCAATGCGGTCGGAGTCAGCTTCCCACGCGACCTCGTGGTTCCCGTGCCGGCGTGCCCCAAGGCCGACGGCAGCGGCGACTACTCGGCGATGTCGGCGCGTCCGATCAACGAGACGCTGTCGTACGGCGGACTGCCGTGCACCGCGCTCACGGTGCAGAAGCTCACGGACGTCGACATCCAGTTCGCCGGCCTCATCAAATTCAGCGGGGTGGTGGCGATGTCCGACGCCGTCGGGGGAGTGCCGGTCTGCGTGAGCGGCCCGATCGACGACAAGTACTCCGGCCTGCAGCTGCCCGAGGCCGGCACGTACACGCTCTCCGGTAACGACGCTCTCGCCTTCCTGCGTTCGCGTCACGGCGTGGGCGACGGCGGCGACCTCACCCGCATCAGCTCGCAGCAGGTGTTCCTCTCGTCGTTGCTGCGCACGATCAAGAGCAACGACACCCTGGGCGACCCGGTGAAGGTCTACAACCTGGCCCGGGCGGCGACCTCGTCGATGAAGCTGTCGGACAACTTCGCCGAGCTCGACACCCTCGCGTCGGTGGCCCTCGCGCTGCGCAAGATCCCGCTCGAGCAGTTCACGTTCGTGCAGTACCCGGGAACGACCGAAGGTACGGGCGTGTTCGCGGGCAAGGTGCAGCCCGTGACCGACGAGGCCGAGAAGCTGTTCGCCAAGATCCGCGCCGACGAGCCGTTCACGCTCGCCGCTGCCGGCGACGGGGAGGGCGCTGTGGCCGACCCGAACGCGCCGGTAGCACCGGCACCCACGGTGACGGCCGACCCGGACGCGACCGTGGCCCCGCCGCCCGAGGTGCTCCATCTGCGCGGCCAGACGGCGGCCGACAGCACCTGTTCCGTCGCCAACTGACCCGCCCCGAGGCATCCATTCGGCCCATGCGCACAAAGTGCGCTCGGCAATTGGCTATGATTGCTGACGAACAACTAGGGAGACGTCGCATAGTTCGGCCTAGTGCACCACCCTGCTAAGGTGGAGTACCCTAACGGGTACCGAGGGTTCAAATCCCTCCGTCTCCGCACCTGAAACCCGCTAGATCACTGAGATCTAGCGGGTTTTCTGCGTTTTGACCCGGGCCTGTTCCCGGCGTCTGCTCAGGAGTATGTTCGGTGCCGTACGGTCTACGCACGAAGATCGGCTCGCAGTCCTCGCACCATCAGCGAGTCCTCCCTTTACCGCCACCGGCCGCATACGCCATGTTCGCGGGGAGGTGAGATCGTCGGACTTTCATCAGTATCTCGACAACTGCGGGCGCCTCTACATGGAGGCGATCCTCTCGGGATACGGCGCGGCGGCGCTGCGGCGGTTCGGCGGGGTGTTCGTCATCGCGGCCGCAGATGCCGAATGGTTGCGCGTGGAACGCGGTGGCTACCTCGGCGTCATCGACCGCAATCGGGAAGGACAAGAAATCCGTCCGCTCGCGGCCCAGCGCTGGCGAGCGTTCCGCGGGCGGGTCGAAGGGGCCGTCGCCTCAGGGCGGGCTCCCACCGAGGTGCTCGCCACGACCCTGCGTGAGGAATACGGCACCTCGCCACACACCCCCGAGCAGGTGGAGGCGCTGCTTGCCCGCGCGGCGGGACCAGACGGCGGCCCCGCGGCGAGTGGGTGGATCATCGAGCTGCGCACCTGGGAATGGCGGCTCCGCAACCGATTGGAGGTCGCCACCGACACCTTCGGATCCATCGCGATGACCGTCTACCTCATCGCGACGGCGCACGGATGGCACAACGCCACGCCGGAACAGTGGGACAAGGCCGTCGAGGCGGGACGCGTCGGCGCCAACGTGGGGAGACTGCTCGGCGGCGTGAGCGCCTTCGGCGCGGGACGGGCCGGGAACCGCGAGCTATCCCGCGGTGTACCGGAGAGGCCGGTCGCCGCCGAGATGCGCGGCGCAACCGACAGGGGTACAGCCACGCGACCGACGCCGAATCCGGTGCCGGCAAGGAGACAGCCCGAACTATCATCGGCGCCGGCGCCGGCGTCGGCGCCGGCACCCCCGCCCCCGTCGGCGCCCGCGCCCGCGCCGCAGATCGCCGCTCGCGGAAGGGCGCCCGTCGACGTGGACCCGCACGGCGTCGAACAGGCTTTTGCGCCCGGCGCCCCGTTCCGCGGAGGCAGCGTGACCGTCTCGAGCGCTTACGCCGATCTCGAGGGAGCGCTCGGGTCACGGCTCAGCCCCCGCATGCGCTCCGCCATCTCGGTCGTAACCGGGCGGTTCCCGCCATCGCTGCGCGCGATCTGGGTCACCCGTGGAACATCGGACGCCAGCGCACGCCTCAACGAAGTCCGTCGCCTCTGGAACCTGGGAACCCCCGACGCGCAGACCGCGGCCCGAACGCTCGCGCGCGAACAGGTCTACGGACAGTGGCGTGACCGATTCTGGACGGCGGTGCGTACCCAGATGAAGAGCGACGCGGGCCTCAAGGCGATGTTCGACGACGCCGGTCTCGAGTTCGGTGGGGCGTCGGGGGCACCCTTCTGGACCATGCCGGATGGCAGGAGGCAGATCCTCACCATCGACCACTTCGACGTGCGGTTGTCGGACGATCCGACCCGGTGCGTCGACATCGCGAACCTCGCGCTTTCTCCCTCACGGGAGAACTCCGTCAACCTCGAAGGCCTCCGCAACAAAGACCCATTCCAGTAACCACCGAAGAGGAGCCCACATGCCAAGAAACGAGAGCATCAGTTCGAACATGATCTCCGGCAAAGTAGTCGCCGAGGCCACCGGCGCAGGCGTGGCCGATCTGGTCGTCGTCGCGCTCGACTACGACCGCTTTCGCCTGCTGGAGCCTCCGGACGACGTCGCCGACAACCCGAGCGCCGAGCATTTCCGAAACATCGCACAGCGGGAGCAAGGCGTCGCTGCCGCCCTCGCCGCCGCGCAGGGAACAGACGAGGAGCAGACCCAAATGCAACGCCTCGGCTCCGTGATCACGGACCCGCACGGCGCGTTTCAGCTCGAGTATGACGACGATCTCTTCGCAGACCGGACGGACGGGGGCGACGAGGTCACCGACCGTCGCCCCGACCTGGTTTTGCTCGTACTCGCCCCCGATCGCCCAGGCGAGACCGGCGGGGGACGGCTGCTCCATGAGCGCCTGCTCCACTACACCCGGCCCGCGCAGTTCGCCTCGGGTCGTCGCGAGAGCTTCGTGATCCGAATCCCGGACTCGCGGCTCGCCGAGTTCGGCGTGCCCGTCGGCGAAGACGACGAGCTGAACAACCCGGCGGAGTTCCAACAGAGAGCGGAGCGCGGCGCAGCCGCCACGAAAGCGCGGAGAGCTGCCGCCACCGAACTGTTCGCGAGGTCCGACCTGCCGCGTGTTGCGATCGAGAAGAAGGCCTTCGACAAGATCCTCACCGGGCTCGCCAGGCCGACCCCCGCCACGCGCACCGGCTACATCGGGTTCGCACCGGGAATCGACCGCATAGAGGACTTCATCTGGAAGGGATTCCGCGGTATCGCGTGGCTGCTCGCGTCGACGCCGCGCACCGGTCGAGTCCACCTGAGCGACCGCGAGCTCACCGCACTCGGCGTCACAGCCGCCTCCGTCGGAGCCGCTAGTGGGGCGACCATCGACTACGCCGAGTTGATGAGCCTGCTCGGCTACTCGTCCGGCCCATACCGCAATCGCAACCTGCTCTCGCAGGTCGAGGTGCGTCGCGCCATTGCGAACCTCGCCGCCGCGCACGACACGCCCTCGGTTCCCGCCGCGCCAGTCGACGCCACACCGACCGCCACCGAGAAGACTCTCCGGTCCTCTATTCTGAGCCGTCTTCAGGAGCAAGCCGACGGGCTCGCTCGCGACCCTGCCACCGCCGACCCGGCCAACGACCTGTCGCGTCTGCGGACGATCATCGATCAGCTCGAACAGTCGAGCGGAATCGGCAACGCGTCCGCCATGCACGATGTCGATGTGCTGCAGGTCGCCTTCGAACCCGCGTGGGGCGCCGCCTTCTCGCCCGCAGTACTCGAGAGTGCTCAGGGCCTCTACCGTGCGACCGTGAAGGAAGACGGCTCCTCGATCTTCGACACGCTTTTCGGTGACTGGAGCGACCTGCAAGACGTGCAACAGCTACGCAAGTACGTGGGCGACATCGCCGCCGCGGCGGGCGGATCGAGCTCGGCAGCGATGGCGGGAGTCGGCGACCTTGCGCGGGAGCTGTCGGCCGCGCTGCGGGAACCCTACGCCTTCGAGCACTTCACGGCAGGGACGATCAACTACGGGATCCTGCAGACCTACCGTCAGACCTGGACTCCGATCGCCTACCAGGCCGGTCGTGTCGTGGACTCGATCGCGCTCACCCCTTCCGAGACGCTCATCTCGAAGCTCGCGGTAACGGTGAAGCGGCGCCGCAAGCAGACCAGGCGTGAGCTGTCGAGCTTTCGCCGCACCGATGAGGACTCGAGCATCGGGCGTACGGAGATCGAGGCGATGGAGAAGACGGCCGTCGCAATGTCGATGCAGACCTCCGCCCAGGGAAGTTTCAATGTGGGCGTCGGATCGATCGGCTCGACGGCGACTTTCAACCTGAACCAGAATCAGGAATCGCAGAGGATGCACAAATCGTTCGCGGAGATCGCACGCAAGTCGAGTCAGGAGGTACGACGTGAGACCGAGGTGCAGTACGAGGTCGAGACGACCGAAGAGTCGACGAGCGAGGTGACCCGCACGCTGCGAAACGCCAATGACGAGATGACAGTCACGTACGTGCTCTACGAGCTCGAACGCCGTTACCGGGTCGCGAGCTGCCTGCAGGCCGTGCAGCCCGTGCTGCTGGTCGCCCTGCCGATGCCCGACCCGGGCGACATCGACGAGGCGTGGCTGCTAGAGCACGCGTGGGTGATCCGCGAGGTATTGCTCGACAGGGAACTC
>Ga0247803_1001517_pt1 | contig 12134 bp, 10 predicted proteins | sample UWRJL014104B1_FD_180928 | JGI IMG/M metagenome (GOLD analysis project Ga0247803, IMG submission 180928) | Plant litter microbial communities from Arlington Agricultural Research Station in Wisconsin, United States - UWRJ-L014-104B-1 | ecosystem: Environmental > Terrestrial > Plant litter >...
CGTCGCGGGGCTCGGCCCCGTCGGGGTCCAGCGCCTCCCGCCAGGCGCGGGCCTGCACCCCGACCTCCTCCGCCGGGGCGTGGGCGGCGGTCTCGACCAGCGCCTGTTCCGCGGCGGCGAGGTCGACCGGGTCGGGGCATCCGACCGACGCCGCCTGGTCCAGGCAGCGCACCACGACCTCCGCCGCGTCCACCCCGATGCCGCCCGCGGCCAGCGCCGCGCCGACCAGCGGGTGGGCCGGCGGCAGCACGGTCCCGTCGAGGGCCGTGCGCGGGCGGGCGGCCGCGCCGAGCAGGGTGCGGCGGCGCGCCTCCGCGGGCGAGACCCGGGTGAGGCGCTCGAGCAGCTGCCAGCCACGGCGCAGCCCGTGGGCGAAGGCGAGGCCGTCGTCGCCGCGCTCGGGCAGCGACCTGTCGTGCACCTCCCCGGCCACCACGACCCGCAGCGCGTCGACGAGCCGCCCGGCCTCCTCCACGGCGACCGTCACCGCGCACACCTGACGGCCGTCCGCCCCGGACAACGCGGCGGCCAGCCCGCCGGGCGACGGAGCCGAGTCGTCACCCTCCCCGGGCGCGCCGAGGATCGCGGCCAGGCGCTCACGCACCTGCCGCACCGCGTGCTCGAGAAGCTCGATGTCGTTCATGCAGGCAGTGTCATCCCGGCCACCGACATCACGGATACCCCAGATCAGAACCCGCATTTCCGGTGGACAACGATTCCGAGAGGCCGCTTGTGGAGGACACGAGAGAGAGGTGAAAAGGCCGGGCGGAGTGGTCGAGATCGCCAGTCGGAGGAGGCAAGCCCGATGCGGGAGACCTGATAGAACGCCCGCCTAGACGCACCCCGCCCCGAAAGCCATGCCTAGCCGCACGACCCAGTCGGCCGCTACCGTGTCCCCATGGCTACCGAAGCGACGATGCTCACCGTCGGCGACCGCGAAGTGCGCATCTCGAGCCCGAGCCGGGTGATCTGGCCAGAAGTCGGCATCACCAAGCTCGACCTCGCCAAGTACCTGGTCGAGGTCGGCACCCCGTTCATCACCGCGAACGGCGACCGGCCGCTGTCGCTGCAGCGGTTCCCGGGAGGCATCGACGGCGAGCAGTTCTTCTCGAAGAACCCGCCGAAGGGCGCCCCCGACTACGTGCACGAGGTCATGGTCGTATACCCGAGCGCCCGCTCGCATCCGCAGCTCGTGATCCACGAACCCGCCGCCGCCGTCTGGGCCGCGCAGATGAACACCGTGGTCTTCCACCCGTGGGCGAGCCGGGCGGGCAACACCGACAACCCCGACCAGCTGCGCATCGACCTCGACCCGCAGCCCGGAACCGACTTCGACGACGCCATCCCCGCCGCCATCGAGCTGCGGAAGGTGCTCGAGGAGGCCGGCCTCACCGCCTTCGTCAAGACATCCGGAAACCGCGGCCTGCACGTCTTCGCACCCATCGAACCCACCCACGAATTTCTCGACGTGCGTCACGCCGTCATCGGCGCCGCCCGCGAACTGGAACGACGGATGCCACGGAAGGTGACGACCAACTGGTGGAAGGAGGAGCGCGGCGAGCGCATCTTCGTCGACTTCAACCAGGCCAACCGCGACCGCACCATGGCGGGGGCGTACAGCCCGCGCGCGCTTCCCGCGGCGACGGTGTCGTGCCCCATCGAGTGGGACGAGCTCGAGAACACCGACCCGACGACGTTCACGATCCTCACGGTGCCCGAGCGGCTCGCCACCGTCGGCGACCCGTGGGCCACGATGCACGACAAGCCAGGCACGATCGACGTGCTGCTCGGCTGGTGGGAGCGCGACCTCGCGGCGGGTGAGGGCGAGCTGCCGTTCCCTCCCGACTACCCGAAGATGCCGGGGGAACCGCCGCGCGTGCAGCCGAGCCGGGCCAAGGCGCCGGCCCCTTCGACAGGCTCAGGGACCGAGTAGCAGGCTCAGGGACCGAGTAGCAGGCTCAGTGACCGAGTAGCAGGCTCAGGGGCCGACTAGGCCAGCACCCGGCTCAGGTCGTAGAGGTGCGGCACCTCGAGCTGCTCGAACGTGCACGACGTCGCCTCGCGGTCGGGCCGCCACCGGGAGAACTGCACCGTGTGCCTGAAGCGGTCGCCCTCCATCTGGTCGTAACGCACCTCGACGACACGGCTCGGCTCCAGCCGCACAAACGAGACGTCCTTGCCCGATGAGAAGCGGCTGCGTTCCGTCTCGCCGTGCACGACGGCGCCCGACTCGTCGTGCGCCACGAGTGGTGCGAGCTCGTCGACGAGTTCAAGCCTCCTCGCGTCGCTGAACGCCGACGCACCGCCCACGTTGCGCAGCACCCCGTCGGAGTCGTACAGCCCGAGCAGTAGCGAGCCGACCCCAGCGCCGCTCTTGTGCACCCGATAGCCCAGCACGACGACATCCGCGGTCCTGTGATGTTTGATCTTCAGCATCACCCGCTTGCCGGGGGAGTACGGCGCAGCCAACGGCTTCGCGACAACTCCGTCGAGGCCGGCGCCCTCGAACTCGACGAGCCAGCGCCTGGCCAGTTCGACGTCGGTCGTGAGCTGGGTGACGTGCAGCGGGTCGCCGAGCTCGCCCGCGAACGACTCGAGCGCGCTGCGACGCTCTCCGAACGGTGTGTCGAGCAGCGAGGCGCCGTCGAGCTCGAGCAGGTCGAAGGCCACGAACATCGCCGGGGTCTCGACCGACAGCAGCCGGATGCGGCTCTCCGCCGGGTGGATGCGCGCCGACAGCGCCTCCCAGTCGAGACGTTCGTTGCCCGGCTCGCCGCTGCGCAGCACGATCTCCCCGTCGAGAACGCACGGCGACGTCAGGAGGCGGGCGAAGGCATCCGTCAGCTCCGGAAAATACCGCGTCAGCGGCTTGGCACCCCGGCTGCCGATCTCGACTGTCGACCCGTCGAAGGTCACGATCGCACGAAACCCGTCCCACTTCGGTTCGTAGGCGAGCCCTCCCTCCACCGAGTCGGATTCGGGAACCGCGTCGACGGCCTTGGCGAGCATGGGGGCGATGGAGGGCATGCGTCGATTCTGCTCCGTGCCGCCCGCCGGGGATAGGCCGGAATCGGCTATTGCCACCGACGGTCGAGGGGCGCATCATCGAGGCAAGCGCATCAGCCGGACGAGCGGGCCGCGGGCCCCGATGGAGGGGTCATGAGTGCAACGCCCGAGAAGACGACAGCGAAGACGACAGCGAAGACGGATGCTTCGACCCCCGAGCTGAAGCGGGTGATCGGGCCGAAACTCCTGCTGCTGTTCATCGTCGGCGACATCCTCGGCACCGGCATCTACGCCCTCACCGGGCAGGTCGCCGCCGAGGTGGGCGGTGCCGCCTGGGTGCCCTTCCTCGCAGCGTTCGCCGTCGCCACGGTGACCGCGTTCTCCTACCTGGAGCTCGTGACGAAGTACCCGCAGGCCGCAGGAGCCGCCCTGTACGTGCACAAGGCCTTCGGCATCCAGTTCTTCAGCTTCATCGTCTGCTTCGTGGTGATGTCGTCGGGCGTCACCTCCGCGTCGGCGGCGTCGCGCGCCTTCGCCGTCAACCTGGTGGCGGGCTTCGGGCTCGACGTCGGCGTCGGCACCGTGCTGCTCATCGCCGTTCTGTTCATCCTGCTCGTGATGTTCGTGAATTTCAGAGGAGTGACCGAGAGCGTCATGCTCAACGTGGTGCTCACCCTCGTCGAGCTCTCGGGTCTGCTGTTCGTGATCCTGATCGGGTTCTGGGCGATCGCCGGCGGCAACGCCGACTTCTCCCGCGTCGTCGCCTTCGAGACCCCCGGCGACAAGGGCGTGCTGCTCGCCATCAGCACGGCGACCTCGCTGGCGTTCTTCGCCATGGTGGGTTTCGAGGACTCGGTCAACATGGCTGAGGAGACCAAGGACCCGAGCCGCATCTTCCCGCGCATCATGCTCACCGGGCTGGGAATCACGGCGACGATCTACGTGCTCGTGTCGATCTGCGCCGTCGCGATCGTGCCCATCGGCGAGCTGGCGGGCAACGAGACCCCGCTGGTGACGGTGGTGCAGACGGCGGCGCCGGGCTTCCCGATCTCCGACCTGATCCCGTTCATCTCGATGTTCGCCGTCGCCAACAGCGCCCTCATCAACATGATGATGGCCAGCCGACTGCTCTACGGCATGAGCAAGCACGGCGTGCTCCCGTCGTTCCTCGGCAAGGTGCACCCGACCCGGCGCACGCCGTGGGCGTCGATCCTGCTCACCACGGCGATCGCGCTCGGCCTCATCAGCTACGTCTCGCTCGACACCGAGGGCTCGGTCGTCGCGCTCCTCGGCGGCACGACCTCGCTGCTGCTGCTGACCGTCTTCACGGTGGTCAACGCCGTTGTCCTGGTGCTGCGGCGCGACAAGGTCGACCATCGCCACTTCAACGCCGGACCCGTGCTGCCGCTCGTCGGCGCCGCGTTCTGCGCCTACCTCGTGTTGCCCTGGTCGTCGGGGCGGCCGATCGAGCAGTATCAGATCGCCGGCGTGCTGCTGGCGATCGGCGTGCTGCTGTTCGGCCTCACCTGGCTGGGCCGCAGACTCGTCGGCTCCGACCGGAAGATCTCGGATGACCCGGCCGACCTCACCACGAAGGTGGACTAGTTCACACGGCGTCACGAACCGACGCCCGCCGGCCGGATGTCGGAGGATGGGAGCATGACGAGCCGAGCGCACACCCTGGAGCTCTCGGACTCCGACCTGCGCACGGGCATCAAGCCGTTCCTGCTGCTCGCGTCCCGCGCCGACGACGAGGCCGCCGACGACGAGTACGCGTCGTTCCTCGCCACCGGCGGCCTGCAGCCGCACGAGCTCGTGCGCATCCGGCTCGAGGCCGGGTCGCTGCCGCCCATCGACCTCGACGACTACTCCGGCATCATCGTCGGCGGCAGCCCGTTCAACGCGAGCGACCCGGTCGAGCAGAAGTCCGCCGTGCAGATCCGGGTCGAGACCGAGCTCGGCGCACTCATCGACCACGTCATCGAACACGACTTTCCCTTCTTCGGCGCCTGCTACGGCATCGGGCTGCTCACCAGCCGTCTCGGCGGCGTCGTCGACGACAGCACCCCCGAGGTCGCGGGACCCACCCGCATCGCGATCACCGACGACGGCGCGACCGACCAGCTCTTCGCCGGGCTCCAGGCCGAATTCGACGCCTACGTCGGGCACAAGGAGGCGTGCGCCGTGCTGCCGCAGGGCGCCGTGCTGCTCGCGAGCGGAACGGCCTGCCCGGTGCAGGCCTTCCGGCTCGGCCGCAACGTGTACGCCACGCAGTTCCACCCCGAGCTGTCGCGCGCCTCGATCCTCACCCGGCTGCGCATCTACAGCGACAACGGCTACTTCGCGCCGGATATCTACGACGAGGTGGTCGCGACGATCAACAGGTCGAGCGTGACCGAGCCTCCCGCGCTCGTTCGTGCCTTCGTCGAGAGGTTCCGCCGACCCGCCGAGTGACACTCAGCGGGCGCTCTGCGCCAGAAACGCGTGCACGGAGCTCACCACCACCGAGCCCTCGCCGACCGCCGACGCCACCCGTTTCACCGATCCCCGCCGCACGTCGCCGACCACGAAGAACCCGGGCAGCGACGACTCGAGCGGCGACGGCAGCCGGTCGTGCGGCCACGCGCGCCGACCCGCCTCGGCGATGATGTCCTGGCCGGTGAGCACGTAGCCCCACTGGTCGCGCAGGACCTCGGGCGCGAGCCAGCCGGTGTGCGGCGCCGCCCCGATCGTGATGAACAGCGCATCGCAGCGCACCGTCGACTCGACACCCGTCACCCTGTCGCGCAGGACGATGCTCTCGAGCGCCCCCGCCGACCCGCTCCCGCCGACGACTTTCGCCTCGGTGACGATGACGACGCCCGCCGCCGCGAGCTCCTCGACCAGATACTGCGACATGCTCTCGGCGAGCGTCGCGCCGCGGACGACGATGGAGACGGATGCCGCGTAGCGTGCCAGGTGCAGCGCCGCCTGCCCGGCCGAGTTGCCGCCCCCGACGACGCAGACCACACGCCCGGTCTGCGCCTTCGCCTCTCCGGCCGCCGCCCCGTAGAACACCGACGTGCCGAGGTACGGGTCGAGCGCCGGCAGCGAGAGGCGACGGTACGAGACGCCGGAGGCGAGCAGCACGCTGCGCGTCGTCAGCAGCTCGCCCGGAGCGACCTCGAGCACGAAGCCCTCGTCGAAGGTCGTCATGCCGACGACCTCGCGGGCATGCGCGAACCGGGCACCGAACACCCACGCCTGCTGGTACGCGCGGTCGGCCAGTTCGGCGCCGGAGACCCCGCGCGAGAAGCCCGGGTAGTTGCGGATCAGCGAGCTCGACCCGGCCTGCCCGCCGACCGCCTCGCGCTCGATCACCGCGGTCTGCAGCCCCTCCGAGGCGGCCGACACCGCCGCCGCGAGTCCGCCAGGACCGGCGCCCACGATCGCGAGGTCGACGGTCGTCGCGGGCAGCGTCGTCGAGAGGCCGTGTGCCTCCGCGCGTCGCGGGTCGCCGCGCAGCGAGGTGATGTCGAAGTGCTCGCGGGTGGCGCGCTGCCACTCCAGCAGAAACTCGGTTATCGCCCGGTTGAAGTACTCGTCGGGTCTCAGCCGCGGGCGGACCACGTAGTAGTCGATGTGATTCGTGGCCAGCAGCTGCACGACGGAGGTCGTCGTCGCCTCGTCTGCCCACGACCCCCACTCGATGATCAGCGCACGCCGGGCGTCGGGGTGCAGACGGCGGGTCTCCGCGAACGGCTCGGCCGTCGGGTCGTCGCTGAGGAACAGGGCGACCGGCTCGCCCGTCGCGGCCGACGCGCGGAGGGCCGCCGTCGCCGACGAGCCGGGCCCGGCGACCACGCGGTAGTCGGCGGCGAATCGCCGCTCGAGGGCGGCTGCCATCGCGCTGCGCGACTCCGGGTCGTCGACGGCGAGCACCACGACGGGCCTCGTCGCTACGGACGGCTCGGCGGACACACTCTCAGACACACACTCAGGCCTACTCTCCTGCGCGGCCCAGCGCGACGGCCTAGACAGCGCGCGCCATCCGCGGCCACAATTCCTCTCATGGATCGCCCGCCCGACCGCATCCGCACACCCGACCAACGCCTGCGGGTCTTCGTCAGCTCGACGCTCAAGGAGCTCGCTGCGGAACGCAAGGCGGCACGCACCGCGATCGAACGGCTGCACCTCGCGCCCGTCATGTTCGAACTGGGCGCGCGTCCGCACCCGCCGCGCAGCCTGTACCGCGCCTACCTCGAGCAGAGCGACGTGTTCGTCGGCCTGTACTGGAACCGCTACGGCTGGGTGGCGCCGGGGGAGGAGGTGTCCGGGCTCGAAGACGAGTACAACCTGGCGCCCGCGCTCCCGAAGCTCATCTACATCCGCGAACCCGCTGACGAGCGGGAGCCCCGCCTCACCGAGTTGCTCGACCGCATCCGCACCGACGACGGAGCGTCGTTCAAGTACTTCGCCACCGCCCGAGAGCTCGGCCGGCTGATCGAGTCGGATCTCGCCACGCTGCTCGCCGAACGGTTCGACCAGAGCCGCGAAGAGCGTCCCGCGGCGCAGCAGATCGACGCGGCGGCAGAGCCCGTCGGCAGCACCCTCCCGGCCCCGCTCACCCCGCTGATCGGCAGGGAGAGCGAGGTCGACGATCTGGAGCGGATGCTGCGGATGCCGGCCATCCGCATGCTGACGCTCACCGGGCCGGGAGGCATCGGCAAGAGCCGGCTCGCGATCGCCGGGGCGGAGCGGGTGGGCGACGAGTTCACCGGCGGGGTCATCTTCGTCGACCTGGCCCCGGTGCGCGAGGCATCGCTCGTCATCAACGCGATCGCCGCGGCGCTCGGCGTGCGCGACACGGGTGACGCGCCCCTCGCCGACAAGGTCGTGATGGCGGTGCGCAACCGCCGGCTGCTGCTGATCCTCGACAACGTCGAACAGGTGCTCGACGCCGCGCCGGTCTTCACCACCCTGCTCGCAGCCGCGCCCGCGCTCACACTGCTGCTCACCAGCCGGAGTCTCGTACGGGTGTCGGCCGAACGCAGCTTTCCGGTCGGCCCGCTCGAGCTGCCCCAGGCAGGAGCGACGGCGAGCCTCGACGAGCTGCGCTCCACCGCCGCGGTCGCCCTCTTCGTCGAGCGGGTGCACGCCGTCAAACCCGACTTCGAACTCACCGAGTCGAATGCCGCGGCGGTCGTCGGCATCTGCGCGGCGCTGGACGGCGTGCCGCTCGCGATCGAGCTCGCGGCCGCCCGCATCCGCAGCCTCTCGCCCGCGACGATGCTGGAGCGCCTCGACCGACGCCTGCCCTTGCTCGTCGGCGGGATGCGCGACCGGCCAGAACGCCAGCAGACGCTGCGCCGCACGATCGAGTGGAGCACCGAGCTGCTGGATGCCCCGGAGCGCGAGCTGCTCGCCACCCTGGGCGTCTTCGCCGGCGGGTTCTTCCTCGAGGCCGCCGAGGCGGTGGCCGACGGCACGGACGGCGACGTCGTCACCCGGCTCGGCAACCTTGTCGACAACTCGCTCGTGCGCGAAGACGACAGAGACGGCTTCTCGCACTTCTCCATGCTCGCCACGGTGCGCGAGTACGCGCTCGAGCAGCTCGAAACAGACGGCAGGCTCGATGCCGTGCTCGAACGGCACGTGGAGTACTACATCGACCTCGGGCGCAGCATCGAGCTCGAACTCGAGGGCGGTCGGCAACGGGCCCTCGTGATGCGGCTCGCCGCCGACAAGGAGAACTTGCGCGCCGCCGAACGGTACCTGCTCGACCGCTCCGACTGGGAGCGCGCCGCGGAGTTCGCCTGGACCCTCTACATCTACTGGTGGGTCGGCGGCCTGCTCGGCGAGGTGCGCGGCTGGATGGACGAGGTGCTCGCCGCCGACGACCCGCTGACCGACAGGTCGCGGGCGATAGCCCTCTACTTCACCCGCGCGATCACCTTCTGGCAGGACCCGGACGGTCTCGTCGTGGGCGGCCTCACCGAGAGCGCCGAGCTGTTCCGCACCGTGCAGGAACCGGGCGGCGAGGCGCTCGCGCGGGTGTCGCTCGCGCTCGCCCAGCTGGCGGCGGAGCAGCCCGACGTCGCCCGGGCCGACGAACAGCTCGAGATCAGCCTCGCGCTGTTCCGCCAGTCGGGCGACCTGTGGGGCGAGTCGATGGCGCTGGTCACGCTCGGCAGGGTCGGGCTGTTCCAGAACCGGGTGCACGGTGCGTGCAACCGCTTCGAGGAGAGCCTCGCGATCACCCGCGGCCAGCACGACGAACTCGGCGAGTGCATCGCCCTGCATCACCTCGGTTGGGCCCGCCTCCTCCTCGGGGAGCTGGACGTGGCATCCGGATGCTTCGAACAGAGCCTGTCGATCGCCGCCCGACTGGCGCACGACGACGGGGTGGCCTACGGGCTCGAGGGGCTCGTCGCCATCGCGGCCTCGACGGGGCGGATCGCCCGCGCCGGCCGTCTGCTCGGCGCCGCCGAGCGACTGCGCGAGGAGAGCGGGCTCTACAACGCGCCGGCCTTCTCCTTCCACCAGCGGCTCGTCGACGGCATCGAGGCCGGGCCGGCCGCCGAGCAGTTCGCGACCGCGCGCTCCGAGGGGCGCCTGCTCACCATCGGCGAGGCGATCGGCGAGGCGCTGAGCGAGGCCGTCGCGTGAAGCGCGACGACGCGATCCGCCCGTACACGCGCGTCGTCGCGGCGATCGTGCTGCCGTTCCTCGTCGTCGCCTGGGTGCTGCTGTACCTGCTGCCGAACGACACAGACACGCTGTTCGCCTGGACGATCGTGCCATCGCTCACGGCGATGCTGCTGGCCGCGGCGTACGCCGGAGGGGTGTGGTTCTTCGTCTCCGTGCTGCGGGCCGGGCGTTGGCATCGGGTGAAGTACGGGTTTCCGGCGGTGCTCGTGTTCGCCGCCCTCCTCGCCGCGGCCACCCTGCTGCACTGGGATCGCTTCCACTTCGGCCACGTCTCGTTCGTCACCTGGGCCACGCTCTACTTCACGACACCGGTGCTCGTCGCCGTGGTGATAGTGCTGAACTGGCGCGCGGACCCCTCCGCCGCCGACGAGCGCGACTACCGGATCCCGCTGGCGCCGCGCCTGATGGTCGCGGGGGTGGGCGCGGTGTCGCTCGTCTGCGGTCTGGTGATCTTCGTGGCCCCCGGCATCGTCGCCGGCGTCTGGGCATGGGAGCTCACGCCCCTCACCGCCCGGGTGGTCGGCGCCGTGCTCACCCTGCCGGGGGTCGTGAACCTCTGGCTGCTGGCAGACTCGCGCTGGAGCGCGTTCCGCTCGATCTTCCAGGCGCAGATCGCGAGCCTGGTGTTCATCACGGCGGCACTCGTGCTGGCGCGGGGCGACCTGGCAACGTCGGGTCTCGCCGCACCGGCATTCGTGCTCAGCATCGCCGTGTCGCTCGTCGGGTTCACCGCCTTCTATCTCTGGTGCGAGCGCCGCAGCGCACGCACCGGCTCAGCCGTGGGCGAGTAGCTGCACGCCGATCACGACGAGTCCGAGCAGCAGCAGCGCGGCGAACACCGCGAGCTTCGTCCACCAGGTCAGCCGCGACCGGAACACGGCGATGTAGCCGACCGCGCCAAGTGTGAGCGCCATCACCCAGATCGCGATGCCCAACGCGATCTCGATCGGCACGAGGCCGGCGACGGCGAACAGCAGCACGATGACCGGCAGCGCCACCGTGGCGAGCGCCCCCGCGGAGACCCGCACCAGGTAGCGCAACTCCGCGGCATCCGGGAGGTGGGTGTGCACGGCGAGGTGGGCGATCACCTCGGAGACCAGGCCGGCGAGTCCCGCGCCGATCGCCGCGACCAGCAGTGACCCGACCGCGGTGAGCGGATCGACGTCGGCGGCGTGGGTGCTCAGAGCCAGCAGCACCGCGAGTCCGATGAACGTGACGTACACCCGCTCCTTCAGGTACGGCACGAGCTGGGCGGGCGTGGGGCGGGGTGACGTGTCCATCGGGCTAGTCTGCGCGAGGGCGGGTGGATACGATAGCCGCGACTCGGTCGCTCGCGAGCGGGTCGCACGCAGGTCTCGGTACAGCCCCAAGCGAAAGCGAGCACGCAATGTCGTCGATCAGTCCGTTCCTGTGGTTCGACTCGGAGGCCGAGGAGGCCGCGAACTTCTACGTATCGCTGTTCCCCGACTCGCGCATCGTCTCGGTCGCCCGCTATCCGGAGGGCGCCCCAGAGCCCGCGACCCCCGGGGAGGCGATGTCGGTGACGTTCGTGCTCGACGGACTCGACTTCCAGGCGCTCAACGGCGGCCCGCAGTTCGCGTTCACGGAGGCGATCTCGCTGTACGTCACGGCCGAGACGCAGGACAAGATCGACTTCTACTGGGATGCGCTCACGAGCGACGGGGGAGAGGCCGGGCAGTGCGGCTGGCTGAAAGACAGGTGGGGCCTGTCGTGGCAGATCGTCCCACCCGCGCTCGGCGAGCTGCTGGGCGACCGCGACGTCGCGCGGGCGGGGCGCGTGATGCGGGCGATGCTGGGAATGCAGAAGATCGTGATCGCCGACCTCGAGAACGCCTGATCGCTCGGCGCGGCTAGTCGCGGTGCGGGGGACCTATGCGCAGCACGTCGTCGGCGGGCAGCGAGACCTCGGCGGTCGCCTCCTCCTCTTCCGGCTCGGGAAGAGCGAGGCGCACGGTGCACGTCGACTTGTCGAGGTCGACGATGACGAACCGGCGCCACTCCCAGTCGTCCTCCGGCGCCCTCAGGTCGAGACCGCTCTGCGGCATCGGCCGTGGGGCGCGCGCCCACCAGTAATTGGCGAGGGAGGTGAGGCCGCGGTCGGCGAGAACCGATTCCGCCTCGGTGCGTGTGCCCGCCTCGCCGAGCGGGTGTCCGATCAGGTTCAGCGGCACGAAAGTGCCGTCGTCGACGGGATCGAGGTACCCGGTGAGATCCCCGTCGCCCGGACGGTGGAAGGCTATCCAGTGCTCTGCCACGCCACGAACGTAGCACCGCCGTTCCGGTTTGTCTCGGGGGGTGCATAATCGGGGAATGGCTGCCCAGCGCGGATTCGACCGGATCGTCAATCTGAGTGACGCCGTGGTCGCCATCGCCGCGACGCTGCTCGTTCTGCCTCTCGTCGACACGGCGTCGAGCGT
>Ga0247803_1001518_pt1 | contig 12134 bp, 13 predicted proteins | sample UWRJL014104B1_FD_180928 | JGI IMG/M metagenome (GOLD analysis project Ga0247803, IMG submission 180928) | Plant litter microbial communities from Arlington Agricultural Research Station in Wisconsin, United States - UWRJ-L014-104B-1 | ecosystem: Environmental > Terrestrial > Plant litter >...
CCAACACAAGCAAGAAAAGTACCCACAACACCACCAACCATGTCCGCCGAATACAAGGGCCAGAACCCCCTCGACCTCGCAAAGCAAGCAGAGCGCGATCTCAACTCCAACGCCGCAAAGCAAGGCCAGAATGTCTCTGACTCTGGTACTATCCCCCCTTTCCCTCCCTTTCTTCTCACCACCACCATGTGACCGCTCCAGTCCAATACTAACCCCACACAGCCCGCGAATCCGGCGTAGACGCCTCCGTAGAAACCAGATTCCCCGGCGCAAGCGTAACCTATGGCTCCGCCGCCTCAGGCGCAGGAGATAACCGACAAATTCCCCTGAGCGAGGGTGGAGACATCAACCCGGCGACTGGACAGTACGTTGCCCTATATTTATAACTCACGTCTCCTCTCCATCTATTCAACTGTCTTTTCAAACATGTTTCACGACTTCGTTTAGAATCTTGGGCTAACGTGCTTGATGTGTAGATTGTACAAGGCCCGCGACTTCGAAGGCACCGGCGGCCCAGAGGACAAGGCGAGGATCCACGCTGAGGACCACGGCGGCGATGACAATGTCAAGTCGAACACCAGGAAATGAGAGTCGCATGAGGAAGTGCATAGTTGTGTGCGATAGCGTTTGAGCCTGCATCTCGAATGAGTTCGATGGCGCGTAAGGCTAGCATAGTGTACAATGTATGTAGAAACAATTTATCACCCCAACGAGGTGTGGGAAGCTCAAATAACTGCTTACGATGTTGATGGTATTGTGATGTTTTGCACATTTACGATCTCAATATGAACAAAACCAGTGATGGAGGTTAACACAACGTTCATCTTTGAAATATGTACGTAAACGCCGGTACACAATCCGTGTACCAGCGTATCATGCCATTGCACAAACGCCGCTATGCCCATAAAATCCCCGCCATCAAAAGCCCACCCATAATGTCTATAAAACATACCAGAATACCGCCGAAACGTGGACAACATGTGCCAATTACGAATACAGCGCCCACCCATCTAAAACCCATATCTTCTCGCAGTCGTCCCGCCCCCTCTCGTCCTCCCAGCGCCCCCAGCACTCCTAGGCCCAATATCAATACTTTGTAACTCCAAGCTCAACGCTGACATATCGTCGCTACCACCGCCGCTAGCCCCACGTTCCAGCGGAATTTTCGCCGGAATAGGAGGCGCGGCAATGGAATGTCTCCCCTCGCGACTATAGCCCTGGCTACTTCCATAGCCGCCGAGATTCTCGCGCTCGCGGAGGACATTAGTTTGGGGCATGGGGATGCCAATCGGGGAGCCTTGCGTGGGGGAGTCGTAAGCCGTTGACATGGGCCGCTGGGTTTGATTGCGTTTTTGAAGCCTGTTGCGGCCGGCTGATGGCGGCGTCGCGTCATGGTCCGCTAGGACCATTGTTCCGCTGTTAGCGGGAGAGTTCTGGGCACTGAATTGGTGGCGGGAGGTGACCATGGCGCTGCCAGGACTCTCGGCTGTGCCGAATGTCGCCTTAGCGGCATTGCGTATCCTCTCCCGATCAGCCCGTTCCCTTCTGTACCTCTCTTCCCTCTGCTTTGCCGCTTCGAGGTCACGGGCACCACCCAGCTGAGGCCGAGAGCGAACCGGATGCACCTTCTCAGTGCCCTTGCGTTCTGGCTCCGGTGCCCAGCTGTCGACGGGAAGATGATCGGATGCATCGATGACACGGCCACTAAACGTCACAACCTGCCCCTTCTCATTCACTTCCATGCTGCTTCCAGGGCGCTCCAGCTCGTTTGCAGGTTTCGCTGTGTTGGGGTTGAACACATCAAAGCTGTCAGGATCGAAGGGTACTCCAGATAGTCTCCGGTCATCACTACCAGAAGGCGGCGGTCTTGGTGAGACCGACTTTCGCGTTGGCATACTCCGTGCCGGCCCTCGCGATGATCGGTCATCGCCCTGGCTGTATGCGTTCATTGGGTTCACCGCAGGACTCAGCGCGCGAGGTTTGATGATTGGTGCGGGGTCGTGTTGGGGAGATCTGCGACGAGGTTCTTCTGGCGGCGGATGCTGCCAGTAAGGCAACGAGTCTGTTGATTGTGCGGACTCGTGGTGTGCCAACGGATGCGGCCGAGATGGTGTATCATGCTGCGGTGGGGTTCGGAAGTCCGGCTCGGAGTATTGCCGCAGGCGCTGGGGAGTTTCGTACGATGGCGTTGTCTGGTAAGAAGTTGAGTCTCTGTTCTGGCGAGAAGCATCGACACCAGCAAGTAGGCTAGCGGGAATCATTGCGGATTCATTTCGCAATGGCGACGGCGCCATGGTGTCGCGCGATACAGGCCGGCTATCTGGGCGGGGATGAGTGTAGCGTCGTTCCTGATGTGCCTGACCATACCCGTTGGTATCGTAAGACTGCGTCGGTGATTCATAATCATACGACTGCTCATCTCTGTACCGTGAAGAGTTGAGTGGTGCTGGAGCATCGTCATGGTAGTCTACGGGGTGTTGATGTTGAACCAGTGTGTTTGCGTTGCTTCTATGCACGGGAGGCGGGGGTGGAATATCATCCTCGTCCTCTACTGTCGGCTGCATGTAGCTCGCTCCGCGTCCATGGTCTGCGTATGGGTCATATGGATTTTGAGAGTCCATGGTGGGGTTGGGCGAATGGTACGGATCTTGTAGCACCATGTGCTCGTTGCTGCGACTGTTCCGACTTAAGCGTAATGGCTCGACCTGGTACGATTGATCTTGATACGGGTCTTGCGAGAAGCTGTCTGGCTGCGGCGACGCATGCCTGTTCGAGTAAACCGCAACTCCTCCATAGGGGTCCTGCTGAGGATCCTGCTCATACATGTTGTGGGTAGGGACAATGGGAGCAGAGTGCGTGTGAGGGAGATCGACAGGCGGCCGAGGGGAATGGCCGCGAGAGGATCGGAAGTCGTCCTGGGACATGGTCCGACCTGGGTCTCGAACGTGCTGGGGTAGCGAATCGGCCGGTTGCATCTCGTATGGTTTTGGGGCGGCATAGGACATGTCGAAGCCGTTTTCGTCGTATTGCGCGAGGTTGTTGCTGGAGGTGCGGGGGTTTGGCGGCGTTTGGTAGGCGTCGGCGTACTGCTGAGGTTGCGGAGTGGGGGGGTTCGATAAAGGGGTGCCGGCCATGGATGCTGCTTCGGGCAGCGGTCTGCGCAGAGGTCCGTCGCTTTGCTGAGTGCGACGCTGGCTCGTCGGAGTCTGATCGTTCCCGCGCGGCTGTCGGGGCGGTGTATTGAATCCTCGCGGGCCAGCCTGCACGCCCTGCAGACCACGACGCTCTGGTGTGTTGACAGGAGACGGAGAGGCTCCTGTCGGGTCGGCAGGGAGCGGCCTCCGTTTGACGGGTTTCGACTCGCGAGGACCGCCGACTGCCGGGCTTTGTCTGTCTGCCAATGTGCTCTCCTTCTTCTCTACGGGTGCCTTCTCTTCCTTTGCGCGGGTGTCGTAAAAAGTGAGCTCGATGCGGATGTCTCCGGCGTATTTGCCTTTGCAGTTGAGGGGGTGCCATGTGTCGCTCTGTCCGCCGCCGGGTGTGATGATGTTCTCAAGGCTCACCCACGTCTCGCCGATGAGCTCCGTTTTCTTGTCGTCGTTGAAGACGGACACCTTGAGCTGGTGGTAGTCGGGCGAGTCGTGGACGGTGAAGCGTAGTTCCTGATCCCTGGGCACGTTAGCATCCGGTGGAGCTGCAATTGTCGCGGTCGCCCTACCATCGTGGTGTCTGCCCCCCGCGGCGGTCCGTCGCCGTCTTCTTCGCTTCCTTGCCCAAACGAGCGGCGCAGTACGGGTCCTGCTTCCCCATTGCCCGCCTGTTCGGCAGGTTCCTTCCGCGGTCTATAATGGCCACCAGAGTGCCGATGACGGGTCCATCCACCGTCATGTCCGAGAAGATGCCGGCCGTGTGCGGGCTGCCAAAGGCTGTCCTTGCCGGCTTGGCCGCCATGATGTGTGGGAAGGCAGCTGCCTGTCCGGGTCGACTCTCAGGGAGGTTTCGCGGCGACAACGAAGAAGTGAGGTTCCGGGGGAGGGGTGTCGAAAGCCGCGCAAGCAGCTGTTCCGGGCTTGGAGGCGGAGCATACGCTGCAATTGCTGGATCAAACGAGGGGAATGCAACCGCGGCGAGAAACAGAGGGAGCGACAGTTATGGTGGAGCGACTGTGCGACTAGCAGGTGGTTGCGGACATAGGACGGTAGTGACGGCAGCTTGGTCGGGCGGCCGCTCCATGTTTGTTGTTGCGCGCGTTCGGTGTGGCTGGGCTGCCTTTCCCAGCCTCGTGGCTGCCCCCGCCAATCAGCGCCGCTAGGCCAAGGACCTGGCCGCCCCAGATCCCCACCACGCCGCCGCCACACGCCGCCGCAACTCCCCCGTACCTTGCAGTCGCCGAAACACAGGCTTCTATTCCGATCCAGTTCCCCTGCGAGCCCCCCGATCGCGATGCGCAGACGCGCCTGTGAATGGGTGGGCCTGGGCATGTGGCTGGCACCCGCAGCATCGACAGCTCTCGCGCGTAATCCCCAACAGCCTTGCTGACAGTGGACGCGTACGTGAAGGAGCCGGGATCAAGCGGAACGCCACGGGCACTGCCAGAAGCCTCCCTATTTCTGACTGCCCTCCTGCTACAATCTCGGGCATGTCGCTGGATCCGCTCCAAAGTCGGGGATACTGCAGCTACCTGCACACCCGTCGTACGACAACCTCAATCTCAAATCCCGGAACGACATCTCACCTTTCTTCAATGTCAACGATATCGATCATGTTGAAATATCGCCGGCGGGGGTACCAGGGGATGCCTTTCGACGACTCTGGTCTTTTGACGTCCATTTCGTCACGTGCAACAGCCATAGTGCCAGCCACCACGACTGCAGAGGAGGAGTTTCCAAATGTCTTCGTCGATCCACAAGCGACGCCCCACACTCGCGCTAGGAAAACGCAAACAACCACTTACCATTTGATCTTCTGGTCGCTGCTGGACAATCGATGAACATCCTTGCCGTATCGGGTATTGCTTGCGAGTGTAACATGCCCTCCTTTTGCAAAGAGTGCTCCTCGCACCATCTTCTTGTTGACTACCCAACTCTTCATAATGTCGGCTACAACAGTACTGGAAGCGCCACGTCAAGACGTCGAGCTCCATCCTTTGGAGCATGACCCCGCGGCTACTGCGCCGGTGGCTGACGACGATACGTTGACCCTGAACAGGGACAACGCCCTGAAGCTCATCGCTGCCGGTTTCTCTTTCTTCTTCGCCGGGGCCAACGATAGCAGTATTGGGGCTTTGACCCCGTATGTACTGCGGACGTACAATGTTGGAACAGAACACGTTGCATGGATGTATTTGCATCGTGGCACCTGCACATCGATATCACACTGACCAGCATAGTTATGCCTCAACCTTCTTCGGCTGGGTCCTTGCAGCAGCTACGAACAGTCATCTCATCCGATATCTTGACCTCGGATTGCTGCTAACCCTCGGAGCAGTCTTGCAGCTCGTAGCTCAGCTGCTTCGCTTCTGGACGCCGCCGTTTGGCCTATACGTGGCCTCGTTCTTCATCCAAGCTGCTGGCTTAGCATACCAGGATACACATGCCAACACATTCGTCGCATCCATCAAAGGCGCTCATAGATGGCTGGGCTTCATCCATGCCATGTACGCGCTGGGCTGTCTGGTCTCGCCACTTATAGCTACAGCTGTAGCAGCAAGCACGGTCGAGCGCTGGCCACTCTTCTACATCGTTCTCGTCGGCCTTGGTGCTCTCAATACTTTGGCGGTGCTCATTACTTTTGGCGATAGCCTGAAGTTCAAGGCCAAACCAGCCGCTTCGGAAGCGTCCGAAGACGCAACAGCAAATCGTAGCAACACTGCCAATCGCGACGTTATAGAGACACTCAAGCTTCCGGCCGTGTACATGCTCTCGCTTTTCTACTTCTTCTTCCTCGGCGCCAGTATCACCGCCGGAGGCTGGGTCGTTGAGTATCTAGTTTCCGCACGAAACGGGCATCTGCCTGACGTCGGATATGTCTCTGCGGGCTTATGGGGCGGTACCTTCCTCGGTCGAGCGCTACTTGCAGAGCCAACCCATCGGTTCGGCGAAAGGAGGATGACTCTTCTCTACTGCTCCTTAGGACTCGCGGCGCAATTGGTCTTCTGGCTCATTCCGAATTTGATCAGCAGTGCTGTCGCTGTCTGTTTATTTGGGTTCTTCTTTGGACCCTTGTTTGCCACTGTGAGTACTAGCTCGTAAGACCGCACCACGTACAACAAGTTGAAACAGACTAGGGAATGTCAGTCGGCTCTAAACTGTTCGACAAGCGCATACAACCAACGGCACTGGGCTTTGTCTTCGTCCTCGCTCAGGCCGGGGGAGCGCTCTTCCCCGCGTTGACGGGGGTCATTGCGAGCCGAGCAGGCGTGAAGGTCATGCAACCTATCCTCGTCGGTCTCATCGTGGCTACGGGTATTGCATGGGTTCTCGTCCCCAAGGTGCCGAAGCGCAGTGATTAACGATCCTTGATGAGTGGTAAAAGATATGTTAAGAAGGACGGGTGATCTAATCTAGCTCTGGATCAAAATTGTTGCATTAAACGCCTTCGCAAGTATGGATATATATATACGGATCTGGTCACATCCCTTGACCATATGAACACTGTGTTTTCAAGCAGCACCGACTAGCCAAGCTTGGATATCGCCTAGAGAGAATGCCGTGGTTACAGGCTCTCTATCTGATCTCATCCTCCGCGTAAATCATTGGCCCAATTGAAGTCCATGGACAGAGATGCTAGCCCTCACAGTGACTCCGGAACCAACATCGTAGCTTTCCTCCTTCAGCATACCCGGAGCGCCAACCACATCCTGGAACGCCACCTCCACGCCTCCCGCCTCGTCCTTCTTGTTCATCAGCGAGATCCTAAAGTTCGCGGGATTGGCCAGCATGTCCGCAGTCACAGGAATCCGGAACGCCTGGTCAAACGACGGATTGAAGATGTCCGTTCCCGGTGTGTACGTCTTGGCCGCCGTCGAGAACTCCTTGTCGCCCCACGTCACCTTGACACTGGGGTTCAGCTCTTCAGGCTGGCCGCGCAGACCGAGCGCGCTGGCGATCAGGATTGTGGCGAGTCCGCAGATCTGGTCCGCGCCTTCGCTATTTTGTGCTGAGAGGCCGGATGACTCGGCGACGAAGTGGAAGAATTTGGCGTGGACCGTCAACTTTGCGTCGGTGGGCTCCCCCTTGTGGGTGAGAGGCAGTTCGTGTGTGCCCCCGTTCAGCAGGACCTCCTTGATATTGGTCGATCCAAGGCCGATGTCGTCATCGCCAGCCAGGTCGTCGTCCTGGATGTCGACCGCGATATCCTGCTCAAAGTCCGACACAAGAAAATCGTGTGTCTCATCCCAGACAGGCTCATGGTTGTTCTTTTGAACCTGTGTACGCCACTCCGGCTCCGCTCCCACATTGACCTTGACATAGCAATCCGGCACATCCTTGACAATCTTGGCCAGGAGCCTAGATGCGCCGCTCTTCTTTTTTGGTGCAGTGATGCCCGTCGCCTTTCCGATGGTCAGACGGACCATGCCGAGGTGCGGCTGGTACGTCTTGAAGTAGTCGTTGTTGGAGTCCATCTTGACGAGGAAGCGGTTGGGGAGGACGGCCATGCCGGAGATGATGCTGAGGATGGTGCTGCGGACCGTCTTTTCGATGAGGAAGCAGTCGGCTATGCTGGCCGCGTCGGTGAAGTCGAGTTTGAGGTAGGGGGGGTTGATGAAGGCGACTTGTGCGGCTCCAATCTTTGGTTCATGTCAGTTTGAGGTACATGCTATTGAAATGCTTATGTGGAAGGGGACTCACAAGAGGAATGACGTTGGTCAGCGGGCAGAGCAAGATGGAGAGTCTACCCTTTAGGTGCACTCTCTCGATACCCTATACGGAATGGTCAGCAACGTTCAGTCTTGGAGTCCCTCATCGTAATGACTTACAATTTTGGGCACATGATTTCCATCAAGCTCAATGTCACACTCGCCCTCCCAATTCACATCCAAATCCAACTTGATCCCCTCCTTTGTCGTCTTGTGCACATCCACGTTGCTCAACCGAAGCGGGACCTTGCCAAAGTCGAGCTTGACAAACTGTAGATTAGAGAGCGGACCGGGGAGAGTGGATGCGAGGATGGGTTCGACGACGCTCTTTGCGATGTTGGCGCCTGCTACGCTGATATTGGGCCAAAGCTGCGCGACGAGGTCATTGAGGAAGCCTGCTGATTCGGCACCTCCAGAGGCGGTCAGAGTTTCTTGAAGGGACCCCATGTTATACGCTGCCATGATGAATGAGGGAGCGGGATGTGGAGGCAATAGGGTTCAGTGGTATGGAGCCGAAGAAGTCAAGTAGGGTATCTTTGAGGAACCAGAGCTCAGATTTACAACAGCTTAAATACACGCAAAGAAGATATCCAGATATTCACAACAAGTAGAACGGGGAAAGCCAACCTTCAATGCAGACCACAAACAGCACACAGCCTTACCGCCAGCCGGTTTTCAGGCACTCGCCTAGCCTAGCTTGGCCCGCGGGGCAGGCAGATTGACGTCACCTTTAAAACGAACGCGAGACAACGCACCACTTATGCCCCTTCCATGGCATCAATGCTTTACCATGTGTGCTGTTCAATGGGCGGGTTCGAGCGTTGGTGACGGAAGTGGGCTTTCTTGGCGGGGTAGATGGCGGGGCAGGGCGGGGCTTTGAGCTTCGCCTTGAGCTACCGATTCAGATTGAGCGGTATCGCGTCATGGAGACTGTGCCCGCTTTCTGTGAGTATAGTGCGCCCCTGGGAGGATCTGCGCATGCCAGTTGAGTCGGTGTGCGAAAAGGGGTATCATCTGCAGAAAGCCTGGGGTTTCCAGGAGATACGCGGTACAAGGATCGAAGGCTTGGCGGAGAAGCTTGTCAGTGCGTGCGTTCGATAAGAGTGGGCAACGGAACGTGGATGCGAGGGGCACGCTGCAGTAACTGCTTTTGGGGTAAGCCAGATTGCAGTGAAGTGCTGGACTCCTCCCACTACTATACAACGGTGACTCTGGTGACATTCGTGACTCTTAGAAACGCCCGCAGACACGCTGCACCTTCTTTGTTCGGCTAGCTCTAGCCAATCTGCCCCACGTACAAGCTTCAGGAGCGCAAAGCGTGCTTTTCACACCTCACACCTTCTACACGCGCATAGTCGTTTAATGCGGTAAGACTATGACTCCTCGGGAGTCATCTTTGAATCCTGGACGAGTAGCTACGGTTGCAATTCCCGAGGTCTTCAGCCGATCATGGCCTGACTGAGCTGAGCTTGCAAAAAGGACTGATTGTCGAACTCCGCAAAGCACGGAGTTCAGACGTATAAAGCGACTATAAACCGCTACAGATATCTAGCTCTCAGCAATTGTTGACCACCCGCCCTCCTCTCCATCTCTGCTCTTACACCTTCACAATTACCATCCCCACTCCCACCATGTCTCAATCCACCACCGCCACCCCCGTACCCCGCCAGCGCGTCCGAGAACTACTCCCAAAGGTATATCTTGGACGCTACAAGACTGGACCCAAGAACAGTTTGACGGATGTCCCGGGTGTACTCGTCTCTACACAATCGATCCACTCTTCGCCAACCTACCCAAATGCTCGTGCAAATTCCATCAACACGGGCCTCACAACCATCATTCCCCGCAAGGACTGGTTCCGCAAAGCCTGCTTTGCCGGCATCTTCCGCTTCAATGGCTCCGGCGAGATGACTGGCAGCCACTGGATCGAGGAGACTGGTTTACTGCATTCGCCGATTTGTATCACGGGCAGCTTTGGTGTTGGTAACGCTTACAACGGAATATACGAATCCGCGATCCGCGATTATACCGATAAAGAAGGGAAGGCAGATTGGTTTCTGCTCCCAGTCGTCGCGGAGACATTCGACGGCTATCTTCACGACGTAACAAAGTTCGCTGTCCGGCCTGAGCACGTGGTGAAAGGCATGGATGAAGCGAGCAGCGAGCCTGTACAGGAAGGAAATACAGGTGGAGGCACGGGCATGTTATGCCACTGGTTCAAGGGTGGCACCGGATCCAGTAGCCGCATCATCCCCGCGGCCGACGATAAGACGTACACGGTCGCGGCGCTCGTGCAAACCAATTACGGCGCCATGCGCGACCTCAAGATCTCAGGGGCACCCATCGGCCGTCTCATGGCCGAAGAGCAGGAACGCATGATGAGAGAAAACCCCAACGACCCCAAACTTCTCGCACAAGCCAAGCTCCTCTTCAAAGTTGCTGAAGCAAAAGATCAAAAAGACGGTAGTATCATCATTATCCTCGCCACCGACGCGCCCCTCCATCCCACACAGCTCCAGCGCCTCGCCAAGCGTGCAACAGTCGGTTTGTCGCGAGTTGGCGGCTGGGGCTCGAATTCCTCCGGAGACGTCTTCCTTGCGTTCTCGACGGCGAATGAGGTTCCCGTGCAGACTGTTACGGCGGCGAACAAGGCGGTGGATCCGTGGAAGCCGCGGGAGCTTGGCATACAAATGATAGATGACCAGACTATCAACGCGTTGTTTGAGTCGAGCGCTGATGCGGTCGAGGAGGCGATTTTGAACTCGATGTTCATGGCGGAGTCGATGGAGGGGTTTGAAGCTACAATGGAAGCGATCAACTTGGATAAGGTTAAGGATTTGATGGAGAAGTATCTGTAAGAAGGGGGTATATTGTTATCATGTAGTTATGCCGATAGCACAACTACGTGTTCGCTAAGCGCATCACATTCTGAAATTGTACATCAGGTTGCTACTCCACTCTCTGACTATCAAGACCCGCTCGGAATGGTCGTTCCGTCTTATGTCATACTCTTTCCGACCACTATGAGGCCCGGATCTATCTACCGACACCACGGTGTCATACCATCGGTCTGAACGGCAGATACATAGTATCCCCAGCCATGTTGAGTGCGGAGACCTCGCACGTACCACGTCCCTACTCACAAACACATCATTCTGCCATGTAGCTCAGCACTCACCACGCCGGCCCCTGAAGTTTCAGCGGTAAATGCATCAGCCTCATCCCCTCCGCATTCTCCCTCGGCAGCTGCCCACCTCGAATGTTAAATTGCAAACTCTGATGTAGTAGCCTAGGCGCCGCAAGCGCCTTATCCCTTTCCATGCGCATACCCACAAACTCATCCTCCTTGATGCCTTCTTTAATGTGTTTGTTCAGCTCTTTGTGCTGCTTCACGCTCATCCAAGGAACCGGCTCAGTGCGTCCATTGGGTGGGTAATCGTGGCCTGTCCAGATCTTCACGTTGTCCGGGAGAGCGAGAAGCTTTTGCGCAGAGTGCCAAAGTGCGTTGGTACTGCCGCCGGGAAAGTCGCAGCGTGCCGTGCCGATATCCGTGTGGAAGATAGAGTCGCCGCAGAAGATGTTGTCTATTGCGTACTATTAAGTACACCCACTCTCATCAAGCACACGTGGGGGATGGCTTACTTCCAATCATGTAACCTAGATGATCTGGTGTGTGGCCTGGCAGATGCAGAGCTTTTGCCTCCAAACTGCCAATCGTAAACACCTCATCGTCTTCGAAAAGCTCATCAAATGCACATTTATACTCTTCCTTCGGAACGCTGTATCTCTCCGCAAATCTCTCCTGCACAAGGCCAATTCGCTTCCCTATGCCGATTGCTGGACGATGGCCCTGCTGCTGCTCCAGCTGCTTCTGCAGATATGATGCAGCGGTCAAGTGATCGGCGTGCGCGTGGGTTTCTAGAATCCAATCGATCCTATAGCCTCGTTCGGTGGCTAAAGAGAGGAGACTGTCTGCGGATGACGTGGTGATGGCTTGCGTGATGGGGTCGTAGTTGAGTACTGGGTCGATTATGACGGCGACACGTGTGCTGGGGTCTGCGACTACGTATTGGAATGTTCCTGTTACGGGCTCGAAAATGGGGTGGACGGTTGGTTCTTGGAAGATGGCGGGGCTGATGCTGTATGACCTTTTGCCTCCCATTTTGCTGTTGCACACGAGGGGTGCATTGGTAGGGCATGGAGTCAAAGTTATCGGTCTGCTCCTTCTGGCCATTGTCGTTGAGGATGAAGATGTCTGGTGTTTCGCTGCCTGATC
>Ga0247803_1001519_pt1 | contig 12126 bp, 11 predicted proteins | sample UWRJL014104B1_FD_180928 | JGI IMG/M metagenome (GOLD analysis project Ga0247803, IMG submission 180928) | Plant litter microbial communities from Arlington Agricultural Research Station in Wisconsin, United States - UWRJ-L014-104B-1 | ecosystem: Environmental > Terrestrial > Plant litter >...
AGCGTTCCGTGCATGGGGTAGGTGTGGTCTGGCTCCCCGGCGCGAAAACTAGCTCGACGTCGAGAGATACTGACCATCTCAAACTCTACCTTCTCAGATCGACGGCCGTGCCCGCTGGGCGAGTGCGCCGTTCCGTTCCGGCCGGGGCGCCGTTTTCGCGCCATTCGCCCTCTCGGTGAGCCCCGGATTGCTGGATGAGCCCGCTACAGCGGGCGCATCCAGCCAGAGCGGGCGCATCCGGCCGGAGCGGGCGCGCCGAGCCAGACGGGGGGCGCGGACTGACCCGCAAACGCTGGCCACAGCGCCACCACCGTGCTTGGCTGCAGGCATGAGCGATTCCGAGCCGACGGGCCAGCCCGCCGCATCCCGCCCCGCGGCCGCAGAACCCGGCCACGACTCCGAGCCGCACTCCCCCGGGCACGCCTCCAGGCTCAACTGGCTGCGGGCCGGCGTGCTCGGCGCCAACGACGGTATCGTCTCGGTCGCCGCGCTCGTGGTGGGCGTTGCCGCCGCCACCTCCGACTCTGCCGCGATTCTGATCGCCGGCGTGGCGAGCCTGCTGGCCGGCGCGATCTCGATGGCGCTCGGCGAATACGTCTCGGTCAGCAGCCAGCGTGACACCGAACGGGCCCTGATCGGCAAGGAACGCACCGAGCTCGCCACAATGCCGGAGCAGGAGCTCGCCGAGCTCGCCGGTCTGTACCAGGCCAAGGGGCTGTCCGCCGAGACCGCGCGCCGGGTCGCCGACGAACTCACGGCGCACGACGCCCTCGGCGCCCACCTCGAGGTGGAGCTGCACATCGGCACCGAGGAACTGTCCAACCCGTGGCATGCCGCGTTCGCGTCGGCGCTGGCGTTCACCATCGGCGCCGTTCTGCCGCTGCTCGCGGTGCTCCTGCCCCCGCCGGAGTGGCGGGTGCCCGCCACCTTCCTGTCGGTGGCGGTAGCGCTGATCATCACCGGCTGGGTCAGTGCGGCCCTGGGCGATAGCCCGCGGATGCGCGCGATCACCCGGGTTCTCGTCGGCGGCCTTCTCGCCCTCGGCGTGACCTACGCCATCGGCGGTCTGCTCGGCACCACGGTCTGACCGTCTGGTTGCCGCCGCCCGGCGGCCGCCCGCCCGCCGGCTGCGCCTGGGCCGCCCGCGGCCGGTAATCTGGGCTCATGCCCTCTCGCAACGCCAGCCCCGCCCTCATTTCGCTGGCGGCCGGCCTGGACGCGGCCCTGCTGCTGCTGTTCGTGCTGATCGGCCGGGCCAGCCACGGCGAGGGGCTCTGGGGTGTGCTGGGCACCTGGTGGCCGTTCCTGGCCGGGCTGATCGTGGCCTGGCTGGTTCTGCGCGCCTGGCGGACCCCGCTGCAGATCGCCTGGACCGGGCTGGGCGTGTGGGTGATCACCGTGATCGTGGGCCTGCTCCTGCGGATCGTCAGCGGTCAGGGTGTGCAGTTCAGCTTCGTCATCGTGACCTTCCTCGTCGTCGGCGTGTTCCTGGTCGGCTGGCGCGCCATCGGCCTACTGGTGCGTCGCCTGCGTCACCGCCGCGCCGGTTGAGCCTGCCGAAACCCGGTGAACGCCGCGCCGGTTGAACCTGCCGAAACCCGGTGACGTTCCTGCGGGCCACCCTGTGCCGGGCGGCACGGCTGGGCCACAATGCTCTGCGAACGGTGTGCCCGCCCGGGCCTTCCCCGGCGTGGCCCGACCCCGCGGAGGAGCATCCATGAGCACCCTGGCGATCGACCCGAAGACCCTGGCCGCTGAGGCCTACATCTACCTCTACCCGCTGATGCTGATGGAGGTGACCCGGCAGCAGAGCATCAACACGCCGCCCGGCCGGGTCTTCGGACGCGGCCCGGAGAACACCTTTGTGCACACCCGCACCTTTCCGACGGCCGATTTCCGCGACGTCGTGCGGCCCAACTTCGACACCCTGTACTCGATCGCCTGGCTCGACGTGGGCGCGGGCCCGGTCGTGCTGCACCTGCCGGACACCGCCGACCGCTACTACCTGTTGCCGCTGCTCGACATGTGGACCGAGGTCTTCGCCAACCCGGGCAAGCGCACCACCGGCACCGCGGCGACGGACCTGCTCGTGGTGCCGCCCAGCTGGACCGGCCCGGTACCGGCCGGGTACGGGCTCATCCATGCCCCCACTCCGCACGCGTGGATCGTGGGCCGGTTCCAGACCAACGGGGTGGACGACTATCCGGTGGTGCGGGCGCTGCAGGACCAGCTCTCGCTGACCCTGCCGCCGGAGTACGACCCGCTCCCCCTCGATGCGACCGTGGATTCGAGCACCGCACCGCTGCGCACCGTGGCCGAGATGACCGGGGTGGAGTTCTTCCGGCGCGCCGCCGAGGTGCTCCAGACCACTCCGGTGCACGCGACCGACTTCTCGGTGCTCGCGCGCATCCGGCACCTGGGCATCGTGCCGGGACTGCCTTTCGACGAGCAGAACCTGGACGCCGCCGCGCTCGAGGAGCTCGAGGCCGGGGTGGCGGAGGCCAGGGCGACCCTGCTGGCCACGCTGCCGCTGATGGGCCGGCGGGTGAACGGCTGGCTGCTCAACACCGAGACCACGGGCAACTACGGCAACGACTACCTCAAGCGGGCCGTGGTGGCGCTCGTCGGCCTCGGCGCCAACCCGCCGGACGACGCGGTCTACCCGATCCTGCTCACGGATGCCGACGGGCACCCGCTCAGCGGCGAGAACCGGTACCGGCTGCATTTCGAGAGGCACGAGCTGCCGCCCGTCGAAGCGTTCTGGTCGCTGACCATGTACGACGCGGATGGTTTTCCGGCCGCCAATCCGATCGACCGGTACGCCATCGGCGACCGGGATGCGCTGCACTACAACCCCGACGGGTCGCTCGATCTGCACCTGCAACACGATCGGCCGGCCGAGGACCTGGTGGCCAACTGGCTGCCGGCGCCGGCGGGGCCGCTCGGGGTGACGATGCGGCTGTACGGCCCGCGGCCCGAGGTGCTCGAGGGCGCCTGGGTGCCACCGGCGGTCACCCGCCTGCCCCAACGGGAGAAAGGCTAGCGGTCGAGGTCGTCGTCCTCGTCGGAGTCGTCGCCCAGGTCGACGAGCCGGTTGTCGGCGTCGTCGCCCCACTCGTCGGTGTCCTCCACGTCGATGGGGGCGATGTCCTCCTCGTCGGGGAGCAGGTCCTCGTCCTCGGGGATCTCCAGGTCGTCCACCGACCGATTGTCATCGAGCGCTTCGGGGTCGTGCGGCCACAGACCGCCTGCATCGCTGGTCATGATCGAGCCTCCTCTGCGCTCCACGGGTGAGAATGCTGGGTGACAGTGACCCGGCACGCGGCTCGGGTACCCCAGTGCGAGACACCGTACCTGCGTCGCGGCGCGGCGACAAGGCGCAACCGGGCGAGTTGCTCCCGAGCGGACGAGTTGCCCCCGCGCACCGGGGCAGGTCGTCCGCAGCCGGGCAGCTCGCCGGGCCGGCCGCGCCCGTCGGGTCAGGCCGGCGAGGTGCCGCGCCGGGCCGCGGCTCGGGCCAGGGCGGCGCGGGTGGCGACCACGATCACCAGGGCGACCGCGCCGCCGAGCGCCGTCTCCACGACCCGGTCGACCAGCAGGCCCGACACGGGCGCCGGGCTGCCCAGGTGGGACACCGTCAGCGCGAGCGGGGTGATGAACAGCAACGCGGCGCCGTAGTGCCGGCCGATCAGGATCTCGGCGCCGAATTGGCCGATCGCGATCGTCAGGATCAGCACCCAGACCGGCGGCCCTGGCAGCAGGATCAGGGCGGTCACCAGCACACCGGCGACGGTGCCGAAGATGCGGTGGAAGGCGCGGGAGGTGGAGTGCCTGGCCCCGGGCGGCGGCAGCACCGCCACGACGCTGACCACGGCCCAGTACGGATGCCCGATGCCCACGAGCACGGCCAGGCCGCCGGCCACGAGCACGCCCACCAGCATCTGCCCGATCGACAGCCAGACCAGCTTGTCGCGGTAGGCGGCCAGGTTCACCGTGGGTTGCCGCGGCAGCGGTTTGAACAGGCCGCGATCCGGTGCGGCACGGCGGAGCAGTGCGCCCGACATGGTGACCAGCCAGGCGAACGCGGCGCCGGCCAGCCCCACCAGCAGCCGCGGCAGCACCTGGTCGAAGTCAGTGGGCACCTGCGCGCACACCGTGTACGCGAAGACGAAGAACAGGGGTGTGCCGGGGAACAGTCCGGCGCTGCTGATCAGCAGCACGCCGAGCACGATCACCAGCATCAGCCCGAGGGTGAGTGCCGCCAGCGGCGCCTCGAGGGCGGCCATGACGAGGCCGAACCCGATGCTGCCCAGCATCCCGACCGCCGCGATGCTCACCGAGCGGGCCCGCAGCCGGTACGGTTCGCTGCGGCCGAACAGCGCCGTCATTCCGCCGAAGGTGGCGTACACGGCCCAGTCGATCCGGCCGGCGAGCACCAGCACGGTGAGCGGGATCACCATCGCGAGCGTCGCCCGGCTGGCGACCTCCAGGTCGAGGGCGCGCAGCGAGCGCGCCCACTGCCTCAGGGTTTCCGGGCGGGAGCGCGCCGCTCCGTCGTCGTCGTGGGGCGTGCTCACTCGATTTTCTCGATGGGGGCGATCTTGATCAGCAGCTTTTTCGCCCCGCTGGTGTCGAACTGCACGTGCGCGATGCGTTTGGTGCCCTCGCCGGTGACCTGGTTGACCCGGCCGTCGCCGAAGTCGACGTGGCGGATGCGGTCGCCCGCGTTGAGGGTGAGGTCGCCGTTGTCCCGCACCTGCGCGGTGACCCGGTTGGCCCACTCGGTCTTCGGCTTGGGCGCCGGCGGCAGCTGCCCCGGCGTGCCGCTGCGGGAGCCGAAGCCGCCGCCGTCGCGGCGGGCGTTGAGCGCCCGCGGCTGGGTGCCGCCGCGGGAGTTGGCCATGCCGGGCGACTGCTTCCAGTCGATCAGCGTCGCCGGGATCTCCTGCAGGTACCGGCTGGGCATGGCCACGTTGACCTCGCCGAACTGTGCGCGGGTCATCGCCAGCGACAGGTACAACCGCTGCCGGGCCCGGGTGATGCCCACGTAGAACAGGCGCCGTTCCTCGGCCGGTCCGCCGGGTTCGCCGGCCGACATCTGGTGCGGCAGCAGCCCCTCCTCCACCCCGGTGAGGAACACGGCCTCGTACTCGAGGCCCTTCGCGGTGTGCAGGGTCATCAGCGACACGGTGCCGGACGCGTCGTCGAGGTCGTCGGCGGCGGCCACCAGGGACACCTGGGTGAGGAAGTCGACCAGGCCCGCGTCGGGGTTCTCCCGGTTGAAGTCCTTGGTCTGCGCGACGAGCTCCTCGATGTTCTCCGCCCGCACCTCGTCTTGCGCGTCGCGGCTGGCCCGCAGCACGGCGAGCAGGCCGCTGCCGTCCAGCAGGAAGGTGAGCAGGTCGCTGACGTTGGAGACCCCGGCCGGGTTCTCCGGGTCGAGTGAGAGCGCGGCGGTGTCGAGCAGGGTCGCCAGTTTCAGGATGGCGCCGGTCACCTTGGGGCCAAGGCCCAGGCCGCCGGAGTCGCGCATGGCCTGGCGGAACGTGATGCCGTTCGACTCGGCGAAGCTGGCCAGCTGGGTTTCGGTGGCGGGGCCGATGCCGCGCTTGGGGGTGTTCAGGATGCGGCGGAGCGCGAGTTCGTCCTGGGGGTTGGCGACCGCGATCAGGTACGCCAGCGCATCCTTGATCTCGGCGCGTTCGTAGAACTTGGTGCCGCCGACGACCCGGTACGGCACCGCGGCGCGCACCAGGATTTCTTCGAGCGCACGGGTCTGCGCATTGGTGCGGTAGAACACCGCCATGTCGCGGTACGCCATGCCGGCGGCGTGCAGTACCTCGATCTCGTCGGCCACGAACTGGGCCTCGTCGTGACCGTTGTAGGCGGTGTAGCCCACGATCTTCTCACCGTCGCCGCCGGCGCTCCACAGCCGCTTCTCGCGGCGGTCGAAGTTGTTGCCGATGACCGCGTTCGCGGCGGAGAGGATGTTCTGGGTGGAGCGGTAGTTCTGCTCGAGCAGGATCACCTTGGTGCCGGGGAAGTCCCGTTCGAACTCGGTGATGTTGCGGCTGGAGGCGCCGCGGAACGCGTAGATCGACTGGTCGGAGTCGCCGACCACGGTCAGCGAGGCGCCGGGGATCTGACCGGAGGCGTCCTGCAGGTTCTTCACGTGCAGGCCCTGGTCCTCCATGTCGTCGGCCTGTTCGGCCTCGACGGGGCGGGTGAGCTCGCGCACGAGCGCGTACTGGGCGTGGTTGGTGTCCTGGTATTCGTCGACCAGGATGTGCCGGAACCGGCGCCGGTACAGCGCCGCGACCTTGGGGAAGGCGCGGAACAGGAACACCGTCTCGCCGATCAGGTCGTCGAAGTCCAGGGCGCTGGCGTCGCGCAACCGGCGGGTGTACTGGCGGAAGATCTCGACGAACATGACCTCCTGCGGGTCGCTCATGTTCGCGTTGCGGGCGTAGGAGTCGACATCCGCCAGCTCGTTCTTGAGCTTGGAGATCTTGGACGCCACGTTGCCGGGGGTGAAGCCGAGTGTGTCGGCGTCGAGCTGCTTGATGATGCGCTTGATGGTGACCTTGGAGTCGGCCGAGTCGTAGATGCTGAAGTTCGTCGACAGGCCGGCGCTCTCGGCCTCGCGGCGCAGGATGCGCACGCAGGAGGAGTGGAAGGTGCTGATCCACATGCCGTCGGACGCCTGGCCGAGCAGGCCGCGCACGCGCTCGCGCATCTCGGCGGCGGCCTTGTTGGTGAACGTGATGGCGAGGATCTGGCTGGGCCAAGCCTCACGGCTTTCGATCAGGCCGGCCACGCGGCGGGTGAGCACGCTGGTCTTGCCCGAGCCGGCGCCGGCGACGATCAGCAGGGCGGGGCCGCGGTACTTGACGGCCTCGAGCTGCTGCGGGTTGAGGCCGTCGAAGAGCGGGTTCTGCTGCTCCGACCCGCCACCGGGACCGGCGCCGGGGCCCGCTCGTCCGTCGAGGATGATCGGGGTCGCCGACGACCTGGTTGCGGGGGTGTTGGGCAGGTCTGGAGACAAAGTCATGGCGAGCCAATTCTAGGCGCAGCCGCCGACATCCGCCCGGCGACCGGTGAGGCCTCAGGCGTGCGAGAACGGATGCGGCAGCCCGGCGGGCAACCCGTCCCGCACGAAGACCGCCAGGTCGGGCTGGTCGGCGAAGACGCCGTCGATGCCGGTGTCCATGATCGTGCGGAACTCGGCCTGCCAGTTGCCGAAGTCGGCCTTGCGGGTGCCGACCCGGAAGCTGGGGGCGAGGAACCGGTTCTCCGGGCGCAGCGTCCAGGTGTAGATCTCCAGGCCCGCCGCGTGGGCGGCGTCGACGAGGTTCGAGGCGCCGTCGACGTTGCCCTCCGCATCCGTGTTGAGGATCAGGGACTTGGGCACGCTGATGCCGTCGAGCTGATGGCCGAGCTGGTACAGGGCCAGGTCGGTGAGGTAATCCGCGTATTGGGTGGCCCGGTCGCCGAACCGGGCGACGAGGTCTGCGGGGGCGCCAGTGGCCTCGAGCAGGAACACCCGGCGGCCGAAGACGCCGCGCGCCTGCACCTGGGCGAGCACGGTGCGTTCGAAACTCTCGATCGTCAGCCGGCCCTCGCCGGTGTTCCAGCCGGCCTCGTTGACCTCGGCGGCGAACAGTTCGTCCAGCGGCAGCCCGATGGACTCGAAGTAGCTGGCGTGCTTGATCTCGGCGACGATGCCGAGTTCCCGGTCGAGGGGCGCCTCGGCCCGGTCGACGAGGCGGAACACGTCGCGCAGGCGCAGGATCGGGAAGAGCCCGTCGAAGCTGGCGCTGAGGCCCCGCAGGGCGGGCAACCGTTCCCGGGCGCGCAGGGTGCGCAGCTCGGCCCAGGTGAAATCCTCGGTGAACCAGCCGGTCAGGGCGGCGCCGTCGATGACCTTCTCTGTGCGGCGGCCGGCGAATTCGGGGTGGGCGGCCACATCCGTCGTGCCGGAGATCTCGTTCTCGTGCCGCACCACCAGCACCCCGTCTTTGGTGGCCACGATGTCGGGCTCGACGGCGTCGGCGCCCAGGGCGAACGCGAGCTGGTACGCGGCTTCGGTGTGTTCTGGCCGGTAGCCGCTGGCTCCGCGGTGTCCGATCACGAGGGGTGGCATGTCCCAAGGTTAGCCGCGGCCTGTGCGAATCTTGGATTATGACCACTGGGATCATTGGGCCGCGCGTGCGCTGGGGCGACGCCCGGTGGCGGTACGGGGTGGGCCTGGTCACGATCGTGCTCGGCGCGGCGCTGACCAACCTGATCAGCACCTACAGTCTGTGGTTCCTGTTGCTGGGGCCCTGCGTGCAGTTGCTCGGCTGGCTGATCCTGCCCGGTGCGCTGTGGCGCCGGCTGCTGGTGCTGCTGCCCTGCCTGGTGGCCGCGCTGGTGCTCGTCGCCGGACCGGATTTTGCGGGGGCGTTCGCGGTGCTGCTGGCCGGATGGCTGTTCGCCCGGCACCGGCCGGGGCTGAGCTACCTGGCCCTGATCCCGGTGATCGTGCTGAGCTTCGTGCTCAAGGGCGCCCTGAACGAGTACGGCCAGAACTGGATCGGCCTGGTGAGCGGTTCCGTGGCGTGCGTGCTCTGCGCGTGGCTGGGCTGGGCGCTGGCCGTCTGGCGGCGGCGCCGGATCACGGCCGGGCGGCTGCGCCGGGCGCAGCGGGATGCGGCGAGGCAGGGCGCTCTGGGCGCACCGGCCGAACCGGTCTACAGCCCGGGTCCGGCGGTGCCGGCCGGGCCCGCCGCATCCGTCGCCGACCGCCCCGGCGCACCTGAGTAGACTCTCAGCAAACTACGGGTTGATCCGGTAGATTTGCTACACAGACTCGAGCGCCGAAGACCGGCGCGCATCCTTCACCCAGCTGATTGTTAGGCAGGAAACCATGGCTACCTCCAACCCCGCATTTAGAAACGCCGCGTTCGGCGCTCCCGGCGCCGTTGCTACGACCAAGGTGCTCTCCGACAACGACCTGCAGGCGCTGTACAACTCGCCCTCCGCCGGTTCGCAAGAGACCGACCGGATGACCTACGAAGACACGATCGGCAAGACCGTTCTGGCCTTCGCCATTCTGCTGGCCGCCGCGGCGACCGCGTGGGTGCTCACCCCGGTGATGCCGTTCCTGGTCATCCTGGGCGCGATCGGCGGGCTCGTGCTCGGCCTGGTCAACGCGTTCAAGAAGGAGCCGTCGCCGCCCCTGATCCTGGCCTACGCCGCGCTCGAGGGCCTGTTCGTCGGTGGCATCTCGCGCATTTTCGAGCAGATCGCGCCCGGCGTGGTCGTGCAGGCCGTCATCGCGACCCTCGTGGTCGTCGGTGTGACCCTGGCCCTGTTCTCCAGCGGCAAGATCCGCGCGTCGAAGAAGGCCACCAAGGTCTTCCTCATCGCGATGGTCGGCTACGCGGTCTTCTCCCTGGTCAACTTCGGCATGATGATGTTCGGCGCCGTCGACGGCGCGTTCGGCATGCGCAGCGGCAGCATCGAGATCGCCGGCTTCGAGATCAAGCTGGGCCTCGTCATCGGCGTGCTGGCCGTTCTGATGGCCGCGTACTCGCTCGTGCTCGACTTCGACTTCATCCAGCGCGGCGTCAACAACCGCGCTCCCCGCAAGTACGGATGGAGCGGCGCGTTCGGCATCATGGTCACCGTAGTGTGGCTTTACATCGAGCTGCTGCGCATCTTCATGATCGCCCGCGAGTAGCGCTCCCCCGCACCCGCACCACCCGCAGCACCCGAAAGGGCCGGCCCACCACGGGCCGGCCCTTTTGTCGTCTCCGGCCACCTCTCCCCCGCATCTGGTGTGCATAACTCCGGCAATTTCCCGGATCCGGTGCCAGATTTGCCGTCTGACCGGATCCGGCCGGAATCCAGCAGGAGTTATGCTCACCCGCCCGGCACAGGGTCGGCGGGTTAACGACGGAAGCACCCTCGCGCGGGCGAGGGTGCTTCCGGTGCAACTAGCGGAGAGGCTGAACGCCTACTCCCATTCGATGGTCCCCGGCGGCTTCGACGTGACGTCGAGCACCACGCGGTTGACCCCGTCGACCTCGTTGGTGATGCGGTTGGAGATCTTCGCGAGCAGGTCGTACGGCAGGCGGGTCCAGTCGGCGGTCATGGCGTCCTCGGAGGACACCGGGCGCAGCACGATCGGGTGCCCGTAGGTGCGGCCGTCGCCCTGCACGCCCACCGAACGCACGTCGGCGAGCAGCACAACGGGGCACTGCCAGATCTCCCGGTCCAGGCCAGCGGCGGTCAGCTCGGCGCGCACGATCGCATCCGCCTGGCGCAGCAGGTCCAGGCGCTCCTGGGTGACCTCTCCGACGATGCGGATGCCGAGGCCGGGTCCGGGGAACGGCTGGCGCTGCACGATCTCGGCCGGCAGGCCCAGCTCGGCGCCGATGGCCCGCACCTCGTCCTTGAACAGGGCCCGCAGCGGCTCGACGAGCTCGAACTGCAGGTCCTCCGGCAGGCCGCCCACGTTGTGGTGGCTCTTGATGTTGGCGGTGCCGCTGCCGCCGCCGGACTCGACGACGTCGGGGTACAGGGTGCCCTGCACGAGGAAACGGATCGGGTCGCCGTCGATCTCGGCGGCTTCCTTGATCAGCTCGGCCTGGGCCTGCTCGAAGGTGCGGATGAACTCGCGGCCGATGATCTTGCGCTTGGTCTCCGGGTCGCTGACCCCGGCGAGGGCGTTGATGAACTGCTCGCGCACGTCGACGGTGACCAGGCGGATGCCGGTGGCCTTGACGTAGTCTTCCTCGACCTGGCGGCGCTCGTCCTCGCGGAGCAGGCCGTGGTCCACGAACACGCAGACGAGCTGGTCGCCGATGGCCTTGTGCACCAGGGCGGCCGCGACGGCGGAGTCGACTCCGCCGGAGAGCCCGCAGATGACCTTGCCGGTGCCGACCTGGGCGCGGATCAGCGCGACCTGCTCGCTGATGACGTTGCCACTGTTCCAGTCGGCGGAGATGCCGGCGGCGCGGTGCAGGAAGTTCTCCAGCACGTGCTGGCCGTGCTCGGAGTGCTTGACCTCGGGGTGCCACTGCACGCCGTACAGGCGGCGCTCGTCGTTGGCGAACGCGGCGACCGGGGTGGAGACCGTTGAGGCCAGCACGGTGAAGCCATCCGGCGCCTTGGAGACCGAGTCGCCGTGGCTCATCCACACCGTCTGTTCGACGGGCTGGTCGGCGAGCAGCGCGTTGACGCTGTCGGAGACGACCACCGGGGTGGAGCCGTACTCACGCTGGCCGGTGTGCGAGACCTCGCCGCCGAGGGCTGTGGCCATCACCTGGAAGCCGTAGCAGATGCCCAGCACCGGGATGCCGAGGTCGAAGATGGCCGGGTCGAAGGTGGGCGCGCCCTCGGCGTAGACGCTGGACGGTCCGCCGGAGAGCACGATGCCGATCGGGTTCTTCGCGGTGACCTCCGCGGCGGTGATCGAGTGCGCCACGATCTCCGAGTACACGGATGCCTCGCGCACGCGCCGGGCGATCAGCTGCGCGTACTGCGCGCCGAAGTCGACCACGAGAACGGGCCGGCTGATGCCGGAGGCGGCGGGTACCGCGGTGCCCTCCTCGGTGCCGAGCAGGTTTTCGAGGCCCTCTGCGCCCTCGGCGCCGTCGGCGCCCACGATGTCCATCGGGTTCACGGCGCTCATGCGCGGACCCCGCTTTCCACCGAGGCGACGGGGTGCGCGGCGAGGAACGCCTTGACGCGCTGGCCGACCTTCACCTCGAGGAAGAAGGACAGGAAGGGGATGATGCCACCGAGGGCGATCACCAGGAAGGTCAGGAAGGGCCAGCGCATGATGCTCCAGAGGCGGAAGTCGGCGAACAGATACAGAACGTAGAACCAGCCGTGCACGATCAGCAACCCGGTGCTCAGGTTGACGGCGGTGACGGTGCCCTCCGGGACGAGGGCCAGGAGGCCGTTCGGCCCGCCACCCTCGAGCTCGGTGCCGAAGAAGTACTTGGCGATCACCTCGGCGCAGAGCAGCAGCAGCAGGACACCGGTGATGATCGACGAGACCTGGTACAGCCGAAGCGCACCGGGGATTCTGGGCAGGTCGGCGGGCTTGGGTTCAAGTGGCATGGGCTAATTCTA
>Ga0247803_1001520_pt1 | contig 12112 bp, 25 predicted proteins | sample UWRJL014104B1_FD_180928 | JGI IMG/M metagenome (GOLD analysis project Ga0247803, IMG submission 180928) | Plant litter microbial communities from Arlington Agricultural Research Station in Wisconsin, United States - UWRJ-L014-104B-1 | ecosystem: Environmental > Terrestrial > Plant litter >...
ATGACCATTACACAGCCACCGACAACAGCACGGCGGCGAACATGGCGAGGCCGAGGAGGGCGAGATAGCGGGGCATTGGGTCTCCGTTTGGCTGGCTCACCCGGCGAGGCAAGCAACACTGTAATGCGCTGGGTCCGCGCTACGGTCAAGCGGAAATCGTCAGCGTAGTTGCGGCGATTTGGTTTTCGGTGGAAAGTGGGTCCGCGCTCAATCGCCGAGCGTTTCGCCAACGACATTCCGTCACACATCGAAAATCGGAGAGACTAATGGTCCGCAAATCGCAGTCGGCTAAGGCCGCTGAAGCACGCGCCGCGTCCAACGTGGTCAGCATGAAGAAGCCGGGTCGGCCGCCGAAGGAGGATAACCACGTCCTGACTGAGGAAGAAATCGAGGCCCTTCAGCACTACTATACGCAGAAGGTAAACGCCGGAAATGCGGAGGTCGCCCTTGCGCAAGCCGTCGTCCAGACCAAGCGCCAGGCGGTTAACGACACGTTTGCGCTCATCAAGGCTGAACTGCATATCAATCGAAAGCAGTTCGAAGACATGCTGGAAAAGCAGAAGATGAGCGCCAGCGAGTTCCTTTCTGAGGAAAAGGCCCGCGCGCTACGCTACAAGCGCCAAGGTCTACCGAGCGTCCAAGGCGACCTTTTCACCAAGGGCGATTCGGCTGACGACGAAGGCCGGGCCTATGAGGACGGAAAGCGCGCGGGCCTCTCTGCCATGGACGCCAAGCCGCCTGAATACATCTCGCCCGTATTCCACCAAAAGTGGATGACCGGATACAACGACGGCCAGGGCGAAAACGTCATGAAGCTCAAGACCGCCGAAGCTATCATCCAGCGGAAAAAGGACGGCGCCAAGATCACCCCTCAAGCGTCGGCCACGGTCGATGCTGTCGAGAACGAAGCGGAAGAAACGTTCTGATGGACGAACTCCGGTTCACTGTACCGGGCGAAGCTCGCGGGAAAGGACGCCCGCGAGCAACGACCAAGGGCGGGTTCGTGAGGATGTTCACGGATGCCGAGACGGTAAAATACGAGAAGGCCGCCAGATCCGCCGCGCTGGTAGCGCTGGATGGGCGAAAGCCATTCGACGTGGCCTTAAAGATGATCTTGGTTGTTCGCGTCGTGCCGGCCGCGTCCACGTCCAAGCGACTGCGAGCTGAGATGCTCGCGGGTCATGTTTTCCCCGCTAAGCGCCCTGATCTCGACAACGTTCTAAAGGCAGTTTCCGACGCCCTTAACGGCCACATATACACCGATGATGCGCTAATCGTTCATCTGGTGGCCCGCAAGATTTACGCGGAGGCAGCAGGCGTCGATGTCTGCATCAAGCCTGCTATGCCCATAGGAATAGCTTAGGGCTTTACGTTCCTGGCGGCACGGTTTAAACACCACTGTAGGGCGTCGCCGCGCCTGATAGCCGAGGAAAAATCATGCCATCGTTTTACGTCTTTGATTTGGACGGCACGCTTGCTGACCTGTCGCATCGCCGCCACTTGGTCACGGGGGACAACCCTGACCATCGCGCATTTTTCGCGGCGGTTGGAGGCGATGCGCCGATCTCGCATGTCATAAACCTTCTCGTCACGCTCCATTCGGCTGGCCACAAAGTCGAAATCTGGTCCGGTCGCTCAGACGAATGCAGAGAAGAAACCGAGGCGTGGTTGCGGCTGCACGGCGTTCCTGTCGTACCGCTCATCATGCGGACTGCTGGCGACAAGCGGCCCGACGAACTGGTCAAGATGGACTTCTTGCGCGGCACGGATTGGCCCGACGTGATCTTTGATGACCGGACCCGAGTCGTGGACGCTTGGCGTCGGCGTGGCATTGCGTGCTTTCAAGTCCAACCGGGAGATTTCTAATGCGCCTCGTCCAGATGAAATTCGGCTCGCACCTATACGGCACAAACACACTAGCCAGCGACCTCGACCTTAAAAGTGTTCACCTCCCCACCGCTAACGACATCTTGCTCGGGCGCATCAAGCAGGTTGTCTCGACATCGACGGGCGACCAGAATGCTAAGAACACCGCTGCCGACGTAGACGAAGAGAGTTTTACGCTTCAGAAGTTCCTCGCCCTGGCGACACAGGGGCAAACCGTGGCGGTCGATATGTTGTTCGCGCCGTCGTGGTCGTGGATCGGCGAACCCGACCCGGTCTGGGCGGAGGTCATCCTCAACCGCCATCGGCTACTGACGTCGCAGTCGGCCTCTTTCGTGGGCTACTGCCGCGCGCAGGCGAACAAGTACGGCATCCGTGGATCTCGGGTAGCGGCGGCGCGTGCAGCCCTAAGCCTGTTGGAAAGCCACAGCAGCGGGACGGCAAGGTTGGATAGTTTGGCGCCAGAGACGTTAAGAACATCGTGGATTTCCGCCACGAACACGGCGGCTCACGGCTTAACGAGGCTGTCTTGATCCTCGCCCGAGCGCTGGCCAAATCCATGAGCGATCTTGAAGCCGAGAAGGCCGGGGCGCGCATCCTGACCAACGAACTGAAAGCCGCCAAGCGCCGACCTCTGGCCCTGGTACCGAGCATCCTTGACCACATCCGCGAGGCCAAGCGCGCGGCGAACCAACGCGGCGAGGTGTTCGCTATTGAGGACATCCGGCCGATTTTGGAAAGGGCGCTGACTTGATCGCCGACGAAAGGCCGTTGGCCATCGACCTGTTCACCGGCTTAGGCGGTTGGACAGAGGGCCTAGTCAAGGAAGGCTGGCGCGTCCGTGGGTATGACATCGAAGACATGTACGCGGCGACCGGCGCCGAGAAGCCCGAGCACTATGAACTTGTGCTGCGCAACGTGCTGGACATCCACGGCTCGGATTTCAAAGACGCCCATCTGATCGTCAGTTCGTCGCCCTGCACCGAGTACAGCTACATGGCCATGCCGTGGAGCCTCGCAAAGGCCAAGGCGGCAGCTATCCGCGCCGATGAGACCGGGGAGGCTCTACGCAAGCTGAACGAGCTTTTCGAGGCCCAATTCCGCATCCAGCGTGAGGCCTCGGAAGCTGCCGGCCGACACATTCCGCTTGTCGTGGAGAATGTTCGCGGCGCTATTCCATGGGTCGGTCGCCGCCATGCATGGAACTTCGGAAGCTATTACCTTTGGGGTGATGTTCCCGCGATCATGCCCGCTGCCATAAAGGCTAGGAAGGTTCCGGGTTTTCGGTTTGATGGGTCTGGAAAGTCATTTCAAACTGCATCCGTTGACCATCATGGCTTGGGGGGGATTAAAGGCTCCGAGGGTTATGAGCGCGACCATCCGCAGGCCTTCGGCTGGAAGAAACCAGGCACGTCTAGCAAATCCCCAGCCCGCAAAGCCGCCAGTGCCGCAATCGCCAAGATCCCCCTAACGCTCTCGTCGCACATTGCCCGAGTGTACAAGCCATGACCTCCCATGGACCCTGTCAGCGCTGCGACGATCTGCAAGAAGAAGTCCGCCAGCTAAGGCGCGAGCTTGGCATGATCCGAAACCGAAACATGGCCTATCGCTTGCGCCTCAAGTACGGAATGACCGCTCAATGTGCGGACCTCTTGGAAGCCCTCTACGGAGCTAACGGGCGCGTTTTGTCGTCTGAGTTTCTGGCCGACACCATCCCCAGCGATAGCCGGGAATTGGATGTTGATGTCGTCAAGGTCCAGATCTGCCGCGTTCGCAAAGCCATTGGACGCCAGGCCGTCGAAAACGTGCGCGGGCTTGGCTACCGGATAACCGACCTTGGAAAGCTCATGGTTCAAGAGGCTCTTGAGGGGTGAGGATCGGCGGCCTGGGAGGATCGCCGCCCTCCCAGGCCTGGGCCACAGCGTCAACGAATGGTGCCAACCAAGGCGAGGGACTAAGCCCCCGACGAGAACACCACCGGACTGAAGCGGCCTTGACCATTGAGATAGCGGATTGCCCGGCGTCTGTCCATTGACCGGATTATGACGGAAGGCTTATGAAGGGCGGGCGGACCTCCTCGGCAAAAGGTAGGCCCGCCCATATTCCACCGGCTATGTAGGAGCCTGATGTGAACGAGCGGGAAAATACCCGTGCGGCCGAACGGTTGCAAGAGGACTATGACGATACGCCGTTTGTGCGCATTCCTATTCCTCGGAAGCTGCGTTTTGAAATCCTAACGCGCGATAAGTTCACATGCCTATACTGCGGGGCGAGAGCGCCGAGCGTCTGCCTTGAGGTGGATCACGTCATTCCCGTTTCAAAGGGCGGAACAAACCATCCAAGCAACCTTGTTTCTTCATGCCGAGACTGCAATCAGGCCAAAAGGGACGGTGAATTAGAGTTTTTGCCCGAAGCTGTTTTCTTGATCGTGTGTCCACGTCCATGGGCTAACATCAGGTATCCTGGGGAGCCAGAAGACCCCTCGCAGGAAAACGTTTCGTGGTCTGTAATAAAGAGTCTGATCGGGTGCGTCTGGTGGTGCAACGCTGAATGGTTCGGCGCGGTCGAAGACGCGAAAAAACTTATGAAATCTTACGGTCTCGACATTCGCGAGGCGGCAGAAATGGTTGATCCGGCGGAAGACTGTCCGCCTGAAACTGTTGATCGGCTCATTGATGCGTGCGCGTACCTGATCGAAAAAGCATCCGCTCCAGTGGAAGCTTTCTGATGGATTGGCATCCCAGATATCACCGGCTTGCCCTTGAAGGGATGCGCCACCTGACGCTTGAACAGAGGGGGGCGTATCAGACATGTCTCGACCTTATGTACGAGCGCGATGGTCCAATCCCTGACGATGACCGATGGCTATCAGGCCACATGGGATGCTCTGTCAGGGCTTGGAAGGTCATCCGCGCCGCCCTGGTCGATGACGGTAAATTGGTCCCATCTGGCGAGGGTAAGTCAGCCGTTCTCAGCAACCCTAAGGTCGCCGAAGAACTAGCAATCCAGAATTCTCGACGGAAAACCAATGCCGAAAACGGGGCGAGAGGCGGAAAAACATCCGCTGAAAAAAAGACTAAATCCAACAAAATCAACGATGACGACCAAGCGCCCGCTAAAGCCAGCCTCAAGCTAAAGACAGAGACAGTTACAGAGACAGAAGAAGACTCCTCCTTTCAGTCGGAGTCCAACGGCGAGGTTGGCGACCTGTTTGGAGATGATCCGGCAGAGCCAACCCAAAAACCTCGGAAGCTAAAACCATTCGCAATGCCGGATGGATGGACGCCGAGCGACGAACACCGAGCCTATGCCGCAGAGCAAGGCCTAACACCGCAGGAGACGGACCGTGAAGCCCTCGAATTCCGAGAATTCTTCGCTGAAAAGCCCATCAAACGCCCAGGCTGGGACCGCAGTTGGCAACGCTGGGTCAGGACAGCTTGCGACCGTAAGCGAGAACGAGCGCCGCGCATGGCTGGTGGCGCGTACCCCGGAGGCGGTAGACGCGGCGTTGTTGGCCTCGGTGAAATCATCGCTCGGGGTCGAGCTGAGCGTGGTGACTGAGGGCAGGTTTCCTGAGAACGGGGAGCCGTATCGCGTGGCTGTTGGGTGCTCGGTGGCCTTGACCTCCGATTTTCAGGCGATATCAGCGGCCCAAAAGTTTCAGGGCGCCATGGTCCCAGCGACGCGAAACCAAACCGAGGAATGGTTCTACGCGCTTCGCTTGGCCACGGCTGGCGGCGCTAAGTCCGAAATGGACGAGGAGGCGCGAATGGCCCTGTATGTGTCGGCAATGTCCCGTTATCCCGCCGATGTGGCCAAGGCGGCGCTGATGGCGTTCACGACCCGCAGCAAGGGCGGCACGGCGTGGTTCCCCACTCTGGCCGAGTTGGTGAGCGAAGCTGACAAACTGGTCGCGCCGCGTCAGGTCATCATTGCTGGCCTGCTTGCATGGAAGCCTGCAACGCCCGACGAGGAGCTCCAAGCCGATGCCCGCGAACTGCTGTTCCAGGCCGTCGAAAAGGAGCGCGAGGCATTCCAGTTCAAGCGGTCAGATCCCCCCAGGTACGCGGCTATGATGGGCGACGTTAAGCGCCTCAGGGAATCGGCGTCCGACATGCGGCGCGGTGGCCCAAAGCCCGAAGCCCCCGAGGCGTTCTAGCGATGGCCGAAGCGAATGACGCTCAACCCAAAACCGAATGGGATGTCATGAGCCTTAGGGAGCATGGTCGCGTTCTGACGGGCCTGAGATCGCACTATTGTTGGGATTGGGACGGCATGACGGTCGATGAGACGACGCCCGAGTTTGAGGCCTGTTCGTGCTTCTCTAACTTGCCCCCGCCCTCGAAACCTGTACAGTACCCCGAGGGTTCGCCGACCCAGAAACCGAGAGAGAAATCATGAGAGACCTAGAAGCCATCAAGGCCGACGCGAACGCGGCCACGAACGCCAGAACCGCCGCCATGAAGGCGCAGGAAGAGGCGATCAAAAGGGTTCGCCTTGAGACACAGCCCGCTATCGATGCTGCGACCAGGGCCATGAACGGCTTTCTCACCGAGTTCGCGAAGGCCAAGGAGGCCGCCGCTACTCATGAGTGGGTCGGAAAGAAGGTCGTTCGCACCGAGGTGAAATACAAGCGATGGGGGCCTGACGAAAAAACGCAAGTCTACGGCATCGTGGAAATCGTGGGTCCGTCCAACCCATGGAGTGGTCGCGCTTATAGCGCTGTTTCGGCTGGCGATCCGGTTGTTCGCCTGTTGAAAAAGGACGGAAAGCCCGGACTGAAGCACGAACGACTGTGCGGCATAAGCGGCAGTCACTCGCTTTGGTCTTTGGTGGATGATGCCGCCATCGCGAAGGCTCTAGGCCAATGATCACCGTAACCGCATCCACCTCGTTTGAGGTCGAAGTCGAACTGAGTGGGACGTTCCTTCCGGGCTGTCCAGAGCAAGGCCCGACGTACGCCAGCGGAGGTCAGCCCGCCGAGCCCGACAGTATGGAAGATGTTGAGGTTAGGTCTCTGGTCGCAACCCGGTACCGTGGCGGGTATACGCCCGTTTCGGCGGACCTTCTTGCGGGCGTCTCGGCGATCAGTCCTGAGGCCCTGCTGAAAATCCTCGCCAACATCCGCGAGTTTCTTGGCGACGCGGCCGACGATGCGCTGATGACCGATCTGCCTGAGGAAGGGGATGACCAATGATCCGCCCCGAGGATTTCGAAGACGATGACGACATGGACGAAGACGAGTTCGAAGAGTGGTGCGCCATGTCCGAGGATCAGCAAGACGCGATCTTAGAGGCGTCCATGAGGGAAGCCATTGAGATTCGCTCTAAGGCCGATCCTGCGCGTCTCTACGCCCATGACCGCAAACAGAAGCTCATGAGCATCATCCGTTGGCGCCGACTTCTCCGCGAGCAGAACCTCATTGGCGGGTTCTTCCACGACCAACTCAAAGAGCGCCAGCGCAGCCTACTTCGCCGCCGCGTCCAGTATTATCACGGCACGCTCGGAAGCGCCTGACCCAACCCTTCTAGGAGACCAAAGACATGGGCGAAGTCCCTACGATCATTGACGCTGTCGAGTCCCAGGAAAAGCGCGCGCGACGCCTGTTCGATGAGATGGCCCGCAACATTGGGCGGGAGGCCGTCAATCACCTCAAAACGATGTATCCCGAGACAATTGGGGAGCGGATGTTGGTCAGCAAAAGCTGGGAAACCAGCCTTGTTAACACCATCCGAAATGACATCAACTGGCGGATGAGGCCGCTTCTAATGGCCATGATTGCGATGCACCGCGAGTGGGAAGAAGAGGTTGGTGAGGGACAATGACCGAACTCCCTCTGATCGGCGGCCAGATCAACGCCAAGCACCCACGCGACCTGTGTAGCGCGGCTCTTTGGCGATACCTGACCGAGTCGCCCGCTGCATCCGGCGCCGCAAACTCTGTGGCTTGGAACCCAAAGCTTCGGGAAGAGGTCAGGGACGTGCGCGAGCGCTTCCAGGCCATGACCGGCCCGATTGGTGCGGAGAGGCTACTAGAGCGGCTTGCTGCAATGGCTCCAGGGTATGGACTGCCCGACATGGACCCCGACGCCCTAACCGGCCTGCTGCGGCCCTACGTGGCCGAGCTGATGCACCTTCCCGTCGCCTGCTTTGAGGATGCCGTGGAACGCTGGAACGCTGGCGAAGGGATGAAGAAGTCACCCGAAAGCGCGCGGTTCATCTTTCCGCGTCCAGACCAGTTGCACGCGCTGGCCAAGCCATCGCTAACCGAAATCGCAACCGCAGCCTGGCGCTTTCGTAAAGCTGTCGAGGCCATCGAGAAGTTGCCGCCTCCCAAGCGCGAGCGGCCAACGAAAGCGGATCTGATCGCGCAGGGAATCCTAGACAGCGAGGGCCGCGCGATCCTGACCAAGACCGCGCCGGCCGATATTCCAGAGGCGTTCTAAAACGCTTCCTGTAGCGTTTCCGCTTCTCGACGTCGCCGCATCGCCTCTAGTTCCAATTCGGTCATTCGGGCAGCAATGGGCGCGCACAAGGCTAAGGCTTGCCGCGCTCGGTTGTGGTCGAAGTGGCCGAACCAACAATCACATGGCTCGATGCCGAGTTGTTCGCAGAGCCACGTAATACCGGCGTGTTTTGCGCGGCCCTTGCCTAGGTTCTGAAGGCGCATCTTGGCTTGCCATATGCGTTCGAACTCGGTCTGACCGCGTTGGCGAATGTCGCGCAATTCGCGGCCAGCCGGAAAGCCCTGCGGAATGTCAGAGCCTCGGATAGACGCAGCCCACGCTCCGCACTCGCACTTAAAGAATGTGGCGTGCTTGTCGTGCGCCGAGTCGCCCCACATTTCGGCGCCTGAGATCGACTTGGCCACCGATCCGCATTCCGCGCAAACGGGATCGATGGCGCGGATGGGTTGGCGCGGAACGGGAGGCAGGCGCTCCTTGGCCACTTCCTACTCCTCCCCCTGGCTATCGGGCTGGGTGGCCTCGCGATGTTGAGCGCGCATGAACATGCTCATGCGATTTCCTTTGCAGGCGTAGCGACGACAGACAGTCCGCCCTTAATGCGGCGCACGAAGAACTTCGCGCCCGGGTGGTTTCGGTCGTGGAAGTTCCAGCCCCAGCCGACCTTGTCGTAGCGGTGGAAGTTCGGGATTTCGGACAGGACGATCCGGGTCGCTGCGTCGATCAGGACCGGAGGCGCTGTGACCTTGAGAGTTGCGGGGTCCATCACGACACTTCCCCCTGGCTATCGGGGGTAGGCGCGGCGTATCTCAGGCGCTGAGCCGCGTCGGTGTGCGCCCGATACAGCCGGTCGGCGTAGTACTGGCGTCCCGGTTCCTTCAGGGTGGACCACGCTGAAGGGCCGTTCGCTTGACGATGGATTTCCCTGGCCAGTTCCATCCAGTAGGGATCGTTCATGGCGGGGTAGATGGCCAGCCCCTCCCCAATAGCTGGGGCCTCGGAGGGGGCGGGAGGGGAGAATTGCGGCATCGGCTGCAAATCGCCCGGCTCCATCAGATCGGCCCCGTACTCCTCTACGTCGGACACGAGCTGAGCGAGATAGTTCAACTCGCGGCCAGCAGGGGAGGCGGCGTCGGCAGACATCAAGGCTTCGATCCTCATGTAGACGTAGCGGCCAACCTCTTGCTCGGCCGACCCCACCGCCTCCCCCTCAGGGCTCGCGGCCTTAACCGGCTCCACTTCGACAGGCGTGACCATGAGGGCGTCGCGCTCCTCGCGGGCCCTCGCGCCGCCCCAAAAGCACTCCCCGGAGGCCATGACGTAAACGTCGGGCGAATGGCCCATCTTCCACCGGACCTGATCGCCGGGAATGTTGACCGGGCCGTCGGCCTCCATAGCCATGTACTCGGTCTTGAAGCCAAGGCGGCCTTCGAACAGGAACGGACCCGGCGGGCAGTCTCGGAGCGAGACCAGTTCTTCCCGTGGGCTCGCGGCCTTGGCCTCTCCCGTTGAGGCCGGGGTGGTGGGGGTGGTGGTCATTGGAATTCTCCGAGGTCAGCGGGCCGCTTCGACAGCCAAGCGATGCGCTCTGCAAGCGTCATGGTGGAGTCGCAAGGATCACCGGGTTCATCGCGATTGGTCGGGACCTTCATTTGGTCCAGCAGGGCGGAAGCTTCGGCAAGTTCTGTGTTGATGGTCATGGCTACCAATCGCCTCCGTCGTTGGGGATATTGATCGTCGCGAGGCAATAGTCCGGGTCCATACCGTCAGCCGATTGAGCCCCGCCGCCCTTCCGCGCCTCTCCGTTCTCGTCAGCCTGCATCACGCACAGGGCGCCCGAGGCGCTGAAAAGCCACAGAGACGCCGGCCAGCGCTTGGCCAGCCGTTGGAGGCTCTTGATGGCGCGCTCCTCTTCCGGGGTCGCCTCCACGCTCGCGGCCTTGGGCTGAACACCCTGGTTGTTGTCGGTCATGGCTCAGTCCTCCTCTGCATCGAGCGTGTTTTCGAGGCGCTTGATGGCCTCTAAGAGGTCGTAAATCTCGCTGTATGCACCGCCGATGGCGCGTCTGACCCAATCACGGTTGGTCTCTCGGTCGGACTCAAGCTCAGGGTTGACGCTGTTCCAGCCCCAACGCTTCGTCTTGCCGATGGCGGCGATCAGGTCGCCAACGTCTTTGCAAACCTCGCCGAACTCTTCGACGACGTGAGCGGCTTGGGCGTCTCGACCCTCTTGTAGGTATCGCGGGTCACTCATGGTCAGATCCTTTCGGGGGAGTGGGTGGAAGAAGCTCTCCCGGCTGACAGCCAAGCGCGGCGGCCAGGGCGACGAGCGTCTTGGTTGGCACGTCGCACCGGCCGCCTTCGATGTTGGCTATCTGGGGCCTGGACAGCCCGACACGGGACGCAACATCGTCCTGCGTCATCGACCGGGCCAGACGTGCAGCACGCACGAGAGCGCCCATCGAATTTCCGGCCAGCGGAACCTCACCGGTTCCCTCACAAAACGGACACCGCATCAGAACACCATGTCATTGATGGATCGCGGCGGCCGATAGTCGTAGATCCAGGCCTCAATGCGGGAAATTCGCTCCTCGATTGGGAGTGCCGCGAGTTCCCTCAACTTGGTCTCGCGCGCATCCTCGGCCGACTTCCTAGCGCACTGGTGACACACCTTTGGCGGCGCATCTCCGGACCCATGAGATACATGGGTCATGAACCCGCAGCCTTGGCATTTGATTTGGGAAACGACAGCCATCAGCCTTCCCCTTCCTTGGTCTGAACTGGGGAGAGGAGGGCGCGGTCCAGGCTTAGGTGCGCTTCGGCAATATCGTGGATGTTCTTCAGCATCCGCGTGTTACCTTCGTCGCCATCCATCCCAACGCAAACGGCTTGACCGCTGATGGCCCGCAGGGCGTCTTCGGCGCTATTCAGGAGCCCGATAGCCCACGCCTCGCTAGACCGGAGCGAGTCGTTCTCGGCCTCAAGCTCCCCGATCCGAGCCCGCGCCAGCTCCAGCGCTTCGGCCTGGGCTGTAGTCGCTTCGGAGCGGGCGGCGAGAACGTCGAAGCACACCGCTAGGGCGTTCAGGTCGGGGTCGGCTGTTCGCATCGACCGTTGAAGGCTGGCCAAGTGCTGGCGCCCATTGCGGATGGCGATATCAATCACGAAGCAATCCCCATGTTGAAGGCGATCCAGGCCCAACAGACCTTGCAGAGGACATGCAGGAATTGGTCGCCGTTGAACCCGATCTTGCCGGTGCACTTGGCGTCGTCGATCAGGGCGTGCGCGATGACCTCCAGCAGGCCAAGCCACCAGACGCCGGTGACGATCGCCACCACGCCGCCGTGGATGAGCGCGTGAGCTCCGAGGGCCTGATAGAACGGCACGCCGGGGATTGGCATGGCGCGGTTCTTCGCCTTGGCCAGGAAGTCGCCTTGCAGCGGGTAGTCGGCGAGCGCGTGGCCAGCGAGGAGAAGGAACAGGGTTTCCATCACGCACCCCTTTCCGGCTTAAGGGTGGCGTAGACCGTGGCGGCGCGGATGAAGTCTCGCCAGTACAAGTCCGAGCGATTGAAGCCCCATGCGTGACGGTCTGGGTCTGGGGCCAAGCCCTCTTGATGTTCGCGCATCACGGCATCGAACGGCTTCAGCGCCTCGGCGGCTTGGTCCAGGGCAGAGAGGATGTTCGCGGCCGACGCCTTGAGGGCCGGAAGCTGGCGGTCCAAGATGATCGCGTCTTTCTCGGTGGCGAAGGTGCGCATAGCGG
>Ga0247803_1001523_pt1 | contig 12107 bp, 15 predicted proteins | sample UWRJL014104B1_FD_180928 | JGI IMG/M metagenome (GOLD analysis project Ga0247803, IMG submission 180928) | Plant litter microbial communities from Arlington Agricultural Research Station in Wisconsin, United States - UWRJ-L014-104B-1 | ecosystem: Environmental > Terrestrial > Plant litter >...
ACGATGCCCAAATTGCGGCGAGGATATCGCATCTGCGTCGAACGGCACCCAGCAAGTCCTCTGCAGGCTCAACAACGAAGGTGGCCTCCAAGAGAACCTCGACATCCTCCCCCTACTTAGCGAAGAATCCTACCTCAAAGCTTATCCAGAGGAGCGCAAATGTCGGGCCTTCCTCGAGTTCTGTCGCGAAGGCGATATGGCCGCTATCATCGGCATACTACAAGATGATAGTGACGACGAGTCTGAAGAGGACGATGACGAAGCCATGGGTGACGCCGATGAGGAGTCGGGACGGAGAATAATCGGTGTGGACGAGTTGTTGCGGTACCAGGATCCGATTGGCGATATGCAGTCCGGGCTGCATGCGGCAGTGCAGGCACAGAGCCGCGAGGTTGCATGGCTGTTACTGCTGCTGGCGAGTAACTTGCCGTTGTTGGAGTTCCCGCCTGTGGTGTTTCAGGAGGCGGAGGCGATGGGTATTATGAGGGGGTTGACGGAGGACAAGGTGGATATCAGGAGTATGAAGGATGCAAATGGAAAGACAGCTGAAGATTTGGCGAAGGAGGTCGGTGGGGTTTGGGCTACGGAGTGGATCGGGAATGAAAGATTGGCGATATGAGAGGCAACCGCCATCGGTAACCTCAAACGACGAAAATCAAAAGCATTAATACCTTTCCTCTCAGTGCCTGTTCCTTTTTGACAATGTCAAGATTCGTACAGCTGGACCATATCGTTCTGTTAAAGGAAAGCTCCGGCCGGTTACTGGATGTAGTCTTACTCTTTCGCCATTCAGACCTTCCAATGAGAGTACCATGTCGAACAACGGATCGAATCAGAAAGATAGAAGCAATGGCTCAAGTTCACGCCACTCATATCTGCCACACTGGATGTAACTTGAATGGAAAAGGCTTGTTTGGAGGGCTAAATCGCACTACTACTGGTATAGCAACTCGAACTCTGCAATCGCCGGTCACCAAGGCCTCTCACAGCCACTTCCCGAAGAATTCAAGCATCAGTCTATATCCTTGCTCGTAATCTGACAGCACTTGTGGGTTGTTCAGGTTGCCCCTTGCGCTCAACCACCCGTGCTCTCTTTCTGGGAATACCACATAGTGTTTGGACGGAATCGCCGGGTTGAGCCGCTTCATAAACGCGTCAGCTTGCTCTTCAGTTTCGTCTTTGGAACAAATTGCAAGCAGCGGAATGCAGATTTTCTCAGCGACTGCCTTGCCTACGAAACCCGGATGCAGTTCGACAACAGCCGAGAAGGGTGTGGATGGGATGGAGCAGTATGACACAACCCAACCACCTCAGCAGTATCCTATTTCAACATTCTCGTTAAAACTCCTGATCAGCGAACCAGACACGGCACTACATACCCAATATTCCCCACTTTTCGACCTCCTTAAAGGTCGTAGCAGCTTCTTTCTGTACTCCCATGACTTTCTCGACAGTCTTCTCTGTATTTCCAGGCCCGTTCAAAAAGCCCTCCAGCTTCTCAGTCTTCTCAGGCGTATCGTCAGGGTACCAGGACCAATTTGCGACCTGGCCTTGAAAGAAGTCTGGCATGAGAACGAGGTACGAGGTACCGAGGATATCAGCACCACGGAGCGTGTTGGGATGGAAGGCAAAGATGTCATAGAGGGCTACGAGGCAGTGTTTTGCATCCCGATTGCCCGTCACATCTACCATTGTTAGTCAATGTTGAGTTGCCGCGTCAGGAGGAGGCAAGATACATGTTTTCAGGCCAGCAATGACCTCGAATGTGCCCTGAGGCTGGTAGTCGACTTCGTTTGGGTCGATGGGCGGGATGGTGCAGCATGCGGCGGACTGGCTGAAGTCTGACATGGTGAATTTGGTGGGAGTGGGAGTGAGAGATACAAACTAGAGATGAAAAGCGGAGTCCGCTTTGCTCTTATATACGATACGACATGACCGCGTGGTCACATGAGGGACTTGATAGGCTCGATCGATCCGTATGCATATGTCCGTCAGATCATGAGTGCGATAAGTACGATGCATTTCCATGTAAGCTTGAGAACGAGTAAAAACTTGACCTCACAACCTCGATTAAACTTCACGGAGCTGTATCTTTACATGATTTAATGCAATCCATCACACTACTAAGTAGATTAAAGCGAAGATGACGATCTAAGTGTTGATAAAGTGGGAAGGAGAGCACGTGACCGCGGGCTTAGCGCGTTATCGCGTCGCGCGTCTCCCAATGGTAAGCGCATCCACTCCATCAGCACCAGCAGACCTCACACAACTCTCTCCACCACCTCTCCACCTTACACAAACTCAATGGCCGGCGGATTCAAGCGCGGCGGTGCCCGCGGCGGTGCCAAAAAGTCTTTCACCAAAAAGCGCTCCTCCCCCGACGATGACGACACCCCCGCCCGCACATCCAAGAAAGCGAAGAACGACGAAGCAAGCGACGACGAAACCGTTCCCTTCGTTCCCACTCTAGAAGCAGACGAAGAGAAGAACCCATTCGTTGCCGTGAGTACTGCTCCTAGCCTAACAGACTACAAAAGGAACGTGCTGATTGGGATGTTGCGGTAGATTAAATCCAACGGCACACGGCGCGTCACCGTCTCCGAGTTCAAGAAGCAAAATTTAATCAGTATTCGCGAGTATTACAAGGACGATAGCGAGAACATGAGACCGGGGAAGAAGGGCATCGCTTTGACGTTGGAGCAGTATAACAACTTACTCGCTGCGGCACCGCTTCTTGAGCAGGTTCTGAAGGAGAGAGGGGAGGAGGTCGTGAGACCGGATTATGAGGCGAAATCTGTGGTGGTGGTCAAGGGTGAGGAGGATGAAGAGGTCGAGGAGCACGTTGGGAAGGTGGATGACGATGACGAGGAGGAATGATACCAGAACTAAGCGTGTAAAATATGGGACTTGGAAATGGGCTTTCGGCGCAATGGATGGGTTATGGTCATATTGGAGGTCTAGGAACAAAAGTCTCCAGGGCGTATGGGAATATTTTTGCTGGTCATGGAGCTCATGAGAAATGCGCACGGTGGTCACTGCGCCTGTACACATGTCACGAATTCGCTCACGACAACGCTTGAGTTCTCCTCAAGCACCATGAGTGCTCCGACTATTTGCTACTTTGATGAAATATGAAAGGTACTATCACTTCAAACAACTCACAATCTGTGCACACCTTAGTACTTATCATGAGGATATATATAAGCCTGGGCCGTCTCCTCCAATTAGGATCGGCCACGCTTCCTGGCTGGCGCAGGGTGTCTAACCCCGCACTTGTTATACGAAGCTCGGATTATTTATATTCAATGGCCGATGTGCTGACGCGCAACATGCCAACGTAAGATGAAGATTGCCTGATCGATACCAATCATTTTAGCCCTTCGCGGGTTGTCGAACATATGGCTCAATCAACGCAAGTTGATGAGCTTTATTTACGAGTTCAGAAGTGTAAGGAGGATGACAAGAAGCGGCAGGAGCTGTTTGATGTATGCAGGTTTCATTCCGTTCAGTTCATAGAGCTAACTGTTTGCAGGAACTCCTGTCCAGACTACAAGCTACGGCAGAGGAGCTAAAGAAAGCCAAGCTAGACTTACAAGTCCAAACCTCGGCGCGGCGTGTACTGCAAGGGCAGAATAAGGAGTTGACATCGAAACCAATTGCGAAGCCATATGTGTTGGTGATCGTCGATGCAAACAGGTATCACTTTATTCGCATGAATGAAGGTGAAAGAGGGGGTGAATATATTGCGGATATGCTAGTTGCGATGGTAAAAGAACGGATAAAGAGCTTTGGGAAGGATTTTGAGCAATGTGATATTGTCGTTGAGACCTACGCCAACACGGAAGGCCTCGGACAGGCACTGGTCGCACGGGGTCAGGTGCGATCGATTGACGAGTTGAGACTTTTCTACACCGGCTTTGTCTGCCGTCAACGGATGTTTGCCCATGTGGACGTGGGTCGAGGGAAAGAGACTGCTGATCAGAAGATTTGTGGTACGCCCCAAATGCTCTGGTAATCAAAACCCACTAATACATCGACAGAGAGGGTAAATTTTCACAGTGGAATCTGGCAGTGTAAACGAGTGTTTCTTGCTTGTTGCCACGATGCAGGCTACGCGACATTCCTAGGCCAGTTTGTGTCCACTGGAAAGGTTACCTTGTTGAAGAATGGGGCGTGTCATCCAAAGTTAGAGGCCCTGGGTTTCCCGATCGTGGAGTTTCGCGGACTGTTCCACCCGCCTATGGCTTCGGTGACTGTCGCTTTGTCTAGAAGAAGAAAGGCCCTTTATGACCCCTTTCTCTGGTAAGGGAGGCTTGGGCCGGTATTGAACGATAAGAAGAGTGGACTACGTTACGATCGGTCATTCGGCGTCAAGACGGACGCTTTGCAAAACGTGGAGAAGATGAGGCTAAGCTTCTGGTTTTATCTGACGTGTGGATTTGAGGGCTGCGAGCGCATACACGACGTGGGGCGAAGGTTGACTGTAGACGAGCTTCCACAGGTTTGGAAACGCAATCGTGAAGATGCACAGCACGGAATCCGGGCACATTGATTGATGTTGCTATCCTTTTATTGCAACTGCATTCAAAATCTAGCCGTTCTCTTTGACGACGTTCTCGACTGTGAGCAACTCTCATGTTCCTTGTTACCACTTCTCAAATTACAGCGGAAACAATGTGCTTTCGTCCGATTGGAATGTTCTTCGCGAGATGATCACGATACGTTGGCAGCGGCCGCTCTCCGACTAACTGATTCTTCAAGTCTTCGATCGCGCTCGCCCACTTGATGAGAGTTCCCTCCACCCAAGACGTCTGCTGAAGGGTCAAACCAATCGGCATGCTGCCCTTGTCTATACCAATTGGTATGGTAATCGTAGGATAGCCTGACGCGGTCAGATCATCGAAGAAGATCTCTTTGAATTATCGGCTCTTACCTGCTTGTGCCGCAATCTGTTGGCCGACAAAATGTCGATCACAGAGGATTAAGGCATCAAGCTGTATACTCTGACTGTCCTGTGTTGTATGATTTAGCGCCCCGTCAATACCTTCCTCTCTGGTCTTCTGTTGGATATATTTCAGTGCGTCGTGATAGGTCTGATCAGCAATACCCTTGTGTTCAGCAATCTTCCTAAAGATGTCCTTTGCACATTTAGCGTAGCCCTGCGACTATGAGAAAAGCTGACCTGTCCTGCAGCAAACGCGGGATGATCGCCCGGTTCAGCACCTTCAGTCCCCGTGTTCTCTTCATTGAAGTGTATTATGTCCTCGAACGTTTGGATGTCCGTGTTGGATAGCTGCGAGAGATAGGAGGAGATGCCGTTATAAGCCTCAACCTTGACGACGGTGAATTCACTCTGTGATGGATCTCCAAGCTCCCTGGACGGGTCAGCATGATAGTTCGGATAGGTGTACAACATAGGATTCTGACTGACCAGTTCCACTTGCCATTGGGAGCAATGCGATCCTCGGCAGAAGGGTAATCTACCTCGATGATCTCGGCCCTGCCTCCCTCATACTATCAAATACTCGCTGTGCAGCCTCTCGTTGATCTGGCGACACATATTCCCAGCATCCCTTCACTGGCAACCCGAACTTCGCGCCTTTTAGTATGATTTTGGTACTAAGGAATTGGGTGTAATTTTGCTCCCTCTTTACCGCTGACGAGGTAGTTCGAGTGTCCGAATTGTCGGCTCCAACGATAGCGTCTAGACCAATGACTGCGTCTCCTATGGACCGGGCAATAGGTCCTACCGTGTCCATTGTCTCGCTAGTAGGTATGACACCGCTGCGGGATGTCAACCCCGGTGTGGGTTTGATGCCAACTACAGCATTGATTTGGGCCGGACCGGCGATAGAGCCGTCTGTCTCAGTCGAAAATGCTAACGGAACGATGTTGGCTGAGACGGCCACGGCTGAACCGGCGCTGGATCCGATTGCCTTCGTTAGAGTGGGATACACGATATTGTTGTGCACGCTCACATGGACTTCGAGACAAGTCGTAAGCATTCCGAACCTGACCTCCCCGAGGCGAATACCCGTCGGAGTACCAGGTCGACCGAAGAGATGCCCATTCATTCATATTCGCGTGACCGATGATCACAGCCCCTTCAGCTCTTAATCGTGTAACGATGAAGGCGTCTCGCGGGAATTCAGACCCCAGGAGGGTCCAAGAGCCACAAGTGGTCTGCATCTTGTTCTTTGTATTGATGTTCTACTAGTGATCAGTTTACCGTCTGGGGAAGAGTACTAAACCTTCAATCGGCCTTACGTCTTTGACAAGCACTGGTATACCGTGCAAAGGTCCACGAACTGTCCCATTTTGTCTCTCTTCCTCCAGCTTTGAAGCAATGTCGACAGCGTCCGGATTGACTTCAATCACGGCCTCCAAATATGGATTGGTCTGACGTATGCGCTCCAAACAATACTGAATGTACTCCACCGACGTGAATTTCCCTTCTTGCAAGTGTCGCTGGAGATCAGGAATTGAAGCTTCGAAGAGGTCGACCGAGTTGAGGGGCTCTAGCCGGAACACAGCAGGGATTGCGCCCTGTGGACGTGCAGACTCCTTCATGATGAAATGAGTGTAGACTTTGGTGAACTCAAGGAAGGCCCGTAGGTTACGAGGAACCGAGAAGCGCACGATGCTAAATAGGTTGGCTTAGCTGGGTAGCTGAAGAATTCGAGCCGACGAAAGGGTTGCACCATCGGCTGCGACCAGTACTGTCCCGGCCGCAAAGCATGCAGAGCAATCGACCAGGGAACCATTTCGGTGTTGTGTTGCCTAGCGTACGAGGCAGCATGACTGCCCCGCACAGACTTGCAAAACACGCACTTGTTATTGCAACAATGACTAGCCTCCTAGGTCCTCTCAACCTTCTCACCAGCTTCTACGGCATGAACGTGAAAGAGCTATCAAACGATGGCGTCGTTTCGTTACTACAATTCTGGAATGATGACATTTCTTCGGCTCTTAGCGCTCTTGATTTCTTTGTTTCGTTGGTGTCTGGGTATGGTCAGGGGCAATGAATTTGGAGCATCTACGGTTCGTAGAACCAAGGATCACGCCTATGAACCAGCCGTACTACTTTTAAAAAACCGATGAACCACGCAAATCCTCGAGGAAGATATATCCTTTACGCGAGTATTGGGAGTACAAATCACTGTCATGGTCGGGGGCAATGAGTATTTGATTCGTCCACTGGTTTAATCCTTAGCTGTAACTGAAAATTTCCCACTTCCCACCGCTTCACCATGTTGCCTGTTTGTTATGCAAATAAGAGTCCATTAGATCTTGTGCTTAACTAGCATGTGGACTTCAGGCATATAGCGACCAACAGTTTATTGACCATCTGCATTCGCAGGCACTATGATCAAGGGAGCTTACTCTACAGGCTTCATTAACGCACCCATCATCCGTCACGTATTTTTTGGGATAGATCTACATTCCCTGGGAAGAAACTTCCTCACAAATCAAACCTCTTCCTACAGTCAATTGATAGCCCATGGTGTGCGTGTAAAGTTCTACATTTAAAAAAAGGTGTGAAAGCCTGAGCGATCGTGTATTGAACCTCAATAGTGGATATGGAACGCACGGATGCGGTAGATGTCAATAGGCCCCGCTGTGCGAGTTACAACATCGACATCTCGTCAGTGGACTTTAGATCGCCGCAATGGAATAAAGCAGTCTCAGATTCTGACCTCCCGCCGACCGTAGAGCATCCACCGCCACTGTTGGATCACCAAGTATTGAGTAAGAACGCGGCGTCCGCCCACCATGGCACATCATGGTGTCGGGTTCTCGTCTCGAGAAGGAGAAAGCCAGAAGTACTCATGGCTCATGGCTCATGGAAACCGGAGTTTTAGTCCCGAGGAACAATTAAAAACCAAATCTTGAGAAAGCTTACTTCTGCTTTTCGTCTAGAGATGGGGACCCACGTACGGGTAAGGACCATCGTTATAGTAACACATACCGAACCGAGAACACTCATGTCTTGAGCTGATGAAGCTTTTGGTCCAGAGGAAAGGTACGCCATGTTGTCTGTGGTCGACCCTCTGAAGTACACAGCTCGAACCTGACATCGCAGATGCATAGAATGAAACTGATATTCCTTTCCAAAAAAAAACAAACATATCGAGGAGCGGGTGTCATGTTTAGTGCCGCAGCATATCTTACAAACTCGTATCCATCTAGTTTTAGTGGGTCGGAGGAGAGGTATGGAGGTAAGAGAACAACAGTGAGACTGTTATTCGGCTTTTATAAACGGATTATGGAACTGGTATACCGCAGAGAGATGAGATGATTGCTAAACGTGTGTGGAGAAAGAACAAAAGCGAGCTTCAACCACCATTGCGGCATATTAAACTAACCTAACGCCGTACCCATGCAAACCCCAAACCGCATCCGAAAAGAGTCTACAAGAATCGAAGCCACGCAAAACCCACAAGACTAATCTATCCTCCACCTCAACAGAAACCCCCTCACAAGACCACCATAAGCATCCCCACCCCAAAACTAAGCCCCACCGCACCCATCTGCCACCCCATCCACCCCTCACCCCTCCTCCCCACCGCGCCAGAATTCAGGGTCACATCATCCTCCCACCTCCTCCACACTGACCCATTCCCGCTCGCCCCCGTAGGCTCAATCGGCATACCACTCCCACTCGCCGTCGCGCCCGCAGTACCCAAAGTAATCGAGTCCGTTCCAGCGGCAGGAGTGCTTGTAACACCGGCAGCAAACACCTCACTAGCAGGTTTGAATCCCGCCGTGGGTACAAGACACATGGTAGGCAGCGGCGTCGCAGTAGTGAAGATCTGTGCAGAGGCAGCTACGGCGTCTGCGCCCGCGGGCATGAGCGGAAATGCGAGGTTGAACCCTAGCTCGACGAGCATGGAGGCATTGGCTTCGATGTGGATGAGGGGGGTGGTGATGAGGTTTGTGTCTGGGGCCGGAGCGGCGCTGTCCGTCTCATTGGGAAACGGGGCGTCTTGTCTGGGTAAGTAGGCGAGATGCCGGGCTTTCACCACCGGGGCTTCAGCGGCGGGTTCTTCTACGGGAGCGGCGTTGCAGTTCTTATCGACGTCCGTCACGGTGCTGATTTGCGCGTCTAGCCGCGGGAGCTCCATGTCTACGGATATGGAGGCGTCGAGCATGTCTTGGAACTTGAAGCCGATGGGCATCGAGGGCAGCATAGCGACGCTGATGAAGGCGTTTACGTCTTCGATGTCGAAGCTGAAGGGGAGGGGTGTCATGGTGGTTTCGGGGAAGCCTTTTAGCCCGCTGTTGGCGATGTTGGTGAGTTCCATGCGGACGGTGGAACCGGTGGGTACCTATTTGGAAGTCAGTATTGGAGCTGTAGAGGTTTGGCAGAAGTTTGTGTGCACGATGTACTTACTGCGAGTTTCATCCCATACGTGATTTCGATTTTTCCCTGGACCTCGAAGTCGACCGAAATCGAACTCTCAAACACCGCGCCAGCGCGTCCCACGCCGGGGATACTAAAACCTAGAATCGGAAGCGGGTACAGCATAAGTGTAAACGAGCCGCTCGCCTTCGGTCTGGCGAAGAGCTCAAAGTAGGCCTCCATGTTGTTCGCCATAATCTCCATGAACCCTCCCGTGATTGAAGGTGGGGTAACAGCCGGTTTCCCATCATCACCGCCCTCGAAGATATCAGGCACGAAATCAACCTGGCCAGGATCAATAACAATAGCGCCCTGCGAAAGCACCAGCTGCCCCTTGGTCTCACACTTCTTGCAGCCAACTTCGATCGGGAGATTGCTGAGATCCGGGAGCGGGGCGAAGCCAGCCGGCAAGCCCTTCAGGAACGCCGGAGGTTCGAACGTCTTGTTTTCAAGCTTCCAGCCGAGATCGAAAGTAACCTGATTGACCTTGTCGTCCACTTGTTCAGGAACCTGGACTTTCTCCGTTTTCTCGGCGCGTTTGGCGGAGCGGCGGAATTGCCGATAGTTGTGGGCTTCTGTCGTGTGGCCGAAGCCGATTTCGAAGCTGGAAAACGACGTCTTCCAGATGGATTCGGTGACGGAGAGCTCGAGGGTTGCGCCGTCTGAGCTGTGGTGCACACCGTGGACGCTGGATGGGTTAGCGAGGAGTGGGGAGGCTTCAGTGTAACTTACTTATATACTGCCCGTTCTCCCTCTTCGTTGCAGCTCTCATGCGACGTAATGATCAACCCACCTTTGGCACCACGACACGCCTCCCCAGCATCATTCGCTGACTCTTTGTCCACAAACCCGAGCTTCATCATTCCACCATCGCAATGGACGCCGGTAAGATGATGCTCGATGTCCTCGAGAGTCAAAATAGGTTTCTTCGCAGTTACTTTGAGCTGAGAAGCGAAGATAGAGTTGCCCTTTTGCGAATGTTCCTCTACGCATCTCGTTAGCACATGCCAGATGTTGCACAACCAATGGAGTACATCATACCTTCAATGTAAACGATCTCAGCCTCGAACTTCTGCTCAATCTTCGTGCCCTGTCTCTTCAGAAGATCCGACCTCTTCGTAGCCGCCCGCAGCGTCTTGTCCGCGGGCAAGTCATCCCACGCCACCACGCTTGCCTCAACACCGACGTACCCCGCCAGCAAAAGAGCGAATATCCTCGGACAGTAAACCATAGCCAAAGACGATACTGTTCTACAGGAACAAGACTGGAAAAGAAGTGAAATGCTCGTAAGCAAAAGACGACAAGAAACGCAAAGTAGAAAGAGTGACTTAAACAAACGTAAAACCAAGAAGCAAATACTCGTCCAGGAGTACCGCACCGCTCAACGCTATAAGAGGAGGAAGAAAAGAATGTAACAATAATGCACGACTGGAAGAAACAGAACAAGCCAGCTACCAAACAAAACCCCTCATCACCGCGACCTCACCCCCATCTTGTATCCCCGCCTTCTGAACACGTGACACAGCCGCCCGTAAGGCGACATACCGGAGCCGTCGTCCGACGGACTATACTTTGTATTTCACAGTGTCGAGCTGTTGCTTCCGTCTCACTGTGCGGCGCTCCATTAGGCCTGGGGGAGGCGTAAGCAAGTCGACTGGGCTAGGCTTTCCGCGTGGAGAGTTCATGGTAGGGTATTCTGGCGTTTACTCCGATGCGGATCGTGCAGGATGGTAGTCGCATTGGATGGTTTGTGTAGGGGTTGGAGGAGTGCTATGTGGCGAAGTTGAAGAGTAGGTACAGTGGTGGAACGCGGAAATTTACGTGAAGGACGCTTCGAGCTTACGCCAGTACCATCTCTATCTCGACCACAATAGCGTCCTATCTTTGCAAGCGACTGCAGCATGACATCTTTACACCTTCGCCGCTATATCAAAGCTGCGATGCATCCCATACAAGCGTAGTGAGCCCGCGTTCATCGTCTTCCACCCACCTCCCAAAATACCAAAACCAGACCCCAACCGACATGTAAGCTTCCAACTCTGCCACATAGCACCACGCCGCACGCCGCACCACCTCGCGCCATTCCACCTCGCGCCATTCCACCTACTCTCCAGGCCCTCTGCCGCAACGAGCACCAGGACTTCTTTCACCCTTCAATTGGGCGTCCAGGCCAAGCTCCGACTTCTCACATCCAGGTGTCGAAGCCGGTAGCACCTCGAGGTAAACTATGAGTACCACCTCGCGCCAATCCGCCTAAACTCCAGGCCCTCTGCCGCAACGAACACCAAGTCTTTTCACTCTCTACAATCGGGCGTCCAGCCCAAGCTCCGACTTCTTACACCCGAGGGGTCGACGCCAGTAGCCCTCGAAGTAGACTACAAGTAAGGCAACCAACAGCCTCAGGCCCCCCCACCCAAAGCCAAATACACGCTGACGCCCAGTGGCCTCCCGAACGAGCGGCGCCTTACGCCCCGCGACAAAAACGAGCATCCAGCCTTCCCCGAGTCTCACAGCGCACTCACACGACATCGCTCAGGCAAGCCAGCACCGAGCGTCGAAAAATCATTACATATATATGTATCCGTCGTGACTCCATAAAGTCATCGCTATGTATACAAGGCACCCCGGTATACCCCAGCTTTTCCGTATGCGAAAGCCCGAACCGCCGTACACATCATCAAACAAACACTCGCTTCGGTATCAT
>Ga0247803_1001524_pt1 | contig 12103 bp, 8 predicted proteins | sample UWRJL014104B1_FD_180928 | JGI IMG/M metagenome (GOLD analysis project Ga0247803, IMG submission 180928) | Plant litter microbial communities from Arlington Agricultural Research Station in Wisconsin, United States - UWRJ-L014-104B-1 | ecosystem: Environmental > Terrestrial > Plant litter >...
GCTGTTCAAGCGGACCTGACTGAGCAAAAAGCCATACTGCTCACAGCTGTAGCGATCCAGATCTGGGACCCTATCGAACCAGAACCAGTATTGAAACACCAAAACCGCAAGCAGGAGTAAAAAGCTTAGATTGGCCTGCAACGCGCCTGTGTTCACGAGAGGGTATCTTGTCGGATCCCAGTATGGGTCGCATGCCGTCAGCAGTCGCCACAGGTAAATCGGTACGAGGACCAGATAGGACCCAAACATAAGCAGTAACACGATATAGGTCTCAACTGGCTGCAGACTTTCGACATCATTGGCGGTGAGGATGATCAGGGCCAGGAACGTGGCTGCGACAAACAGATCGATGGAGAAGCCGATGGCCTTGACTTCCGAAGGCGCGATCCACCGTGCCAGTATGACACCATACCACTGCAGGTAGTAGCCGAGTCGGATACCCAAGCCGTACATGTCGTTGTTTCCTTCGAATTTGCAGGTCGCCATAATGTCTTGCGTAGTCGCGCATCAATCTGGTATGTTTCGAGATGGGCCTTGAGCGTCTTGGTGGACGAGAGGGGTAGGATGAGGGGGCAGCTCAGCGCCGCACGAGGCTGGAGGCCTGAGAAGCGAGCCCATGCCGTTTAGCTGCTTGCAGGTGCAGCAACAACCAGACATAAGTGGGCTGGGCTGAACGAGTGGGGTGCAGATGCAGTCAGCGTGGGGTTCACCAACTGTAGGAGACACGACACATGTGGTTAGTGGCGGTGTTACGTAGCCATAAGTCCGCGCTTCAGCATTCCTGCAACAACAAGCTGACGAAGTCGGCTTCTTTGGAACGCTTGCAGTAGAACACAGGCGCTCAGCTTCGCAAGAGTGCTTCCGTCTCAACGATGATGATTCTCTTTACACCTACGCCAGAATCTGCGATGCACCGCCCATGCGATCCTCTACCGCCATCACTGAGCCACTTCATCTATTCCGGCCTTTACTCTTACGGAATCCACCAAAGTCGCGGTCGCATCAAAGCCTACAAAACACGGTTATGGGACAGTCGAGAACCGGGAACAAGCGATTGCCCCCATCGTGTCGGTTCGACGGTGACTATCCGAGGCTAACGCGTACCATCCCGTGTCCCATCAGCAAACAGTCAACCCGCAGTGCCACGATGGTTTTAGCGATGCGTAACCATCCCTTTCGACATTGGTACCATTGTATATGACAGACAGACGCCTCGATCACTTCCTGCTGTAGCGACATTACGGTGAATGCCTGGAGGGTGCTGGCGAGGTTCCAGGTAACGCTCGCTGCACCGGATCCAACACAAATCAATGGCTCGGGTTTGTCGCCTCCGCAAAAGGGATAACATTGAAGAGCAAGATCGCGATTCCGGTATGCTACTCAGCGTTCATAATCGACCAGACACGTATAATGAACCTTCACATCCTGGTAGAAAATCCCTTGCTATCGAGTCAGCGTTGGCGCCGGCTGGCAGCATATGGGCCCATTGGTTACTAGTGCCGTATAACAACGTGAGATGCCAGGCAACGAAACACCGCCCAAACGCTTTTTTCTGGCAATCAACAACCACTAACGGCTCGCAACATGGTATCTTATAGTATCTTGCAACTTCCTTTACCCTCCATCCACTCCCTTAGCTATCTATACGCTCTCATCATCTTCATGGCAGACGGTCAGGCACCCAACAACTGCCCGGGCACTTCCGACGGTGTCATCCAAGGCAAAGTATGGGGCGCTGTCGTACTCCTCGTAGCGCTCTCCATGATCGGCCATTGTTGGTACAAAACACGGAAACAGCTGAACGAGATGCGCAAAACACGGATCTGGCAGCAACACCTGCGCCGTGAAGTAATTTTACGAGCACAAGATGGGGATGGCTCGCGCAGTCCACCACCACCACCCTATCAGGGAGGTGATTGGTACGAGATGGATGAGTTGGATGCGCACTTACGGCAGGCCTACGATGTGGAGAGACAGAGGCCCATTGCGCCTGAGCGAGCAATCTTGAGGGAGGTGCGGAGAGATATATTTGAACAATGATTTTTGGGAGCTTCGCGACGTTTAAATTGTCTACTGGATCGCATTTTGAGTTTAGATTCTTGTAAACGTCAGTCTCCACCCTGCCCATAATTTTGCCTACAGAAAACACCCAATCCCAAACGCCCCAGCAATCGCTCTGGATATCACGTCAATTCTTCAACAAAGCAACGCCAACAATGCAGCCGATTCTGAAGTGAACGGCAAAGCTCCCGTTCCACGGTACCCTCAAACAAATACACTGCGCTGATCATGGTTTTCCTGGCCCCCAAACAACCCGGCAAAGCTCCCACGTCTATCTTCCCTCTCAAATCCCGAACGAACATCCGACAGTAGCAGCGGAAGGCTTTTGGTGGGCTCTACTTGTCGTAGCCATCATGAGTTCTCTATCTTTGAGCTTCCTACGGAACTATGGAGTGAATGCAGCGCTGCATGATGAGCCGAAGGAAGCAATACCGCCATATTTAGACCCCAAACACCTTAGACCCAAACATCCCCGCTTAATTGCAGATTCAGTACCAATATTAACGTGACCTCGCAAAATACACGGAATTTGTACCTTGATATGTAGTAAACTAAGAGAAAGCGAACTTAGCTCATCAAAGCGCGAGGACGTAGTTGAAGTTAGCAAGACTACATCAGCTCTAGAGTCACAGCGGCTGGACTGGGAAAATTGTGGTATCTACTACGTGCAGGGCTATTCATCTACGAAAGATTCAGCCAGCAGATCAAGTCTGCAATTCCCGCTAACCTCCAACAACGACGTGGTCAGTGAACGCGTGTAAGCTTGTTACGAGGCGGGCAATCTTGTGAAAAAATACCCCGGTACTTCTTATTGCTAACCCCCAGTTTCATCGTACTCCACGCTAAAGAAAGCGGAGTGCGTGCAACATGGGTGGCCTAGATGCGGCTGGCCTAGGATAGCAGATAGCCGAAATTTCATGCCACCAACCCAACGGACTTCGTACTTTCAGGCCTTTACTTGCACTGCTACAAATAGCATTAGCTATCTCTCAACATCGCGAGAAGTTGGTCAGTTTCTGGCGCTTTATGCAACTAGTGCTTCGGATATGAAGAATTGAAGACGGTCCGCGCCCCGCAAGTCCAGGATAGATCATACTTTCGTGATGATGAAATGTCGGCCCACCCATGATCACAGTTGTTGGTGGGAGGAGTGCGCCGTGCGATGTGCGGAATGTACCAGGCATTGCTCGTGTGACTCACATAAAGTCAATCATCAACATACTCCTTTGCGGCGTGCGAGGTCCGATCGGCATCAGCCGAACCACAACAGCAGCCCAAAGGTCCACCAGTTTGGCGGACGATTCCGTCTAGAAGATTGGTCAGGTGTCGATGCCAAGTCCGCTCCTAAAATCCATCGCCCCAGTCGCGACTCCATTTCGGTTTCTAGGAAAACATCCGCTTCTTCAAACAGAAACACCTAGACTGATATGTAACAATAGGGGAGGAAAGGATTTAGAGTTCTCACGGCATCTGCACGCATGATGAGCATTGCGCGGTCGTGATCCTGTCTACGTAGGACATACTCCATCGTCGCTGCGGCCCGTGGCTCAGTACTTCTTCTCGACCACCAATAAAACGCTCCCTCGATCTTTTCCGCTACTCCGGGTCTCCGCTTCAGCCAATAATCGCGAGACTGAAACGCTCTCGCGTGGCGCATCTCACGGAGTGCCAGCGGACTTGCGAAGTCCGGCGCATCGACGCCAACGCGCAACCCAAAAGGGAAAAGTCCGGTCCGTCATCTTAACCCGCTTCTGACGCCTAATGTCCGCCGACAACAACACCTCCGCTCTATATATCATACTCTGACCTGGCACTCTCTGACAACCACGCTACTTTCGTTACTCCCATTCTCTCATTCTTTATTGTTTTGACAACAGAATTTTACACTCTTTTTACCACAGCTCATCAGCTGCAAACACTCACGCTAGCCCGTCCGGTGACGTGCCCCGTCACGCTAAGACAAACCCACATCCAATTATTGCACAGCCCACCACAGATACACGCGTTCGAAATGTCGTTCCTCATAAACACTACCAGCATGAACACTTTCCCGATCGCATCGCAGCTCCTCAAGTCCCTCCGCAGCAGCAAACCTAAGGCTTCCATGCCGGTTCCCAAATCCAGCTCGTCCACCGATTGGTTCGGCATCCTCTCCCTCGCTGTGTGCTTTGTTGCGGCCCTCGTCATCAACATCATCTTCCTTTACGGCCTGCTCCAAATGATGGCACCTCGCCTGCCGCTCGCATGCCTATCGATCTACGGCTCCGGATACGGACTGATGCTGCTTATTGGGCACTTTGAGAAGCAAGAGGAGGAGATGTGGACCAAGGCCAGGTTGAATGAAAAGCTCGAGTTGCCCGTCATTGTCGAGGGTTTGGAGGAGGACTTTTGAGGTTGACGCGCATCGTTTTGGGGTATCGATATGTTGGAGTGAAGGATCTGGTATCCATGGGTAGCATTGGGGTATTTTCCTGTTGGTGGTTTTGGCATAGGCATCGGAGTTATTTGTCCCTCCTCTTCTTCTCTGTACCCCCTTATTTACTTTCGCTTGTCTTACGAGTTTCTTTTTTCTTTTAGATCAAATGTAACTCTCGTTGTCCTTCCATTCCTCCTCTGATCTTCAGTCCCAAAAGTTTCTTCCGAACGTTCCGATGTTGGCCATTGAGATCGAGTATCCAACTCAATGGTGGTCCAGCTACTGAAATTATCATGATATTGCTTATTTCCTTGGACTACTGTAGGCTGATTTGATTTTCTTACGACTGGCACAACCATGAAGATGAATCGTGGACCAAGAATCACTGCTACAATGTCCTACAAAAATTTCTCTTACACACCGAAAACTTCCCAAGTAGAGAGTTTTACCGACGTTTTAAGACTCCAGACACTGGTCAAGGATGAAACGTCACCTTCACGGACTTCATGCGAAGATCGAGACATGGCCGACTAGCGCAGCAAGACGCCGTCAGCGAACATTCCAGAGCATGGATGACAGCTCCTTACCATCACAGACAGCGACCGACTTAGGACGAAACGAAGAATAAAAGTGGAGATATGGTTATAATGAGCATATTTAGTTAATCCTGCTCTCCACAGCCCTTCACCATACCGGCGATAAGATATCCAGACCAACAATGGCAAATCCCGCCGACACTCGCAGTCCTACGACCTGGTCCCGCAAGCCGCCAACAATTCACCCAATACTGATTGGCTGGTCATGCGCGCATTTGACGAGCAAGACCGAAAGCGAAAGCAAGAAACAAACAGGGTGCGGAATGAGGAAATGAGGAGGTGGGCTTGATACCGGGCAGCTTAGATGTGACTACGGCTTTTCAGCAGCATTCGATATTCTACCGAGAAGACCAAAGTCCACGATGCGGAGAATAAACATCAACACTAGCAGTCATAGTTCACGATGCGGAGAATGAACATCAACACTAGCAGTCATAGTTCAAGTAAAATCAGGTTATTGGTGCAGGGCTATCGCCCAAATTCAGTCGAGTTCTGAATTCCCGGTCCCACGAGTTCGATGTACCTTTGTTAATAGACGCGGCCGGTGACCCCTACGCGGTACGCAGGAGTCAAGAGCTTCTTTTAACTGAAAGTAGTGGTATTGATTGAAATATGAATCGTGGTATCTTCCGAGCCGTCGCCTAAAACACCGCTGAGTAACAATATCCAACAAATGAACGAATCGACTCCCCTCGCCATCTACAAAGTAACTACAAGCTTACTTGTCGAAATCGTATTCTCGCGATAGTAATCAAACGCCCTCTGCACCTCCTCCAACCCATGCCCAATAACATGCGGATCTGGCTTCGGCACAAACCGTCCACTTGCCAAAGCCTGCTCAAGAAAGTTCGTATAGCAAGCTTTCCCAACCTCGTTCGCCATGACATCAGTACCGTTGACCATATTGGTCGAAACACCCTTGACCATTGACTTTACCATCATCTTCCCCTTCCAGAGAACCATCACATTGACCATACTCAGTATGCCGGGCATCGATTTGACCACGTCGAGTGGGACGGTTATTTGGGCCACAAACTTTTTTCCATCGGAGGCGGCGACAATGTCGATGCATGCTTCGATTGAGCCATTGCCGGTGGCCACTGCGCCAGCGCATTTCTTGCCTTTGAGGTATTCGATGATTTTTGTTGGTGTTGCTTCGTCGTTGTAGTCGAAGACTTGCGAAGCTCCTAGTGTTTTGGCGTACGCGAAGTTCTTGGGCGAAGTGGTGGTGATGACATCGTATCCGGCGGCTCGCGCGAGTTGGATGGCGTTGCTCCCGACGCTGGTGGAGCCGCCCTAGACAATTAACATCTCGTTCTGCGCAGTGATGGCCGATGCGCGTGGGTGTGCGAGAGCAAGCATATCTTTCTGGAAGAGAGCAGAACCCGCTGTGGACAGACCGAGAGGAATGACGCATGCCCGCTCATAAGACAGACTCTCCGGTAATCTCGCAACGAGGCTGCACCGCAGCACTACATATTCTTGGAAAGCTCCCTCAGACGCGCCTTTACTTCGCTTGTCGAAGCTAACAGCATGGCCTACCACCCGGTCGCCTAGTTTGAAGAGACTAGCGTCTGAACCGGTGCCGACTTCAACGACTTCGCCGGCTACATCGTGCCCGAGCACGTGTAAGTTATCGACGTAACCGAAAGCTACTTTCGCTGTAACTTGCACGATTGGGTCGATTGGGTTGATAGCGACGGCGTGTGCTCTGATGACAATCTCGTTGGCGGCGGGCTTCGTATATGGCGCCGAGCGCACCTCGAGCGGTTTGTTCTGCTTGTTGACCAAGTATGCGGCATGATTTTCGGGAGCCATTTTCGGATGTTGCTATTGTTTGCGCGAGTGTTTCGTAGGAAGGTTGCTTGATAGCAGTGTTCACGGGTGGATGGGCAGGTAAATATACCACCGCGAGCCTCGCCCATGGTGCAAGGAATTGGGCGGTATAAAATTGACATCGAAATCTATGGGTCAAAATTGTCCCATTTCCTTCATCCGGTGGAGCGCATCGAGGTATTAGACTAGTGTTGAATGTTCGGATGTCATCAACGCTCAACCCGGCCGTCGGAGCGCGTGCCTCTAACTCCAACCCGTAGCAACACAAACCCAAAAGTTCGTTTCCATTCGCCCCTCGACTGCACGTTGTGCATTGCCGAACGCCTCGGTGAGACTGGTAAGCAGGAATCTATTGGGGAATCGGTCTGACATTGCACCGCGTTAACTACTGGGAAACTCTAGAATCCCGGATCGGGGGAATAAGCAGCAAAACATCCGGCCCCCCACGTGGAATGTTTGCGTCACTTCCTCCGTCACTTTCAGCATATTTTCGAACCTCTCCCAACTTGGCTATTGCGCAATATTCAAGTATTATCTAGACGGCCTTGCGGCTTGACGGCGTTCGATAATAGCAGCGGCGCCCGACCGCCTCGCGAAAATACGTCACGAATCGAACATGCCCGCGCCTACACTGCGTCGATACCGTTCGTGGAAGTTCTCACCCCCAATGTCAAATTATAACAGAATTATATAGAGTTGTCCCAAGTCTCTAAGTCCAACGATCCCGGACTAAAAATGTCTTGGACTTGTACCGCGATATCTAGAGCTTGGGCTAGGACGACATCAAACAATATGGCATACAACATGCAATCTGGCTGTAATTAAATTAGGAGTGTGGATGGTAGCTTACTTACGTGGCCAAAAAATTGTCCGAGATCGAAATTGCATCTCCTCGAATCTCTCGTACGTGAGTTCGTTCAATGTAGGCGTGTCCAATTAAGCAGGACTTCTTAGTATGGGTTTCTGTAGGATGCTTGTGTCTTTCAAGTCACGGCATGATGCGAATGATCAAATGACACGGTCTCAACGTTGCTTAAATGCGCGCACGCAAGAACCTTCTCAAAAGACGACGCCCTTAGGTACTACACTCTTTACAAAGACATCAACCTCATCGCCACTCTTCATCATTTCGTTTCTTGTAATTACATGAAGAATATTTGCTACTTCTATTCTTCGAAGGAGTCCTCCTTGGTCCTGTCGCCTAAGCTATCTCCATAACCTCTAACTTTAGGTACAGCGACCAAACATCTGGCCTACTGACGTGAAGATCAACTAATCTCCCGAGCCAACACTCGGAACAACGAAAAACGCTAGCGACGCTACCGACCAAAGTTCAGGCGAAATTACGAATACACTTCTCGCCGATTTCATTGCCGGTGAAGCGTTCACATTGATGGCAGAGACCAACACCATCCACCGACTAGCCAAGTTACATCACACGCACAACAACTTGTAAACCATGTGTCGAGAGAGAGCGTATCAATAATGACCAACGTGGTATGGGTGAAGCATTTAAGCATGTTATTAATGGTATTCAAATCCCCGATCTTGAGGGAGGCGCAAGAGAAGTCAAGCATGTGAAAGTAAAAGAGAAGACCCAGACATGAAGTGGCGCATGCGATTCGCAATTTCGGCCGCGAAGAATCAACCGGATATCTTGACGCGTCTATAGGTTGTGCGGGAAATAGAAAGTCATTTCGAAAAGGCGCGAATACAAGCAAGTGACTGGCATGAGACCAAAATCTAAGGTAATGGCAGACATGTCTTCTCAATAGGTGGGTTCCTAACGGAGAGCCGCTACTAGAATTGGGTTAATTTGATTGTATTGCGGCGATGGCATCTTGCGATAATTACAAACTGGCCACTATGTAAAATCAGATTTTGGCCCATCGGTGAACCTTTGTTCGGCGCCCTTCACGGGCGCAGCATCACTGTTCAAAGTTAGGTTGCCCGCGTCCCCTATTCACCTTGCGACAAAATTCATGACTTCACACGACGCGACTTTCACTCTTCTTATACGAGCACATCAACCGGCCACTATATGAGAAACTCTCATACCATCCCTCGACCCAGTGGCCAGATTATCCTTCAATCTCTCAACTAATCGCCCCCCGATTGACCCCCTACACCCCGAAACATCTTCACATAATGACGTGGTGGCTCTCTTCGAAGCGAAACCGGCTCACGAAGCACAACATTACCGGTAGTAATTCCCATGTTCGTTTGAATTGTCCTCACTGACTCTTTTCAGCGGAAGAATCCGACTTCGAGAGCTTCAACACGTTACAAATACTATCGTACTCCATATGGGTAGCCTTCCTCTTCTTCTATGCTCTGGATGCGTTCGCATTCGTGGGAGTGGCTGTTTTCCACGCGTACTTTGGGTTTCGTTGGGTAGGCGTGGAACTTGGGATCAGCGCATGAACGTGTTGCAGCTGGCATGGTGATATGAAGATTCTGCGCGATATATGTTGTCTCATTTCTGAGAATGCGAAACAACACTCTACGGATAGCATGGCGATGGGGAACCAACGAGTTCGCTCGGCATTTGTATTACGCATAGAGCTTCAGCGAAGTTTGTAGAGCGTCAATGACCGAATACATCAGGTTGACACACGCTTTCCAGATAATTCAATAAATTTCAAGTATGACCATCCTACTTCGACGAAATAACAACGATTGCGCAAATTGCCTTTCGAGCTGTACATGTGAACAAAACATAGGCCTGGTCTGTACTCTATGGTTCTGCTTTAACTACATTATGTCCATAGGGATAATAATGGAATGGCGAGGAACGTATGGATCGGGTGGAGCGAAGTTGAAATAATTGAGTATTGGTAGGAATATCATGATCGAGAATGCGGATTAATGGCGTGGCCGGTGGAGGTTATCTAGTATGCCAAAAATCCCAGGCAATGCACCAGAGCACCAACGAGTGTTCATGCTCGTACCTCGGTGGTCCTAAATTCGTCGCAATGCGACAAAGGCGACCCAGCCCAAACTTCAGCCTCTCCCGAGTCTAGAAGCCATGAGATGAACTCTCCAAACCTCGTAACAAGTCAAAGCAACCCTCCTAAATCCAGAATTCACACCTCATCACCAGAACGATGCACCTCCCTCCCATCCAATCGCCAAACATTCTCCCTAAATCCAGACCCTACGCATTAACAAAACGCCCCACGCTTGCAATCGTCATGCCACAAGCACACAAACATCTCTCACTATCAAACAAATACAAACACAACCCCATCTCCCGTCAAAACCCCAGTTCTCGTCCAAACCACCTCCTTCCCACCCAACCTCCTACCACACAACATCACATACCATTCCCAACCCGCCAACCCACCAGCACCACCAACTCCCAACAATGCCCATCGCCATAGCAATCATACCCATGCTATTCATCACATCATACATGTTATATCGAACCTTTAAATATTTCAACAGCCCCAATCCAAAACCTACCAACAATTCTATCCCGCAACGACATTCCAACGCCGCAGGGCAAAACCCAAATCCTCAACACGCTGATAATGCTCCTGCGGCAGAGACGAATCGGAAAATCGTAGGCGACTTGTCCATGTCGCTAGAGCACGGGGGGAGAATCACAGAACGCACTGTACATCGCTCAACTCTTGCGCGTCGGACAGGATGGAAGATCGACAGAGCCAAAATAAGTGCAAGGAAGCTGGCGATAGTCGTGGAGGAGGAAGAGGAATGATGGAGTTGAAGCTGGCAATTGGTCCCTGCATTGGTGTGAGTATGCGAGGATACCGTCGCATGTGGTATGTAGACTGGGAGTATGGCAATGTTTTCGAAACCAGTGTGTGAACGGTCCGCTTCGATGACACATATCGTTAATCGCTTGCTTAATCCAGTCCCATGCTATGTCTGTCCCTGTGCTATGCCTGCCCTCACTTATTCATCCTGCCCCCAACTCATTCCACCACCCCACACATCTACCACTTAGCCTCCCTAGACGTAGTGAATGACCTCAAAATTGCCACCACCTTCTCCAAGCTAGCCAACCACTTCTCCAACTCCGCCCCGACCTTCGCCTCATCAGCCCCCAACTTCGCATAAAAGTCCTTGCGATACGGGGTCGCGCTCATAGCGGCGCTGAATAGCGGCTTGACGACGAACGAGTGGTGCGGCTTGAGCGTGTGGCCGTAGGCGTCGCGGAAGGAGTCGGAGAGCTCTTTGGCGGGGTTGGAGAGGTTGTGGCGGAGGCCTTGGGCGGTGAAGTCGAGGCCGCTGTGGGAGGATGGGTTAGTAGAGGGTTCTCGAGAAGCGGGGAATGGGGATGGCGGTGGGGGGAAGATGGAGGACGTACCGCGTCAGCCATAGGAGTCCTTCTGTTGCGGTGTGCTTCTTCTCCTTCAGCTCATTGAGCACGAGGTCCTGGAGTGTCTCCGAGAGCGTCGGGGCAGCGAGCTGGCGGTCGCGAATTTTCTGTGCCAATCATCAGCACTTCCTCTCAATTATTCTCTTCCATCCTCAATGGTAACTCCATACCTTGATGTTTCCCGCCATATCGTTCTTTACCGGCTTGAAAGCCGCCGAGCCTAGCACATCTACACCTAGAAGTCAGCCTCCCCGTTCCCAACGCCACATGCGCGCGTCCGCACCGCAGGCGTAAACCCACCGAAAAGCCCCAGAACTCCCTCGACTGCCTCCAGAAACTCGTTCGTGGAAATCTTGTCGTCCCCAGCGACGGGCACGTCGATGAAGCTCCGCTTCAGCGTGTCGAAGAAGGTTCCTCCTGGGGGAATAGAGACGGCCATGGTGTCTTGGTGGTCAATCTGCGTGTCCTTGGCTTAGTCTAAGGTCTCGGAATGAACTTCGTAGAAAAGGAGGTGAGAAGCGTTCTTGAGGGTCGGTAGGCGGTGCGGTATGTACGCGAAGCTGTGACGTTGCTGGGTAGTGGGGTAGGGAGGCGTTGCCGCTTGGCGGGGAAGCTAGAAGCGGGGCACAGCGTCGCGCACGAGGAAGTCGCAGGGTCCGCCTTGCGCAAGTTCATCTGCAGAGGGACGAGATGCCGAGTCGGGGAGCTACTAGCTACGGATATGTAGAGCTGTGCAGGGAGCTCCGGCTGCGGAGCAGCTTAGCTACCCTTTTCCGAAGGACTTCTCTCCGATGACGACCATCAGCTTGAAGTATAAGTAAAGCTCGAACTCCCTAACCAACAACCATT
>Ga0247803_1001525_pt1 | contig 12101 bp, 10 predicted proteins | sample UWRJL014104B1_FD_180928 | JGI IMG/M metagenome (GOLD analysis project Ga0247803, IMG submission 180928) | Plant litter microbial communities from Arlington Agricultural Research Station in Wisconsin, United States - UWRJ-L014-104B-1 | ecosystem: Environmental > Terrestrial > Plant litter >...
CTATGTTTTTAAGATCTCCCGTAATCAGATTATCCATCCCGATAACATAATATCCTTCTTTGATAAAACGATCACACAAATGCGATCCTAAAAATCCTGCAGCTCCGGTAATAAGTATTCTTTTCATTTCAATATTTTCTGTTCATTAGAATTGTTTGCTACATTAAATATGCAGTAAAGAATTATAAAGAAGATTATTCCTCTTTGTCTACTCAAAAAAGATTCGGTCAAAAATAAGACTATCATTGTTACTGAAAAAGCAATATGTATAAAATCTTTATTTAAAATTCCTTTTCTTATTGTGACAAATAACATACTTACCACTATTAAAAAACCAAATATTCCTAATTCTGAAAATATTTGAACATATTCGTTATGAAAATTAAACTCTCCGTAGCCTGCATATAAGTTATGCTCTTTTACTTTTTCTTTTATTTTATTCTGTGAAGCATCTAATCCAAATCCTGTAAAAAAAATATTTTCTTGCTGAAGCATTTCTTTAAAAATTCTAATCTGATAAAATCGAAAAGCTGTGCCCGGGAAAAAATCATTTTGCTGAAATTTATCCTGGCTCCAGGCCTGCTTTAAACTAATATTATAAATTGGCCCTTGATTTTCTTCTGTAGTTTTTTTTAGAGAACCATCAACAAATATGGTTTCAAATTCGATCATGAACCTATCTCTGACCGGTTTGATAAAAATTACAGAACTTACAAACACAGTAAAAATTGTTGCAAGCAGTATCCTTTTTCTTCTTACGGAAACATCAGAAAAAAAGAAATAATAAATTATCATCATCACTAAATCTACTATAATAATATTCTTAGATGATAATAAGAATATGAAAACAACAAGAATCACAAATCCGGCTCTATCAATATTTGATTTTTCTTTCATGGCAAGAAAAAAAAACATACCCAAAGAAGCAAAAACAGCCACATAAATCGCATTTAATTCTAAAGTAACTAACTCGTGATAGAAGAATACATCTATGTTTCCGGAATCTGTAAATTTTACAATTGCATTTAAAAAGTAGAAAATTGCAAAACTAACCATTGCAAAACTGTACCATTTAAAAACCTTGTTTATATCATTTTTATTTATTTTTGGTAGTCCGCAAAAAGCCAGGGGAATCAACAAAAACAGTATTTCTTTTTGCAATCCCTTTATTGTTTCTTTGCTTTCGATTGTCCAAATGAGAGAAATAATCATTAAAACATATAATAGCATCGGAAGAAATAAAACTCTGGGAAGAGAAAAATTTACTTTTTTAGTTTTAATAAAAGAAACTATTAAAAAAACGATGCAAGTCAAGCTCCCAATTATATGTTTCATTGGAAGTGTAATCAACATTGCTGCTAAAAAATAAATCAGTAATGTTTTATTCCTCCACAGCTCATCAATTCTATCGAAGGCTTTTTTCGAATAATTTAAGGTACGATTCATTTATTTTATTCCAATTAAATTCTTTAGCTATTGTATCAAAATTATCCTTAACAATTTGTTCGTAATCCTTTCTTTTTATAGTTTCTGTAAGGTATTTAACATCTGCTGCATTCAAAAAATAAAATGCATTTTCTCGTAAAATAGCATTATTAAATTCGTTATTATGTGCTATAATTAATGCTTTAGCCGCCATTGCCTCTAATAAAGAGGGATTAGTTCCTCCTACTGAATGTCCATGAAAATAAAGATTAGAAAAATATCTCAGATTATCTAGATGCTCTTTATTATAAATTCCTCCTGTAAAACGTATATTTTGATGTTTAGAAAACTTCTTTTTAAGATAATTTCCAAAATCATTATCATTATTACCTACAACCAAAAACACTTTATCGTCTTTACTGTCAGCAATTCCATTCAAAATTACTTCAATATTATTTTCGGGCTCAAAGCGTGCTATTAGAAGGTTATAGTTGTTTTTTTCGACATTATATTCTAATAGTAAATCAGCATTCTGTTTACAAAATGGTTCGGCTCCATAAGCAATATAATCTGCGTCTATATTATATTTCTCTTGTAGATATTGTTTAATTCCAAGCGAATCTGCAACTAAATGGTCACTACTTTTAACTGCTTTTTTTTCAGCAAATTTTAAAAATTTTTGGACTGTTTTAGAATATTTACTTCTCTTCCATTCCAATCCATCCATATTGGTAATGATAATTGATTTTTTGGGTAACAGAAAAGACCATATAGAACTACTTGTGTAGCCTAATTGCAAAATGATGTCAAAATTTCTTTTTCTGGAATTCAGGATGCAATTCAGATCATAAATGAATTGTCCTGCAGAACCTATCTTCTTTTCGGGATCATATTGATGAATAATATTCACTCCCATATAATATGCTTTCTTAAAAACATGATTATGGGAATTATAAACATACACATCATGTTTTTTTTGCGCTAAATAAACAGCAAAACACTCTGCAAATTGCTCAAATCCACCATAATTATTAGGGATTCCCCGGGTACCAAGAATGGCTATTTTCATCTCAATTTTATCAATCAGGAACCAAAAATAACGATTTTAAAAGTTCTTAAAAATTTAATTATGAACAAACTCAATTTTAATTTATGAATATTTAATATAATTTCTACTTTTGTTCGAAAGTAGCTTATAACAGCATTTTATGATTAATTTTGAATATCTGGAAAACCATTTAGATGATTTGCGATTACGGTATTTAACTGCCAGTCCATTTCCGCATTTAATAATTGACGGTTTTTGTGAAGAAGAAAAATTAATAAAAGCTTATAAAAGCATTCCCGAACTCAACAATAAGAGTCGGGATTATGCTTTTGCAAATAATAAATTTGAAAAGTCAAATTATAAGGAATTAGGTCCTGAATTGTATGAGCTGTACAATGACCTCTCGTCTGAAAGATTCAATAAAATTATATCTTACATAACCTCAAAATCAATTTTTGTTGATCCAAAAAATCACGGCGGAGGATTACATCAGGGTAAGAAAAATAGTTTTTTGGATATGCACTTAGACTTTAACTATCATCCTATTAACAAAAACTGGTACCGGGAATTAAATTTGCTATTGTATTTAAATAAAGATTGGAAACCTGAATATAAAGGAGGTCTAAAAATAAGTGATTTAAGGACTGGAGAAGAAAAAGAACTTGATGTTCCCTTTAATCGTTTAATTATTCAACAATGTGCACCTTATACGCTTCACGGATATGATATGACAAATTTTCCTGAGGGAAGTTTTAGAACATCTGTTGCAACGTATGCTTATCAAATTCATAAAAAACAAATTGAGAAATCAAGAACAACAGATTGGTTTCCAAAAGAAGATGCTTCATTTTTAAAAAAACAATTTGCTAAAAATTATAATTTTTTAGTAAAAACAAAAAATAAATTCTTTGGAAGTAATACTGCAAAAAATCAATAACTAAATTTTTTGACTACTTGTTTTGCTGTATTAGTTGATATAATACTGTTGATGATTTTTCCCAGTTGTATTTTTCTTTAATCTTTTGTGCCATTATCTCAAAATCTGAGCTTCGGTTTTCTTCTAAAATTTGTAGAATTTTTTTATTGAACTCTATCTGATTATAGGGATCAAAATAAAATTCTTTAAAAAAACTAAAATCAGACATGGCCGTTTTATCTGAGCAAATCGTTGGAATTTTAGCTGCCACTGATTCCAGCGGAGGAATTCCAAAACCTTCAGCAATAGAAGGATAAACGGATGCATTTGCTCCTCTTAGCAATAATAACATAGTCTGAAAATCAATATTTTTCAAGTTAATAACCTGTTTTTTTATTTCAGCACTCATCAGATTAAAAATTTCATTATACTCTTGATTCACAATACTATCATCTCCTAAAAAGAGAAGCTGGTATTTTTTATATAACTTTAAATCAACAAAAGCTCTTAAAACCATTTGCTGATTCTTTCTTGGCTCCCATCTGCTTACATAAATAATATACTCTCTAAGGGAGAACTCTTTTTCTACTTTTGCTTTAATCGATTCTTTGTCATAGTTTTCAAAAAAAGCATCATCAATGGCATTTGACGTTATTTCATAATTAGAAAGTGCAAAATGTTGTTCGATTTTCTGCTTAGAGTATTCTGAAACTGTAAGCCTGATATCAGACCATTGGGCACTTTGTTTATATATAAATGTGTTGACAATTTTGTTGAAAAACTTAAAGTAAAAAGGAAAATCAATAAACAGTACGTCGTGCGTCGTGACTATATATTTACATCTTTTAAACGGTGAAACAGTATACTGAAAGTGAGCAAAATCAATTTTATCTTTTTTTATAATTTGTGGTATATCAATAAGTAACCTCAAATATTTGTTTTGGTACCTATACTTTATATAGGTAACATTGGAATGTTTACCAAAAACAGATACTAAATTATCGGGATTATAAGATCCTAAAAAAAAATGAAGATCCTTTTGTTTGATTAACTCAGCATATAGACCTTCTATATAGGTTCTTGTTCCTTGAAAACCATTATCAAAAACATGGCAGTCAACAAAAACGGCTGTTGTATTTTTAATGCTCATTTTCTATTATTATTTTTCTATTATGCTCTCTTATAATAACTTCTCTAAGAGCAATCAGAAATCCTATTATTATGGATTTATTATCTAATTTTAAATATAACCCTAAAAAAACCCAGTTTGAAACTATCAGAAAAACACTTGAGCCTATTAATAGATAATTAATGGTCTGTACACTCTCTATATCAGATTTTTTTTGTTTGTATAAAAGAATCAAAAAAACAATCAGTAATAAAACACCCAACAATCCGGACTTTAAAAACACAGTCATGTATCCGTTGTGCACAATTGGAATATACTGAACGTATTCGTGATCATTAGTCCACACTCTTCTGCCTAAATTAAGAGTCGATCCCAGGCCTTCACCAAAAAAAATAGCTCTCTTTCCCTTTTCTGAAACTTGGTTTACAGTAATTATATTTTCAAACGATCTGTAATTATCGTTAAAATCTTTCCAGTCTTCTTTGTCAATTCGCGTTTTAAAGGCCTCTTGAGGAGCGATTTTTATTTTATATAAAAAAGCTTGTATCCCTTTTCCTTCTCTTTTTGGATTACTATAAACAATCGCTGTATACCCTATGATTGTAGCTAATACTACGGAAAAAATTACTTTTAAAGATTTCTTATTAAAAATCAAATATCCTTTTAGACCTACATATAAAATTATAAACTGAATTAGATTTGTCCGGGCCAGATATAAAAAACTTGATAGACCTATTATTAAAAGTAATAGGAGTCTTTGATTTTTTGAAATTTCTAATTTCAGGTTTTTATAAAAAATAAGAATAATTAATACATAAATCTCATAATCACTAAAATAGCCTCCATGCTCCCTTAAAAGATTTACACTTAAACTTCTAAACTGAATGATTGTAAACAATAGCATGGCCAGATGCATCAATGCAATTGCTAATCCGGTATAAACTAAAACTTTTAACGCTAATTTACTACTGAATCTACAGAGCTGATAACCGACCAATAATCCTAAAATAGGTTTGAATAAATAAGTAAAATCTCTAATGAATAAAAAAACTGTTGTTTTGCTGAATAAAGTAGAAACAATTGCAACTAAAAGGATTAAGACAAAAACAGCAATATATTTAATTATTGTAACAGAATATTTTCTTTTAACTGTTATCAATAACGTTAAAAACCAAACTGCAAAAGTGAGTTCATAATTAGCAAACAAAGAAACTCCGATGCAAAGCAAAAATAAAATCTGATACGGGAAACTTTTATAAATTGTGAAATTCGTCATTATTTGCTCAATCTAATTATTGGTTTTATAACAATACTATATAAAACTATCACCATTATTTCGATGATAATTGTTGCAATAAAGGCACCTTGCAGTCCAATATTTTTTACTAATAATAAAAAAACAAACAAACTAAAAATGGAAGAACCGATTGTTATATTTATATATTCCTTATTGCTGCCCAATGCAAAAAGCAACTGTTTTAAAGCGATAGAAATTTCCATAAATACGGGAATAATCAATCCTAATCTAAATAAGAATTTCATAGATTCTAAATCATTTAAAGGCACATTAAAATACAATAAAATTTGTTCTGTAAAAACAAAAGCGATAATTGCTAATACTAATATGAATAAGTAGTTTATTCCGTTATACTTCAGCCAATGTGAGATTCCGTTTTTTAAATTGATATGTATCTGTAAACAAACTTCGGCATATGTAAAATTGAAAAACATTTGCAAATAAGTCCTGAAAGTCATGATAATCTGGTCTATAATTCTATATTGCCCTGCCATGCCGTTTCCTCCTACATAGCTAATTATCATTATAGGTAAATATTGGTAAAATGAAAGAAAAAGTTGTGAAAAGGTCAAAGAAAACTCCTCCTTCAATAAAAGTATAGCATCTTGTGCCACAGTTTTATAGAATCGTAAATCGTATTGTTTTATCAGACTAATTAGCCCTATTACACTCGAAATAATTAAACCCAATCCCAAATAAGCATTAACATAAATGTAATCATCTTTTTTTTTGATAAAAATAAATACACCAGCCACATAAATTACTTTAGAAATAATATTCATAAAAGATATCCATTTGTAATTTTCCAAACCTTGAAAAATCCATGTTGGATTTATTAATTGCCCAATTACATAGGAAAAACTAAAGAAGAAAACGGCTTGTTCTTTCTTAAAAAAAGGTACAAAATTAATAAGTAAAAAAGCTAGAAACAGTAAGATTACAATCAGAAACAATTTCATTACATAAATCGAAACTATTTTTCTTTTTATAATCTCCGGGTTGTTCCTGTTTATAGATATTTCTTTGGTTCCGTTAATATAAGAACCAAAATCAACCAAAACAATAAATATTAGAGCAAACGAAAATCCTACACCAATCTTTCCTAAGCCTTCTTTTTCGCAAATAGCCACCAAATAAGGCATCACCAAAAGCGGGCTGACCAAATTAACAACCTGGCCAATTCCATAAATAACAAAATTTTTAATTCGATTATTCTGCAATACATTTATATATTTTGATTGAAACAAGATAATTAAGATTTGTTTACAAATATACTATAAGGTTTTAAGCACTATAATATAAGTCAGTACAAAAGAACTTCAAGAATTATTTATATCTGGCTTAAGATAAAAAAAGCCACAAAATTGTGGCTCTTAAACACTGTAAAGTTGTTATTTTACAATTAATTGAATTTGATCGTAAAGTGCTTTTTCTGAATAAAACAACGGATCATATCTTCCGTCCTTAGATTTGATGTTTTGTATAGTTGAATTCTTCTTGTCAAGAACTTTTACACAGTCATTTGGAATAAAATAGTTGAAAAACAGTGAATCTCTGGCTTCAAAACTTTTACTATAATACTTCATTTTAAAATTTTTGATATTGATTTCTTTTTGCCCTTCATTTGTTCCAAAATCAATTCTAATATAATTCGGAATTACATCTTCAGGCAAATTAAAAACAATATCTTGTGGATTATCATTCGCTTTTACAGCCACCCAAACCGAGTTCTCTTCCTTGTAAGGAACTTCATACTCATCCTGGCTATAATACAACTGAAAATTATCGTCAGTTTTTACTGTTGCCGTTAAAGTTAATTGAAAATTATTATTTTTTGTTTCAATTTCAATTGGTTTAACCTCATCTTTATTTGCTTCTTTCTTACAAGAAGTAAAAGCTACTAATAAAATTAAACTTGTAAAAATTAGTTTTGCTGTCATTTTTAAATTTTAAATTTTTTGGCAAATTTAGTTTTTTAAACTTAAAAAAAATGCTTTACCTATCTGATAATGTTACGTTTTTAGATCATCATTATATTAAATGTTTTTCTCTAAAATCAGTTTTTGTTTTTTATAAAAAGTTTTAAAAAATTGTAACAAAATATAAATAAAAATAAATAGTAAAGGCAGTAATAATTTCTTGTGTCCATAAAGAAATCCTGTTTTTTCAATATTTAATGTTGTACTGATATCTTTTATAACTTTATCATAACTTATCAATTCGATTCTAAAATTTCCTTGTTCATTAATTAAATCTCCCTTTGTTTTTATGACATCATTAAGCTGGGTGTTCTCATTATAATAAACTAGCTTATCACTTTTTTGAGAAGCATTTATATTATTAGAAAAACCTCCTAATACGCCATTAATCTGAGAAATAGTGGTGTCATTTTGAATAATCTTCTCTTTAATATTCGCCAGTTTTGCTTCCTGAATATTTTTATAATAGTCTGTTTTATTTAAAAAATTTAAAAGAGGATCTATTATGTTTTTATCATCTATTAAATCATCTGTTGCAATAGAAATCCTATGAAATCGATAGTTTTTACTTGTTAGATTATCCTTGATAATTTTTTTAATATCCCCATTATCCGCCATCAACTTTATCAATTCAAAATTTTCCGGTTTATTTTCAATCAATTTATAAACATCCAGTATAGGTATGATTTCGATAAACTTAAGACTTGCAGGATGCTGAATTCCAATTTTATTTTTAAAGAAAAGAGTATCATCTTCTTTAATCTTAGAATTTATTAAATCAATTTTATCATATAAATAATCAACACTTCCAAAATTTGGAGTCACAATTATCTGATTATCATACTTCTTTTGAGTCTTATCTAAAAACCACCCCAAACCAAATCCGGCCAAAATTAAGATCAAAACAATGATCCAGTTTCGAATAAAAAACTGAATTGCTCTAAAAATAGAAGTATTAATTCCGTTGAAAAAATTACTTATTTTTTTAGAAATCACGACTAAATCAATTTCTTGATCTTCATTATTTTGGGGTACTTTTGTACTCATTTATTTTTTTATTTTACGTTGAAAATTTGCTCCAGAATTTTAATAGTAATTAAATACGTTGGTTTTACACCTGTTGTTCCTAATCCGCCTGAAGCTAATGTACTTCCGGTTTCAAGAGGATTATCTGAGGCATAATAGGCATAACGAACTTTGATATCGTGCGGAACACTTTTTCTGATTTTTGATGCCGATTGAATGGCTTTCTGATAATATGATCCTTCCATTTCAAGACCAATTACTCCCCAGGTCGATTCGTGAAAGAATTTCAGTAAATCTCTATTTTGTAATGATGTCCCTAAAACGGTAACCATGGCACCTTCAAAAACGGCAATGTCGTTTCCTTCGAACATAGCGCCAGTTAATTCATTTTCGAAGAAATAATTATCCGCCGTTCCTTCGTTTATATGCGCTGTAGGAATCATGATATCGCCTTTTCCGCCTTCCAGAATTCCGGCTTTTCCCATTATCGAAACTGATCTTACATTTAGTAAAGTTTCTTTTTTGTATGGTTTTAAAAGTTCGTCGATCGTTTCGTAAGCCTGCTCACCAAAAGCATAATCCATTACAATAATAACCGGAGCTGCTTCGTCAACAACTGTTTTGGGAAATGCAGTTTTTGTCCAGTCAATTTTGGCAGTATCAAAAATTTGAACGTCGATATTCGTTCCTGAACTATCAGGCAGCGAAATCATACCATTTTTTAAAGCTAATTCTTCGACAATACTTCTGGTTTCTTTTGCACCTGATTTACTTAATTCTTCATAAATATAAAAATCAGACTTGTCCTTGAATTTTGTTTTCAACAACGGAGTTGCAAAAATAGAATTCATCACGCTATGCATGTTGGCACTTATTACGTGTATAGGACGCTTTAAAAGATTATTTGCCTTAAGCACTTCCTTGATGTTGGTTGCCCAGATTTCACCGTGAATATGGTGTCCTAAACGTTCTCTCAATACAGGACTAAAAGTTATCGTTCTTTTATTATTTTCGATTACTTCTTCGATCGCTAATTTTCCTAACCAATAGATTACATGCAGAAAACGATCCGGAGCATTTTCTGATCCAAAAGCATCATAAATATCCAAAACCTCTTCGAAAGTTCTTGCTAAAATATTGGCAACATGCGAAATTGCTTTTTCTTTTTCTATTTGAGAAAGCTTTTTGGTTTGTAAAACGGCTTGCTCTAATTTTAACCAATCGCGCGAAACTTCGCCTCCATCGTCTAATAAAACCCTGTTTTTTATTTTATGAGATTCGATGAAAATAAAAGTCAAATGCGTCAGGATATCATAAATATCTGATCTCCCGCGAGTGATTTCAACATTCATTTGTTCTTCGTCGATTCTGTAACAATTACGTCGCCTTTTTGGAGGAACGATTGCCTGAAAATGCGATTTAGAATATCCTTCGTCTGAAGTTAAATTGATGAATCTACATTGTTCGATTCCTATTGGCAAACGTTCTATAACGTACAAAAGTCCGTTTAGTTCTACTTTTTCTTCGCCTATGTTTCCGTAAATTTCCGGACGTAATGCCAATAATGATTCACGTAAACTATCGCCCGAAACTCCCATTGGTTTATAAAACCCACGGTTGAATAAGTGGCGCATTGTAATGTACATTTTTTCGATTGCGGCAGATGATTCCTGCGCTCTTGATCTTGATATATGTTTGGTTTCTTTCATGCTATTTTATTTTAAAAAATCTTCTGTTTGAGAAGATGTAATATGTGTATTTATCAAACGAAATTAGGAATTTAAAATCAAAACTGTATTAAAGCTTTATTATCTTAAAACTAAATTCAAATTGTTTTTTATTTATAATGATCAAAATTAACTTCTACTTTCTGAAAATTTTGATCTTTTAATAATATTAAATTTATTTTATTCAGGCATTCCTGGTTCTCTTCTGACATTATAAATGCAAAGCCCCAAATGTCTTTTGAAATAGAGAACGAACCAATGTCTGAATTAACATCTACCAGGTATTCATCATTCATCCAAAGGTCATTGATTGTTTCCACTTTTGGATTTATTTCTATTATCGAATCAAAAAAGTCTGTGAAAAAATCTTCATTTTCAGCACCATTAAAAATTTCAATCAATAATTTTTGAGATTTATATCCTGGTCTTAAATGATATTTATATTTCATAAAAATTTCTACTTCAAATTATCAGCAATATCTCGATTATTCGATAATCTCGGAATTTTATTCTGTCCGCCTAATTTTCCCTGAGATTTCATATAATCCTGAAAACCGTTTTTCGAAACTTTGGTTACAACCACTTTCCTTAAAACATTTCCGGTAATTAAGTCGTCGTAATAAATGTTTTGTTTTCGCATCGAATCGTCAATTTTTTCGGCGAAAGCTTCTATGTTTTCAGGCTCATTTTCGAATTCTATCAGCCATTCGTGATACGGTAATCCGCTTGACGGGTTTATTTGAGGTGCAACGGTAAATTCGTTAATTACGACTTTGGTTCCTGCTGTGGCTTCTTTCATGGCATTTTCGACTTCGTTGGCAATAACGTGTTCTCCAAAAGCAGAAATATAATGTTTGATTCGCCCGGAAACAATAACTCTGTGCGGAAACAACGAAGTAAACTGCACCGTATCGCCAATATTATAACGCCAAAGTCCTGCATTTGTAGAAACTATCAAGGCATAATTTACACCCATTTCTACTTCGCCAATGGTGTAGCTTTTTGGATTTTCTGTAAAGAATTCGTCTGCTTTTATAAATTCATAGAAAATTCCTGAATTCAGCAACAATAGCATTCCTTTTGATTTTTGAGAATCCTGATAGGCAAAAAAACCTTCAGAAGCCGGAAACAACTCAATGCTGTCTACTTTTCGGCCAATCATTTTTTCGAACTTGGCGCGATATGGTTCATAATTGACTCCTCCGTAAATGAATAGATTGAAGTTTTTAAACAAATCTCCAATTTTCTTCCCTCCGCTTTTTTCCTGTAAACGTTCAAAATACATTTGAACCCAGGACGGAATTCCGGAAATTATGGTCATATCTTGTTCAATAGTTTCCTCTACAATGGCATTTACTTTGGTATCCCAATCTTCAATACAATTGGTTTCCCAGGATGGCATTCTGTTTTTTTGAAGATATTTGGGCACAAAATGCGCTCCGATTCCGGATAATCTTCCAAATTTGATTCCGTATTTTTCAATTAAAATTGGGCTTCCCTGCAGGAAAATCATTTTTCCATCAACAAAATCAGCATTTCCGGTTTCGTATATAT
>Ga0247803_1001526_pt1 | contig 12098 bp, 5 predicted proteins | sample UWRJL014104B1_FD_180928 | JGI IMG/M metagenome (GOLD analysis project Ga0247803, IMG submission 180928) | Plant litter microbial communities from Arlington Agricultural Research Station in Wisconsin, United States - UWRJ-L014-104B-1 | ecosystem: Environmental > Terrestrial > Plant litter >...
CTCAACGACCGTCTTGGGGCCCTCCACGCGAATAGTGGAGCCCTCAGACTCGGCACGGGGGAAGCGGACCATGCGAGCCAGGTCGCGAGAATTGTCAGGACCACCAGCAGCGGTCACAATCTGGCGAATGTTGGCGCCGCTGCCTCCAATCAGGGACCTGTGATGCTTCCTGTCCACATCAATGTTCTCGACAACGGTATCGTCGAACACCTTGGCACGTTCCCTCAGAATCTTCTTGGCCTCTTCGACCTGCTTCTTAGTACCCTTCAACTTGATCTCCGCACGGCCTGAAGCATCGGCGCCTTCGCGAGCACCAGGGACATCAATCTGGCAGCCGGTGCTGAGTCGGAGGTTCTCCATCTCCCGACCACCAGAACCAATCAGTTGAGGAACCTGGCTCTGAGCGACCGAGACAATGTCGGTGTGAGAGTTGTCAGTGGTCCACTGCAGGAGGTTCAGTAATTCCTCGCGCGCCTCGTCTGCACCTCTGCGAGGACCGCGGATGGTAACCTCGTCCGCAGCCTGAACGCGGTGATTACGCTGAGATGCGCCATCAGCAGCCTCGTCGTCGTTGTGATTTGACCTGGGGAAGTTGATGCGGACGTTGTAGCGATCTTGTAAACGGTTGACCTGGCTACCCTTGGCACCGATGAGGTCGCGGTGGTACTGCGGCTTGATCTTGAGCGTGTGTGTAGCCTCATCTTCAAGTCGCTTGCTCAAGGCAAGAATGTGAGCTTTGCAAGCATTGGCCTTTGCTTGGGGGCCCTTGAGCTCGACCTTGCCGTCGTTGACCTGGATGTCAACGTCGAATTCCTCCCGAAGCTTTTTGATATTTTCTCCTTTTTTACCGATCAGATAATTGGCGAACTTCTGGGGGAAGTCAAATGATGTGGTGTAGCCGCGCTCCAGCTCATCCTTCTCTTCTTGCTCGATGAATTGAAGGAGGTTGGCATACAATGCTTCCACAGCATCCGAAGGTCCACGTAAGCCGAAGCTGTTGCCAGAAGACCTCTGCGCCTGTGGTCTCCGATCGCCAAAGAGCAGCTGAACGGGAATCTGATCCTGAGGTAGACTCTGTTGCTCCTTGTCCGCATGTCGCTCGATCTTGGTGTGGAATTTGGTGTTTGCCTCAACAGGCTTGTGAACGACATTCTGCTGCTTGCTCGTAATGCCCTGAATGTACTGTTGCGCCTGCTGCAGGGCTTGTTGGTACGCCTTGACTTCAGCAGCTGGAGGAGCACCGCGAGGGATGGCATATTGGTCGTAGGGAGTAGAACCTTCATAAACGAGAATTAGCTGGGGTGATTCCTCCGTCTCCTCAGGAAACACAACATGCACGCCGGTATCTTCGCGGATCTGGCGGGCACTACGCTGCCGTAAGAATTGGTGATAGAAGGGATCCACAGGTACGGTCGAGAATCGTGAGGGTGGATGACTAGCGAATACGTTGATGATATCGCCGCGAGCCTTCACGTTGTTCTTGCGGTCACGAGAATAGATCTCCCAGGCAGTTGGGCCTTCGCGATCGGTCGGCGCTACAATGCTGGCCTCGTGCATACGCTCAAGCTCCGCAAGTACCCGGCGCTGTTGCAAGTAACGTGTGAGGTTATGCGCATGCGTTTGTGAGTTTGCCCCCTTATGCTCACGGGCGGCATCCGCTGTAGCCATAGACATCTCCGACGCAAGCTCTTCTAGTTTGTTGACACCAGTTTCGATTTTGTCCGGGGGACCAACGATGTAGATGGTCTCGCTGTCGTCGGTGCTCGGCGGCAGGATAATACTGCAGCCAGTCTCGGCAAGGAAGTCATGAAGCGATCCGCCCCGCTCGCCGATGATGAACTGATGACGACCACGCTCGATCGACCGCTGCTCAATAGCCAGCTGCTGACGTAGCTGCTGCACGCGGCGCTCGATCTGAGCCTGGATGTCCTGGGCGGCGTTGCGCTCTCCCGAGATCTGGATGGGGAATTTCGCCTGCGGCACGAAGGGGACTGGTTGATTGCGCGCAACCTGGGGAGGAGCTTGGGCATCCCACGTGTGGTAATGCGGAATGCGCAGATTCACCTCACGGCCATCTTCGAAACCACCCACATGCGAATTGTGGGGTCCGGCAAGGAAGGGGTAGTATTCAGCGGGGATATCCTTGAGACGCAGGTTGACAGTGGACGTGCGCTCGTTGACAATGGCCTCGATCTCGCGACGCGCCATCTCTGCAGTCAGGGCATTGCCGTCAATGGTCACATCGATCATAGAGTCTTCATCTTCGCCGGCCTCTGGCTTCGGGACCTGAACGCGGGCGCCGGTGCGCTTGCTGATTTCCTGGATCTTCGCACCCTGACGGCCGATGATGAAGGGGCGGACAGACGAGGGAACCGGGACCTTGACGGATTGCTAAAGACGGTTAGCTCGTGTAGGGAAGTACAGTGCGAGTGGCATACCTTAGAACCAAGCTCATTGGCGATCTGCTTGAGGGACTGACGAACATCATCCACTGGACCAGTAGCCTCGAAGATGACCTTTCCATCAGCTCCTCCGGCCTTGTACTCAAGCTTGGCCTTGGAGCGCTTGTTGATGTCGCGGATGATGTCGTTCAGGGGCTTCTTCAAATCCTTGCGCGGAATGAGCTGCGAAGGGTAGAAGGAGATGCGTTCGGTGGACCTGCCCGGGAGGGAAATCTTTTGGAGAGCGGGGCCAGACGCAGATGCGGGAGCAGCGTTGCCAGAAGCCGGGGTAGAGGCGCGGGAGTCAGCGTTGCCGGTTTCCTGTCCGCTGCCGTTGATACCATTTGTAGCGACAGAAGCAGGCTTCTTGCCCCAGGTAGCAGCAAAGGAAGCAGGAGCACGGGGCTTGGCTGGACCGAGAGCCGGGAAGGCCTCCTCGGACGACGTGTTCAAGGCCGCAGCGGCCTTCTTAGCCGGGGCAGGGGTGTCCTCGGCTTTTTGCTTGCCAGCGGCCTTCTCGCTCATGGTGGTAGCCGGGGCATCAGAGGGGGCGGCTTTGGGGGCAGCCGAGGGCGGAGGATGGACAACGTCCTCCTCGTCCACGACGTCCTCCACCGTGACATGATGGTCGTGCTGTTCCATCAGCTTCTGTGCAGGGGTGAGGCCCTCGGCGGCAGAGCTGCCGGCAGCAGCTGTCTCGGATGACATTGTAGAAGTAACCGTTCGAGTGTACCAAGGGAGTATCGCTTAGACGGTGGGTGGAGGTGGTTTAGCTGTACGTAGCCAGTATGCGGGTGTTCGGGGATGCAGGCGGTCGACGGAGTGTGTCTGCGTTGAATAATCAGAGGAGGTGTCCTGAAGCCTGGTACTTGTACTCTGGGCGAAAGTGCCAGTGAGGAGGGATGGGGGGATGCTCCTACCAAGGCTCAAGCAGCTGTCACTCTTAGCGCAGCCGGGAAAATGAATCTGGGGGACAGTTTGCTCTAGCAGTCCATTACGAAAAGAACAGACGGTAGACGGAGGCAATTTGCGCGGAGGACAGTTCTCGTTGGACTGCGAAGTCAAGGAGAAGTGTGAAGGTGCTGGGCGGTTCGGTGATGATATTCGATGAAGTTCCACAGTCTCGAGTCCACGAGCCAAGTCTCCCCCCATGGCTCCACGGCTCCCTTCCATCGGCTAACCGCACTAGGCCACCCACATGCTCTTAACCCCGGCTCAACTCCATCGCCTTTCTTCCACACCTCAGCGTCCAAAGGGCCCACAGCGTACAGGTCAGCTTGTGAGCAGCGAGGGAAGGTTGTGTACTCCGCACATTGCATGTCAATTGATCCCTCGTTAATTAATCCGTCGTTGTATGTAGCGACGCACTGAACACGAACACATCGAGCCACGATTGAGTCGATTGTGATATTATTTATGAATGCTCGCACCTAGCGTGCGCATGTAGTGCGGTCTACTCCAAAACTCCATGTTTTCGATGCAACCAGATTAGACGCCGGCTAGTGGCCGTGTCCGCACCATCATGAACCAAGCACCTTTACTCTCATCCACTCGCTCGTGCCTACGCCCAGATTGAGTCCATTGCGGGCCCACCACCTTCTGACAGCCTCGCCAGCCTCCCCCTCAACACCATCCTCCAGTGCCTCCTCGATGTCGCACGTCTTGTATTCGACACGTAGTCCGCTGCGCTTCCACCATTCTAACACATCCGCATGGCCCATCTTGGTCGGGCCAACGAGGACCTGATTGTCGAACAGAATCTTCTCGCCACGCAGCTTACGCCAGTAGTCTAGGATGTGTTCATGTCCGTGGGCGGATGCGAGCTTCGCAATGGTGTCCTCGTGAGAGAACGGTATGCCAGACTCGACCCAGAACTTGATGGCCTCAAGACAGCCAGACTGTGTAGCGTAGGTGATGGATTTGCCGACCTTGAGCTTGAGGAACTCACGCTTGCCCTTCTCCTCATTATGCTCGCCGGGTGACAAGGGAGCCGTGGGTGCTCTGCGGTACCTGCTGTGGTCTTGCCACCATTTCAAAACCTGAATATGCCCCTGGGAGCTCGCTGCTTCCAGGGATGACTCAGTGTACTTCATCTGCAAGCCAGATTCGTACCACCAGTCAAGAGCCTGTACGGACCCAGAACGGCTTGCGTTGTCCATGGCCTCGGCCGAGTACTCTTTGGTGAGAAAGGTGGGGGATATTCTCCAGTACTGCAGGATCTCAGTCCTGCCGTATATGGAAGCTTTGTGAGGAAGAAAGGCATGTCCGAACGTGCCCCAGAACAAGTCCTTGTGTGCGTTTTCCAGATGGACAAGAACAGGCACCATGGCAAAGCGCATAATGAGTTCGATGCACAGAAGAGATATGCGCGTGGGCGGGTCGGTGTCGAGGGCCTTCTTGATTGCAGAATAATCGCCGGTCAGTAGCGTCCACTCCAGCTTCTGCATCTGTGTCTTCGGACCCTCCTCACTGGCCGCCTGTCGCCACTCGCGCGGCACAGGGAGGACGGTGTGGACGTTGAGCGTGGTAGCTAGTTCCCAGTCTTGGATGAACTCCAGAATGATGGACCACAGTTCTGGGGGCAGACGGGGCCCTTTGCTCTTGGTGAGCGTGAGCGTGGGCATGTGGGCGACTGGAAGCGCAATGGTGCGGTCGCCCACGGCCATGATATCAACCTGAGTTTGGATAGACTCGTTGAAAGCCTTGTGCCCCTCCCAGGGCTGCGGCTTCCTGCCCATGTGGTCGAATGTCCACAGACAGGGCGGTAGCACGCGTATCCAGTTCCACTTGCGCCGTATCTTGCTAATCTGCTTCTTCGTCGTGGGGTTCTCCCACATGAGGGTCGACATGGCCGGGATCAGGAGGATCTTCTTGGAGACGTCCCAGCTGCGGAGTATCTTCAGATGTAGGTTACTGGTGAAGCCGTGCAGCATGCGGGCGATGTTCTCGGCGTCGAGCGGCGCCAGCACGAGCAGGTCCGCCCAGGCACAGTACTCTGCAACCTTGGTGTCGGCAAAGTCTTCATGCTGCCACTCCGGTTTGGCATTGCTCTCGACGTCATAGCGGTGCCAGACGGGCTCGAGGGAGGGCGGCACGGTTATGCTGGACGAGGTGGGGAACTCGTGGCAGGCAAGGACCTTGAGCGACACATTGGCGACGCGGTGCAGGCGGGCGACGACGGAGCAGCCAAAGCGGAAGGACGAAGGATCGGCGATGGCGATGAGGATATTCAGGGAGCGCGAGCGCTTCATTTCACGGGGTGGGGGGCCAGGGCGACGAGGTGCGGAGGGCGGGGGACGGAGTGGAGGTGAGGTTCTGTTTTCTTTCAGTGCAGCGATTGCGACGGTGGCGCGGCAGCCAATCGCGGATTCCCACGTTCTCGCGCACGTCTACGTCTGCGACTGCAAAATGGTGCTCCGACCATTGCCACTGGGAAGACGTCCGATGTGGCCGACGAACCTTTACGTCAGGCACGCGAAGGGGATGAGGCGGCGCGAGACACGAGGCACGCGGCACTGAGCCGCTTGCATCCATGACACCCACCTAATTAGCATGAGGCGCGACCCGACGCAACAGGTTATTATGCGCAAGCGTTTGCCACATCGGCCGGCGGCGGCGCTAGGTGAAAGAAATGTACCCTGGTCGGAGCCGTCCCGACGCCGATGAAACAGAAGCTTGTTGTCTGGGCGCCCTCGGCGGAATAGTGCCGCCGAGCTGCTCGCATGGTATTCCTCAGAAGATGGGAACAAGCCCATGCCACTCACAGCGCGTTGTAGCCTCGCTCTAGCGGCTCGAGCCATGGCGCGTGCTGGAGCATCCGGCCCGCACCCATCTTCATTCACATGATTATCAGAATGCTGCGTCGAGGTATGGCATGCCACGACGGGGCACGTGAGAATGCTGCAGGTCAATTGTCGCCGGCGTGGATGACGTCGACGCACCGCAAAAACCAGCCAGCACTGCCTTCTCCAAATCCCATGTTGCGTAGCGAACACCAATCCCACAATTCCATCGTGCCAACCCACAACTACCTTGCGCCGGCCGGGCAAATCTTCCAAGTCGACCGCCCCGCCAGTAGCATCGCGCCGATCCTCCCCCGGACGGCGAAGATCATCGTCTTGGGCTGCTCATCCTCGTCAATGAGCCACATGCTCCCGTCGTGACGGTCGTGTGGCATCGCCTATCTGTCTCCCTAACCGTCTGCCACCTGCCCACCATCCGCCTGCCGTCAGCCCTCCTCTACCCTACCACGCCTACGTCTTCTGCTACGCGTGCCAGTGCTGCCCGCGCCAGCCACTAGTCGCATTAGTTGCTTCCGCCGTCGAAATGCCCTCTGCTCTTGACCTGCGGCTCTCTTGAAATCCTCCGCCCACAGCAGTCGGAGACCAGTCCCGCCCCGCACCCTCCAGCTTCCACCCTACGTGCTCGACTGAGCCGCCCGATTCCCCTGCAGACCACCTCTCCATCAAGGGCGTTCATATCAGTGAACACCCGCCTTTATGCCTCTACTTTGACCGGGTGAAGCTAGACTAAAACCTCCGAAGACTCCAGGAACAGAGTTTCCTCGCCGCCTCCCACCTGCCACCGCCTGCAGCCAGGTGCACCTTCCTCGCCCGCTTACCCCATCCACGACCCAGGACGACGTCGGTGTCCATGTCCGCAGCCGTCGACCCCCCCGCCACCCATGACGACGCCACGATAGAAGCTCCAGTGATGCCCGAGTCCGTTGACAAGAAGGCGCCGTCGCCGCCGCGCCTAGATGTCGCCGCCAAAGGGGCCAGCACCCCTAACGACAGCTCCGCCCAGCTCAGCCCTACCGCGAATGACCGAGTATTCCCTATACGCTCAGCCATATCCGTGGATCCCACACCCACCCCACGCGGCCAATTCCAGAGTGGCGGTGACTATTTCCAATCCCGCTACGACGTACGCACTTCCTCAGAAGCTCGCCGCCAGTCGCAAAGCAGCACCGCCTCGCAGTCGTCCCATGCCTCCCAGCGAGCACCTCGACACAACGCCGCCCCGCCCAAGGGAGAGCAGGCTCCAATGTCGCGGAGGGGATCTTTAGGAGCAGCTCACAAAAGCGATGCCTCACGGGTAGGCTCAGCACAGCTTTCGTCTCAGCTTTTTGACGACCTCGCGTCCACAAAGTCCAGTGACAGTGTAGCCGCAAACACGAGTCGATCGCCTTCGTTCAACCCAAAGCAGCTTCCACCCCTCGGTGCGGGTTCAACAGGTAGCTGCGGAAGCTTGGGAGATCTGGCGGGCCTTGTAACACATCGCTTTAAGCATGTGGTGACAGAAGGCGGACATGCAGTCATTACTGGCCGGGATGGAGACACACTGCAGCGCTGCGAAGACGAGCCTATCCACATTCCTGGTGCTGTGCAGGGTTTCGGACTCTTGGTAGCTCTCCAGGAGGACCCAGGCGGGAGTGGCAGCCTCCCAGTGCGCATCGTCAGCGAGAACTCGAAACGCATCATTGGCCGGTCGCCCCGGGAGCTCTTTGCTTTGGAAAGCTTCACCGACATATTGTCCGACGAACAATCGGACAATTTGCTAGATCACATCGACTTTATCAAGGATGAAGACGCAGATGTACAAACCAATGGACCAGACGTCTTCACCATGTCCCTCAAGATTCCCGACGCTCGATCGCGGAAGCTCTGGTGTGCAATACATATGAACGAGGCCAACCCCGGACTCATCATTTGCGAGTTCGAGCTTGAAGATGATCAGCTGTATCCACTAGTACCACCAAACAACAACACACCCGAATTACCCGAAGATACATTAAACGCTTCGCCCTCCACCGAGGAATATCTAGAAAGTACTGAGATCAAGAGTCGGCCCTTAAGAGTTCTGAGGGGTGCACGTAAGAGAAAGGGCGAGGCCGCGGCTATGGAAGTCTTCAACATCATGTCGCAGGTGCAAGAACAACTAGCTGCAGCGCCCAATCTTGAAGCATTTCTACAAGTGCTGGTCGGTGTGGTCAAAGAGTTGACGGGCTTCCATCGCGTGATGATCTACCAATTCGATCAAGAGTTCAACGGTCGCGTGGTCACGGAGCTGGTGGACCCGAGGGCAACGAAAGATCTCTACAAGGGGCTCAACTTTCCAGCATCTGATATCCCTAAACAAGCCAGAGAAATGTACAAGATCAACAAGGTGCGCATGCTTTACGACCGCGACCAGGAAACCGCCCGCCTCATTTGTCGCGCTCCCGAAGACTTGGAGAATCCACTGGACCTCACTCATTCTTACCTGCGAGCCATGTCCCCTATTCATCTCAAGTACCTCACAAACATGGCTGTACGCTCCTCCATGTCTATATCCATCAACGCTTTTGGCGAGCTGTGGGGCCTCATAGCTTGCCATACGTACGGTCCGCGCGGTATGCGCGTGTCTTTTCCAATCCGAAAGATGTGCCGTTTGGTGGGCGACTCTGCATCGAGGAACATCGAACGGCTGTCCTACGCATCACGGTTGCAGGCTAGAAAGCTCATCAACACCGTTCCTTCTCAACAGAATCCTTCTGGGTATATTATTGCTTCTTCTGACGATCTTCTCAAACTGTTCAATGCCGATTTTGGGTTACTCTCTATCCGCGACGAAACAAAAATTCTTGGCCAGCTGGAAAGTTCCCAGGAAGCTTTGGCCTTGGTGGAATATTTCCGCATGCGGAAGATCACCTCTGTTATGAAATCGCAGGATGTCTCCCAGGACTTTCCCGATCTCCGATACCCTCCCGGGTTCCAGGTTATTGCCGGAATGCTGATCGTGCCTCTGTCTGTTGGCGGCCAAGACTTCATTGTTTTCTTCAGAAAAGGTCAGCTCAGAGAAGTCAAGTGGGCAGGAAATCCTTACGAAAAGTTTGTGAAAGAAGGCACAGCAGGTTATCTAGAACCTCGCAAAAGTTTCAAGACATGGAGCGAGACCGTCGTAGGAAAATGCCGAGAATGGACCGAAGAGGAGATCGAGACTGCGGCGGTGCTCTGTTTGGTCTACGGGAAATTCATCGAAGTCTGGAGGCAAAAGGAGGCCGCGTTGCAGAGCAGCCAGCTGACGCGATTACTTCTTGCCAACTCGGCGCACGAGGTTCGCACGCCGTTGAACGCCATCATCAATTACCTTGAGATCGCATTAGAGGGCACACTGGACACCGAAACACGAGAAAATCTCTCGCGCTCCCATTCGGCCTCCAAATCGCTTATTTACGTCATCAACGATCTGCTCGATTTGACCAAAACCGAAGAAGGAGGTTCACTGATCAAGGGCGAGTCGTTCGACTTATCACATACCTTAAAGGAAGCTACAGACATGTTCCTCAACGATGCCAAGCGCAAGAACATCGCCTATGAGGTCACCGAACACGCAGGCTTACCTCAGCTATGTATTGGCGACCAGCGGAGAGTACGTCAGGCGATTTCCAATATCACAGCCAATGCAATCCAAAATACGATAGAGGGGTCAGTCAAAGTTGACATGTACGTCGCCTTGAGACCGGATAAAGACCACGTGGATGTCGAAGTAGCTGTATCGGATACCGGCGTAGGGATGAGTGCGAAGAAGCTGGACGCGCTTTTCAACGACCTCGAGCAAGTCCAGACTGAGCCTGCAGCAATGTTGGAGGATGCAATAGTCCCTGAGCCCGATGATTTGACGAGACAGGGCGACAAGACCACCCTGGGCCTCGGCCTTGCTGTTGTAGCACGAATAATTAAGAACATGAACGGCCAACTGCGGCTCAAGTCTGAAGAAGGAAAAGGTTCCCGGTTCGTCATACAATTTCCCTTTGAGCTTCCGGACTCGGAGATCCAGGATTCGGCCGAGGAGCAAGAGTCTGAAGGAAGTAAGACTCCACAACCCGAGACTCCAGGTTCTACCCACGCAACTGGTGAACGTACCCTTGTCGCACCAAGCTTGGGTAGAAGGGATTCAAACACTAGTAGTGCCATGGCGCGAAAAGCAAGCGTGGAGAGTTTGAACAGTAAAGCAAGTCTTCGAAGTGGCAAGAGTAATTCGAGTCAAAGGAGCGACGTTGATCGATTAATCGAAGCCATCCAGGAACCACACATGTCGGAGAAGCGACCTTCCGGAGATCGTAGTCCGAGCGCGCGCTCAATGCGCCCAGCCTTGAAAACGAGAAATAGCCTCGATCACAGCGTGCCCTCTTCACCACACCAGCCCCGATCCCAGAGCCTTGAACTCCGAAATGATCCGATTGTCGTACCACCCCACCAACGGTCCCTGGACACTCACATCCCTGGCGAGGGGGACATCGCATTTACTGGAACGCCACTGAAAGCACTTAAAGTCCCGGATGAGTCAGGGGGAACGCCTATCAATGTGCAGCCACAAAGCGGTACCATCCTCGGAGAGGTGCAAGGCGAGCCAATGCAGATTGCAGAAGGCTCATATTCCTCTTCGACCGAGCATATGCGGGTCCTTGTTGCCGAAGATGATCCGGTCAACAGTAGGATCGTTAAAAAACGGCTCGAAAAACTTGGTCACGATGTCTATCTCACTGTGAATGGAGAGGAGTGCGCGGGCGCCTTTTGTGATCATCCCAAAGACTTTGATGTCGTCTTAATGGATATGCAAGTAAGTTTAAGATGCTACCTGAACTCGTTGCCACAAGCTTACAGGCTGTACAGATGCCAATTGTAGATGGGCTTACCTCAACGAAGATGATACGTTCGTACGAGAAACTTCACACCAACATTTATTCTGCACGCGCAGCAATGAACGGGCGCGTCCCCATTATCGCTGTTTCCGCGTCCCTACTCGAGAAGTCACGTCAGGACTACATTGACGCAGGGTTCGATGCATGGATTTTGAAACCTATCTCCTTCCTTCGTCTGAAAGAGCTCATGGCCGCGATTGTGGAGACTAAGATCCGAGAGAAGTGCTTGTATGAGCCTGGCCAATGGGAAAAGGGCGGTTGGTTCCATATAGGGCAGAAGAGCTCAATGGCGGCGAATACGAGGCCCTCGGGCGCACCGCCGCAGTCCGCCCCATCGAAGAACGCACAGAACGCTGCTCACTCGGATGATCCAATGGCTGGAGATGAGCAGGGCGAAGTGCCAGATGAGCAGGCGCGGCTGCTACGCGCACAAGAGATGGAGAACGGGAAGCATGTTCACTACGAGGCTGATTCTGAGCCATCCTCTCGCCTACCCAGTGCCGGCGGCACTTAGAACTAATCGCACGACCACGACACACATGATGGGAGTCAATCGCTCATCCCGGCATCCCACGGGACGGCGCACATAGACACACACCGCGATGTTACGACATTACGAAACAACATCGATGCACGGCATTCTCATCTCTTCCGGTCCTGGTTAGCGACTCAATGCACGCACGCTATGCTTATGGGCTACTCAGCGCACGACGGGACGTTTATCATTAGAATACATATGGGATCGGAGCGACTACGGCGCACGCACGTTTAGCATTGTTTTGGTTGGGGCAATACTTTGTTCTGGTCGTTGTTTGGCATGTTTGGAGCGATTGGGTGGCTTAGATGTGTGGGTATTGGGCTGCTCGGCTTCGTGGCTTCTTTCTTGGTACGCGGGACGTAGTGCGCTAGAGGCGCTTTTACGTATTGCTGGGTTGACGGAAAAGTGTTGTCGCTTCAGGGATAACGGTGTA
>Ga0247803_1001527_pt1 | contig 12097 bp, 11 predicted proteins | sample UWRJL014104B1_FD_180928 | JGI IMG/M metagenome (GOLD analysis project Ga0247803, IMG submission 180928) | Plant litter microbial communities from Arlington Agricultural Research Station in Wisconsin, United States - UWRJ-L014-104B-1 | ecosystem: Environmental > Terrestrial > Plant litter >...
GAACAAAGGAAATTCCGACTGAGATTTTCAATGGCAGAATTGTGTCTGATATTAGTCCGTCCCAGTTAATATTTTGAAAATCTACCGAACCCCGATAAAAAGATCTGATAAAAAAAGAGAGAATCAGGCTGGTAATAAATACGTACAACAGGTATCCCGAACTTTCTAATATCAACCGTTGAACAGGATATTTGATCCAGGGCATTTTCCGGTCAAAATGATATTCAAACAGAAAACCGCCATAACTCAGGACACATGAAACGAGGAATGAAGTGGCAAAATTATCAATCGAGCGTATCCAACCGTCGATACTAAACGGACAGGACGGACAGAATGAAAACGTTATGGCGACAGCTATAATCAAATTAATTCCAAAAAAAGAGGGAGAAAAATTCCAGAATTTTTTTGAGCCTTTTGTAGAAGGTGGCATACGTTTCGTCAGTTTCTCAAAGAATGCGATTTTGAATAGCAATTCCAATTTTTGCTTTGTCTTGCCGGTCCATCAATAATCAGTTACTGACAAACTTTTGATAATTTATCCGCTAAAAACTTGCCCCAAGAAGGCATCAACGATGCCTTCAACGCGTTCTGATTTTGACCAGCAAATGAGACCTGACTTTTTTTGACGAGATCGCAAGCTTTTTCTGTACCAGAGTTGAAAAATTTCGCCATACCAAATTCCATCTGAGCCATTAATACCGCCGCTCTCGGATTTTCAGGATCTATTTTTAAAGCCTTTCCAAAATTATTCATCACCGTGCCCGACAAACTTTGACCTCTGCTTGCAGGATCTGCGCTTACTTCTGCCATCACTTTAAAGCCTTCCAAAGTAATGATCTCAGAATTATCTGGCGAAATTGCATCCGCTTTTTTAATTAATTCTGCTGCTTTTGCCAGCGCTTCATCCTTTTTTGCAAGTGACAAAGAACCGTCAAGTCCCTGGTAAATATAGGCCAGGGCACCATAGTAATAGGGCTGCCATTCCTTTGGATTTAACTGACTTATCCGCGAAAACGCATTGGCAGATTGTTGAAATTTTTTAAGCGAATCGGCCTGATCTAACTTGCTAATTTCGGTTATCATTACTTTATGATAAGGATTTTCCTGCGCGAAAATGGATACCATCACAGCAAAAATAAGAGTGATTGTTAACAGTGACTTTTTCATAGTTTCAGATAGTAAGATTGATACAATTCGTATTAGACTTCAGAGATTATTTAGCTGGTTTGCGTTTTTGTCTTTTGAAAGTGTGATAAATAAACCTGCGAAAAGCATTCTTGTAGCTCCCTGCCCCTCGGGAATCCTGGAAAATGCTCCTGTTTCATCCGGCTGACTGGCGTATGTGTAACCGAACACGTTGTTTCTTCCAAGAATATTTGAACATGCGATGTGTAAGATCATGTTGGGCCTTGGCAAGTAACTCCAGCTGAAACTGAGATCGCTATACGCCTTTGTTTTACTTTGCATTTCTCCGGAAAGATTAGGATCATTGAAAGTGTAACCGCTATTCCACGACCAGGAAGTGCCGAGCTGCGATTTTAGGCTGCTTATAAAATGTTTCACCACGACCGATCCATTATGTTCAGGTGCGAAGGAAGGCTGTACTTTCGTTTTATAAGTAGAATATTTTCGCTTACTATTGATAAAACTATACGTAACCCAGAAGTCCGTATTTCTGAAAGTTTTTTTATCACGGTAAAAAACATCTGCCCCCCTTGCGTAACCGGAACCTTCCTGTGAGATGTTAACAGGAGCTCGATCTGTGCCGCTATATGTTGCGAGATTTTCGTAAGTTTTATAAAAAGCCTCAGCACGTAAAGTCCTGTTATTACTGACAATGAAGTAGTTAAAGATATAGTGACTGGCTTCGGCATTTTTCAGATTGTTTTGCAAAACTCTTAACTTCTCATCCGGCAACTGATGGAATCTGCCGGCAGCAATTGAAAATTGTCCCTGGTCATTTATTTTATATGCAAGAGATGCGCGGGGATCAAGCCAGTATTGTTTTGCAATGGTACTATACCCGTTTCGAAGTCCACCTCTAAAAATCAGTTTATTGCTGAAATAATAATCGGCTTCTACAAAATAATTAAATTGATTATCAAAAATATTTCGTCTCAGTTTATCGTCAACCAACTCTTCTGAATATGATTTCAGGTACCATTCTACTCCGTTTTTTAAAGAAAGCTGGGAGCTAAAATCTTTTACGGCAACCAGCTTTGCATGTCCAACCTGATTAATCTGGCGAATCGGTTCGTAATTTAAGTTAACCGCGTCCCGATTGTGCGAATAGGCTAATCCTCCATAAAAGGACCAGTCATTCTTTCCAACCTGACGAAACGAAAGATTTCCATAGGAATAGCGATTGTTGATCTGCACGCGGTTTCCTCTGCCAGCCTCACCAGGAACTGCTTGCCAGATTGCCATCAAAGATCCTTCCGTATGCGCGTATACCTTGATAAATCCGGCTTTTCCCCATTTTTGTTTCAACGAAACCTCCGTGTCCCAGCTTACGGGACTTTTTTCCCAGTCAAATTTTTGACTGATCAGCGACTGATAAGGTGCTAGATTATAATAATTCCCCGAAGCTGTCAGCGCATTTCTCTTCCCGACCAGCGTTTGTGTATACCCGCCTCCCAGCGACATAATGCTCAGATCACCCTGATTTCTTAGCGGCATATCCAGCGTATTCAACGCAAGCGCGGAAGAAAGAGCCTGCCCATATTCTGCGGAATAACCGCCGGTACTAAAAAAAGAGCCTTTGAACAAATTAGGACTAAAACGATTTCTCGTAGGCACATTCGTAGCTGTGCTACCATAGGCGTTTCCAACTTGCAATCCATCAATAAAAATCGAAGTTTCGGAAGCGTCTCCGCCCCTGACGAATAAGCGGCCATCATTGCCAACCGTGGAAGTGCCGGGAAGTGTCAGCAAAGCAGCTGTGATATCACCCATAGCTCCCGAAGTTGTCACAATATCCACAGATTTCAAAACAACAGCTTTTTTCACGTCGCTCGCCTCCATCGCTCCGGCAGTGATAGTTACAGCGGTAAGCACCTGGATACTTTCCGACAAAGTAATTTGAAACGTCATGGGCTGACCCGAACAGATAGTTTCTTTTTCCTGAACTTTAAAACCCAAGGCCTGGAAAGTCACTGTCTGATTGCCAGTTTCGGTAGTTTCAAATCTGAAATTTCCATTTTCGTCTGACGAAACTCCATCGTAAGTACCTTTGATAAAAACATTTGCACCTGAAATTCCTACGCCTTTTTGATCTGAAATTTTGCCGGTTATTACAGTCTGGCCAAAAATAGAACTACATGTAAAAAGTAGAGATAAGGAGATAAATAGTGCTTTCATAGTGACCGTCTGGTTAAGAGATAGTCAAAATTGAAGATTGCTCAGACATAGAAAAATTACGATTGACCGAAGTCTAAAAATGTGTGGATCAAGTTGAGAATTTAGTTGCTGAACTGTTTCTGTATTTATGGCAAGAAACCGGCAATCAACCAAGCTTCTCATGGAATAATATTTTTAGTGTTTGTTATCAATAAAAACTTCATCTTGTAAAACACTTCAAAAGAAACCAATTATGAAAAAGTCCAGATTGTTTTTAACCGCCACGCTGTTAGCCCTCCCCTTCTTCACGTTTGCACAAAGTAATGATTCATATCGAAGAAGAACCTCGAAAAGAACCACGGTCATGGACACGTCAAAACGTGTGGATTTACAGAAAGATCCCGTAATTAAAGAAAATGCTCCGATTTTGAATGATAATGGCAATGCCAATACGAACGGGTCAGTTGACGGCAGCAGAAGCAGCACCGGCAGACCTGGCATTGACTCAACCACAAGTTATACAAGAAAAAGAAAAAGGACCATAACGTCAGGGGGAGTCATATATCCGGATACCACGAAAAAAAATCCGAAACCGTAAATCAGGGATAAGTTTTAATAATGCCTGCTCATTATTGATCGCTATTCAAATTAAAATTTTTACTACAAAAATACTTTGAAGTAGTTTTTATCAAAACTGTAAGACGACTACACTTTCTCGAATTAATTTAGTTAACGGTTTGTAACCCCCGGCAGAAAAACCTAATCTTGTGTCACCATTAGTGAACATCGGTACACACATTCCTGGATCATAGTATACACCCGCTGATTTAATTAAAATACGAGAATACATTTAATCTAACTTTCTAGAATAACCTCTACAATATTTTTTAAACATGAAGGATTCACAGGAAAATCAATCTGTGTTCGATGGAAAAAGTAGATTTTTTGTTTCGTTGTTTGGATTGTTAGTTTTGCTTATAATACTGTATAATATCATGGAATATGTATGGTGGTAGGGTTAACTAATTTCAAAACAACTTAAAAACTTGCTTCTGTCAACTTTTTCGAAAGCAGTCCGGAGAAGCGTATCACATACTTCGTTTTCAAGGTCACCAACGGCTTCCTTGCTGATTGAGAATAATTCTGCAAAAATTTTCGTAAAATTTCACGATTTATAGTATTCTTACTATGAACGATGCTTTTATTTGCAGTTCTCAACGTAATTTCAAACAAATGCCGTCAAGAAAACGTAAAAATTCCAAATTAAAGAAAGTAGCAATTGAATGGCTTAAATGGATTAGTGCCATTGTTCCTGTACTGGCATTTATCTACATCTTGTATTACTACAATCAGCTTGATTTCCTGAAGAAAGAGAAACAGGTTGGTTCGGTCACCACCGTGTTAGACGAAAAAGATTCTGCAAAACTCGCTCAGGTCATACAGAAGCCTAAATTTCAGGAAGACTTCAAGATAATCGAAAATGAATGGCACTTGGTAGGCGGAATTGCAATTCACAATCTGGAAATTGAAAATAAGACAAAGCGTGCTGCAAAAAGTGTTGATGTTGAATTCAAGTACCTTTCCGATACTCAGGAGGCGCTGACGACTAAAACAATCACGATTAAAAAAGATTTACCACCAGGAAAATCTACAAAAATAACAAATGTAAGTGTTGGCTTTGTCAACAATGCAGCAGTGGGCTGTGACCCAAAGGTGCTTGTTGCAAAATTCTGATTGTTTGAAACTTTGGAACATCCGCTTTTCAGATTTCTCGATTGGCAGGCAGTCGTATTTTTTAATTCTCAGAACTTTTAAGAATTTTTTAGAGCGGATCAATCTATTTGATCCGCTCTTTACGTATATGAAACCGGAAGACTTTAATTCCTTCCGATAGATATATTTTACAATATCTAATCTCGTTGAGTAAAAATTAAACAACCCTGAGACGATGCCTCAGGGTTGTTTTGTTATATACAATGCTAATATTTTCTATTGATATAGGAGATACTTTTTACGCATGTTTTTATAATCTGTCAAACCAGGTTCCCAACTTTTTCTTATTTCTTCTTCGGAAACACCTGAAATGATTTGCTTTTTCAAATTTTCTGTCCCTGCCAGTTTATCAAAATTTCCCATTTGTTTGCTTTGTGACATATCGAAAAATTTAGCTTTATCAGGGTATGCTTTGTACATCTCAATAAGCCATTTCAAATTAATTTGTTTGCTCTTCCGCAAAGATGCAACATCATATTTACGAAGGTCAACTCCATAACATTCCTGATTCTGATGCAAGGGTGTTTCGCTCATCCCCGGAATACTTTTTGGCGTAAAAGAGAACTCATATTTCCCTTTTAACAGAGGTGCGCCCAAAACTGTAAAAGGCATGTAAGTCCCTCTTCCCTGGCTCACAATCGTTCCTTCGAACGGACATATACTTGGGTAGAGCACAATAGACTGCTGACTATTCAGATTCGGCGATGGAAAAACAGGAAGATCGTAAGGCGTATCATGGGTGTAGTTAGCTACTTTAATGATTTTTAATTTACATTGTAACTGTCCCGGAAGCCATTTTTCACCATTCAACATCTGTGCAAATTCTCCCATCGTCATCCCGTGCGTGATCGGAATTTTATGCATACCAATTCCGGAATAAAGATGATTTTCGAGGATCGGTCCGTCGACAACATAACCATTTGGGTTTGGACGGTCAAGTATCATTAATTCTTTATTATTTTCAGCACACGATTCCATCACGTGATCCAGTGTATTGATATAGGTGTAAAAACGACAGCCAACATCCTGAATATCAAATATTACCAGATCAACATCCGCTAAGTGTTCTTTACTGGGCTTCTTTAATTTTCCATAAAGTGAAATCACCGAAATCCCGGTTTTAGGATCTTTTTCATCACTGACTTTTGCACCATTGCTTGCGTTTCCACGGAATCCATGTTCAGGACCAAATACTTTTACGATGTTGATACCTAAGGCAAGCAGGCTGTCAACACTCGGTGTTTTGCCAATAATTGAGGTTTGGTTTACGACCATAGCAACCCGTTTTCCTCTCAAATATTTAAGATATTCGGAAGTCTGATCAGCGCCGGTTATGATGGTTTTGGCTACTGGTTGAGTATTATTTTCAAGTGAATCAGCAGTCGCCAAAAAAGGACTTTTACCTCCTGACGAACTGGCACAACTGCTGGTAATGATGCCGACACAGGCAAAAAAACTTAAAGCCAGAATATTTTTTTTCATAGATAACGGGTTTAGAAATTTGATGTGACAAATAACATTTTTAGAACAATTTCATTTGTCCACCTTTTATAAAAAGTGACGTATTCAATTCAGTTCGCTCTTTCTCACCAAAATATTTGCGGCAGGCCAGCGCATGTAATTGCCGGATATGCTCGGCATACTTTCCTTCACCGCTCATGCGAAGTCCATAACGGGAATCATTAACCTGCCCGCCGTGGCACTCTTTGATCTGATTCAAAACTTTCGATGCTTTGTCGGGAAAGTGATGGTTCACCCACTCATTAAATATCTCGCCAATTGAACCATTCAGCCTGACGACAGTATAACCAGCCCACACCGCTCCGGCTTCGGCAGCTCCCTGAATAATTGATGGGATTTCGTGATCATTTAAACCGGGAATAATTGGTGCCGTCATCACACCCATTTCTACACCAACCTCATGAAGTGCCTTTATGACTTGCAGACGACGTTTTCCTGTGACAGTTCTTGGTTCTAATTTTCCCCGCAAATCTTCATTCAGCGAGGTAATCGAAACAGCGCCATGAACAAGATTTAACTTTGCCAGCTTTTCAAGAATATCAAGATCCCGAAGAATGAGGGCATTTTTTGTCAAAATGCTCACCGGATTCCGATATTTTAAGCAGATTTCCAACATTTGTCTGGTAAGCTGGTATATTTTCTCTGCAGGTTGATAACAATCCGTATTTCCGGAAAAGAAAATAGTTTGCGGTTCCCAGCTTCTTGAGTTTAAAAGTTTTTCTAAAAGCTGCGGCGCGTTTTTCTTTACAACAATCTTTGTTTCAAAGTCAAGACCGGCTGAAAACCCCCAATACTCGTGGGAGTTCCGCGCATAGCAGTAAATGCAACCATGCTCGCAACCCCGGTAAGGATTTATTGAATTAAAATGCCGCAGATCAGGACTATCCGATTTACTCAGAATTGACTTTGAAATTTCTTCAATAAACAGTGTTTTTGGATTTGTTACAGGCTCTTCCCATTGCATCCAATCGTCCGAAGTGTATTCAATTTCCTGTTTCCGAAATTTATTATCGGTGTTGAGCCCCGTGCCTCTGCCCCTCGCCCTGTTGTCCATATGATGAAGTGTTTTTGTGCATGGAAAAGATTTTTCCATGCACAACTCAATATTTTTTTACTTTATATACCTGAAATCCTCATTTCCTTTTAGAGAAAGAAGCACGTCATACATAAGCTGGATCACGTTTTGAACATCATCTTTATGTACCATTTCAACCGTTGTATGCATATATTTTAAAGGAAGAGAAATCAGTGCCGATGCAATCCCTTCGGTAGAATAAGCAAAGGCATCGGTATCCGTTCCTGTTGAGCGGCTCACGGCCTGGCGCTGGAAAGGAATACCCTTTTCCTCAGCAACATTGATCAACAAATCACGCACATTATTCTGAACGGCTGGCCCGTAACAGATCACCGGTCCGTTTCCGCATTTCAAATCACCCTGTTCTTTTTTGTTGTACATAGGTGACTGCGTATCATGCGTTACATCCGTACAAATCGCCAGATCAGGTTTTAATCTGCGGGAAATCATTTCTGCACCGCGCAGGCCTATTTCCTCCTGAACCGCGTTCACGATATAAAGCGTAAATGGCAGATTTACATTATTTTCATGAAGCATCCGGGCAACTTCGGCGATCATAAATCCACCCATACGGTTGTCCAGCGCACGACCAACGTAGAATTTTTCGTTTAATTCATCCAGACCGTCTACAAAGGTTACAACCGTGCCAACATGAATTCCCATTTCCAATACTTCGTCCTTTTTGGCAGCGCCTACATCGATGAAAAGTTCGTGCACTTTTGGAACCTGATCCTTCGCTGTATCACGTACGTGGATTGCGGGCCAGCCAAAAACACCTTTTACTATACCTTTTGCCGTATGCAAGTTGACACGCATTGAAGGCGCAATTGCTGCGTCAGAACCCCCGTTGCGGCGAACATGAATATATCCGTCGTCAGAAATATAATTTACAAACCAGGAAATTTCATCCGAATGTGCTTCAATAACTACCCTGTACTCCTGCCCGCTGCCAATGACACCCACTGCCGTTCCATAGACATCAATTATTTGTTCATCGATATAAGGTTTGATATAATCCAGCCAGATCTGTTGTCCGGTCACTTCAAATCCTGTTGGGGAAGCATTGTTTAAATACTTGTATAAAAACGATTTACTTTCTTCGGTCATACTATTTTATTTGAATTGTGTAATCACTCGGTAACTGGAATTTTTCTTTTATAAATATTTTAGAAATCCCCAGAATTTTCGGTTCTCAAGATATTCAAAATCGCGCTCATTTGCATAAGCTTCGCGCTCAAAAGAAATATTTAAATAGGCTTGATGATGTTTCCGGTACTGAACCAGCCGGATCAAGTATTCGATGAAATACCAGATGTAAAATGGAATCAAACCAAGTTCAAGCTGTTGCCGCAGATGGATCACCTCATGGTATATCAGAACTTTTCCTGGCTTTTTATTTTTTGAAAATACAAAAGGAAAAATTGCAATTCCCTCCACCCATAGGAATGAAAATGTGAATAAATATCCCTTGAATTTCATCGCAGTTTTCTTAGTAAAACCCAAGTTTAAACAAAAAATGTTGAATTGCGCTATGAAAAATCATATAGCAATTCAACATTTTTTTATTCGGTCTTATCTGTAATTTCAACAAACAGCCTCGATCTGTTTTATCCTATTCACTAAATCTGCTGATATCCAAAACCTCAAATTCCATCAAACCTGCCGGCACTTTTATCTCCGCGGTTTCTCCCAGTTTTTTACCCAAAAGTCCCTTTCCAATTGGAGATCCAATGGAGATTTTTCCTGCTTTTAAATCCGCTTCTTCTTCTGAAACCAGCGTATACGTTACCTCCATCCCGTTTTTACGGTTTTTGATCTTCACTTTCGAAAGGATCGCAACCTGCGAATTGTCGATCGACGATTCATCAATAACACGAGCATTCGACATAATTTCCTCCAACTTCGCAATCTTCATTTCATGCATTCCCTGCGCATCTTTCGCTGCGTCATATTCAGCATTTTCACTTAGATCGCCTTTGTCCCGAGCCTCTGCAATCTGGGCAGCAATAGCAGTACGGCCCTTGGTTTTCATGTCGTTTAATTCTTGCTTCAGTTTGTTTAATCCTTCCTCGGTATAGTATGAAATTTTAGCCATTTCTTGATTATGTTTAAATATTTTCAATGTTTAAAATTGGTGCCTGGGCAAAAAAAAAAGAACGGTTCCAAGACCGTTCTACAAGAGTTCGTTTCAACCCGTAGTAGAAGACTAGAAAACCTCAGATTTTCGACAGCGATATCTTTTTATCTTTTCCATTGTTTTTAATATGAACGACAAAAATAGCAATATTTGTAAATGGTAACAAGCCAAATAGTCAAAAGCAGATACAATCCATGCCTGAAAAATTAAGAATCATTTTCATGGGAACACCAGAATTTGCTGTTCCAAGTTTAAGAAGTCTGGTAGAGAGCAATTCTAATGTAATTGCTGTAATTACCGTGCCAGATAAACCTGCCGGCCGTGGCCAAAAGCAAATGTCTTCCCCCGTAAAAATATACGCAGAAGAACAGGGAATTCCCGTTCTTCAACCAGAAAAACTCAAAAACTCCGAGTTTATTGCCCAATTAAAAGCTTTAAATGCAGATTTGCAAGTAGTGGTTGCATTTAGAATGCTGCCTGAAATTGTGTGGAATATGCCGAAGTATGGCACTTTCAATCTGCATGGTTCTCTTTTGCCGCAATACAGAGGCGCGGCGCCGATCAACTGGGCGGTGATCAACGGGGAAACAGAATCGGGTGTCACGACTTTCTTTATTGAAAAAGAAATTGATACCGGAAAAATTATTTTTCAGGAAAGAGATCCTATCTCGCCTGATGATGATGCCGGTTCGGTTTATGAGCGATTGATGGAAATCGGCGGAAAGCTGGTTTTAAAAACCGTCCGGGCAATTGAGGAAGGTAACTATCCACAGGAGGCTCAGGATGAGTCGAAAGAAATTAAGCTTGCGCCAAAAATTTTCCGTGAAACCTGTGAGATCGACTGGACTAAACCGGCAGAAAAAATTCATAATTTCGTAAGAGGTCTTTCGCCATATCCAGCCGCCTGGACCACATTGAACGGACTTTCCTGCAAAATATTCAAAACAAGTATGACCGAGGATTCCAGTGCCGGAGAACCAGGAGAATTCAGAACCGACAACAAGACGCTCTTACAATTCCGGACGGGCGATTTTTGGCTTGCTGTTGAAGTTTTGCAATTGGAGGGGAAAAAGAAAATGGCAATCGGGGATTTTTTGAGAGGGGCGAAATTGTAAATATCGGTTTGGGTTGGATATTAGTTAGGCGGACAATATTACGGTGCGCTGCACCTTAATAATCATTCGATTAGCTGGTTTTTCTACAAATATTCTGGTGCGCTGCACCGTTGGTTCTAAAAAGCAGTATACCCGGCTGTTTGAAACAAAAATTCAATAGCGACAATACCCAAGGTACATGGCACCGACATAATTGTAGAAGATCCATTGCAAAAAACAAATCCAAAGGTGCAGAGCACCGAAAGAATTGATAGCTCGTCTGATCATAATAATAAAAATTAACAAATGCTTCTTTCAATCATCGTTGCCGTTTCAGAAAACGGTGTTATAGGTTTAGATAACCAACTTATCTGGCGTTTACCAGATGATTTAAAACGTTTCAAAAAACTCACCCTGGGCCATCCGATGATCATGGGAAGAAAAACTTTTGAATCCATTGGAAAACCGCTTCCGGGGAGGCAATCCATCATCATCACCCGGGACAAAGATTTTTCTTTTGAAGGCACAATTGTCACCCACTCTTTGCAAGAAGCAATTGAGGAGGCAGAAAAAATTGAAACAGCAGAGGCTTTTATTATCGGAGGCGGTGATGTCTACCGTCAGGTCCAGGCGAACTGCGACAAAATTTACATTACAGAAGTTCATACCCGGGTCGAAGGCGATACCTTTTTTCAGATAGAAAATCCTGGGTTGTGGCACGAAACCGAGCGAGCGCATCATGAAGCTGACGAAAAACACCTATTCTCTTTTGATTTCGTAGATTTGAGCAGGAAATCAGCTGACAGCATAGTATAATTCTGATATAGAACCGGGGATCTGATCATAAATCCCAAGCTTCAGATAGACAAATTCCCAATTGTCTGGAATTACAGCTGAATTAATTCATGCGCCAGTGTCATGATTTTATCATTCAGTATAACTTGGTCAAGAAATGATAGAGAATGTATGCTAAACTATTCATTCTGTTACCACTCGTTACAATTTTGTCGTAAATTTACGCCCTCATATCGACCCCAGTGTTACGCAAAGAATGTTAAAAGAATTAGATACGTTACAAGAAACGCTTACAATAACGTTAACAACATCCGACTCAGACAATCGTCCTATATTTATTACTGGAAATTTTTGCAAATGGTT
>Ga0247803_1001530_pt1 | contig 12085 bp, 10 predicted proteins | sample UWRJL014104B1_FD_180928 | JGI IMG/M metagenome (GOLD analysis project Ga0247803, IMG submission 180928) | Plant litter microbial communities from Arlington Agricultural Research Station in Wisconsin, United States - UWRJ-L014-104B-1 | ecosystem: Environmental > Terrestrial > Plant litter >...
GTTCTCAAAAATGGGAAAAACTCCCGTCTCTTCATCAGGGGCGACATGGAACCCAGGCCGTTGTACTGAATAAAAAAGTTTACATCGTGGCTGGATCAGCCAATCGCGGAGGCGGTCCGGAGTTAAATGATATGGAAGTTTTGGTTAAATAGTTAACAAAACTTTCGGCTGTTGGCTACAAGCATCTTGTCGCTATTCGTTAAATAACGCTTTATAACAAGTTAAAATATATGTTCAATAAATTCCTGTTTTTTGCTCTGTTCCTGAGTTCCTACGCTTTTGCACAGACTACCAAATTCACTCACGCTGATACTTTGCGCGGTTCCATTACGCCAGAACGTGCCTGGTGGGATCTCAATTACTATCATCTCAATGTCCGCCCCAATGCAGCAGACAGTACTCTGACCGGAAGTACGGAAATCAGGTACAAGGTTTTGGAGCCGTATCAGACCATGCAGGTTGATTTGCAGGAACCGTTAAAAATTGATAAAGTTATTCAGGATGGGCAGTCGCTGGATTTTAAAAGAGACGGAAATGTGTTGTTTATCAATTTAAATAAAAAACAGGAAGTTGGGAAGTTTGAAGTCATCGAAGTCTTTTATTCGGGCAGACCGAAACTTGCTAAGCGTCCGCCTTGGGATGGTGGCGTACAATGGATCCCGGATGAAAATGGAAATACCATTATTTCAACGTCTTGCCAGGGGTTGGGCTCCAGTGTCTGGTGGCCATGCAAAGACCACATGTATGACGAACCGGACAGCATGCTGATTTCGATCACAGTTCCTGAAAATATGCAGGATATCTCCAACGGAGTTTTAAGGAACATCGCAAAAAATGCCGATAAAACGCAAACTTTCAACTGGTTTGTGGATAACCCCATTAATAATTATGGAGTGAATATGAACATTGCCAATTATGTGAGTTGGAAAGAAGTTTTTAAGGGAGAAAAAGGGGACTTGAACCTGGGTTATTATGTTTTACCTCAAAATCTGGAAAAAGCCAAAGAACAATTCAAGCAGGTTCCGATGATGCTAAAAGCATTTGAGCACTGGTTTGGCCCGTATCCATTTTACGAAGATGGCTACAAACTGGTTGAAGTGCCCTACCTGGGAATGGAACACCAAAGCTCTGTAACTTATGGAAATAAATACAAAAACGGCTATCTCGGGCGTGATTTATCAAACACAGGCTGGGGACTCAGATGGGATTTTATCATTATTCACGAAAGTGGCCACGAATGGTTTGCGAATAACATTACCTACAAAGATGCGGCTGATATGTGGGTTCACGAGGGCTTTACCAACTACTCCGAAAACCTTTATACAGAATTCTATTATGGTAAAGAAGCAGGATCAGATTATGTAATCGGAACACGTAAACTGATTGCAAATGAAAGCCCGGTCGTTGGAATACACGGGGTGAATCAGGAGGGGTCGAAGGATATGTATTATAAAGGAGGAAATATGCTTCACACCATTCGTCAGATTGTAAATGATGATGAAAAATGGCGGCAGATTTTACGCGGATTAAACAAAACTTTTTACCACCAAACCGTTGAAGGATCGCAAATTGAGGCTTACGTAAGTAAAAATTCAGGTTTTGATCTATCAAAAGTGTTTGATCAATATCTTCGCGATATCCGCATTCCGGTTCTGGAATACTCTCTTAATGGAAAAGAACTTCGGTACCGATGGTCTAATGTAGTGAAGGGATTCGATATGCCTGTCAAAGTGAAAGTTGGCAATGATAAGGATCAGTTTCTAAAACCTGGCACTGAATGGAAAAAGCTCAAAATCAAGGAAGGAAAAACACTTGAAGTTGATCGTAATTTCTATGTGACTTCGAAGGCAATTGTCAACTAATCCCAGCATTCCATAATCAGCAAATCACCTTTCGAGGCGGAAATTCGGACGATACCATCTGTTTCCGCCTCATTACTGTTTCCGGTACGATAGCCTAAGGTGAGCGTTTCGTCATTAAGATTGTATTTTAATCCGCTGGTTTGTATTCCGTCAACCTGACCAATCGGAATGAGCGAAACCGGTGTTCCGGCAACGTACCATTTTTCGTAAGTTCCTGTCAACGGGAATATCTTGGAAAAATCGTCGTACAGCACCAGTCGGATTTGCTTCTTGTAGCGTACCAGATTTGTAATGTTAGTAATTGAATGATCCGCCCGACGCCCGGTAGCCCAAACAATGTTGGCTGCCGGAAAATCTCTTTCAATCAAAAAATCGATGGCTTTTTCAAGATCAGTCTTATCCTGATCCGGCGTATTAATTATTTCAAGCGGATCTTGTCGGGAACGGATTGAATCGAAATCGTGATCTTCATCAAAATCACCCATCCAGACATCTATTTTGATTCCCAGTTCCAGGACTCTGTAAATGGCCCGGTCCAGCACTACAATAAATGGACTCCATTCCAGTAGTTGTCCGAGCAATTCTTCACTGCATGCTTCGCCATTGGCGATGATCAGGGCAGGTTCCTGTTTTTCTTTAACGATGTGGTGAGAAGACATTTTTTACTCCTATTTACTTTTTATAAGAGTAAACAAATCATCAAATCTTTGATCCAATTTATCAAACTTCTGATTTACCTCTTTTCTGAATGTAGCAACCTCAATCTTTAATCCCGCCATATCCGTTTTCAGAACACTGACGTCCGTTTTCAAAACATTAACATCAGTTTTCAGAACACTGACATCAGTTTTCAATAAACCAACATCCGTTTTCAAGACACTAACATCCGTTTTCAATAAACCAACATCCGTTTTCAAGACACTAACATCTGTCTTCAAAACACCAACATCGGTTTTCAAGACACTAACATCTGTCTTCAAAACACCAACATCGGTTTTCAAGACACTAACATCCGTTTTCAAGAAGCTAACATCTGTTTTCAAGACACTAACATCTGTCTTCAAAACACCAACATCGGTTTTCAAGAAGCTAACATCGGTTTTCAAGACACTAACATCCGTTTTCAAGAAGCTAACATCGGTTTTCAAAACACTAACATCGGTCTTCAAAACACCAACATCGGTTTTCAAGAAGCTAACATCGGTTTTCACCGAAGTCAATTCCTTTCTCATTTTCGTTTGCTCATATTTCAGGTCCGCGAAACCGTGCTGCATATCCGTGGTGATTGTTGCCAATCCCTTTGCAATCATCTCGGTTTGTTTTCCCTGATCCACTGACAAATTTTCTAATTGTTCAACGCGTTCTTCCAAATACATGTGTGTGTAGGTAAATTTTATGTTGATGAATTTTTCTTAATAATCCCGTTTTTCAAACCCACTCCAATATCGGCAAGAAATTCCGGTGTTACAAATGTTAAATTTAGCTGAACAAAAAATTTCTTTAACTGCTTAAATCTTTAATTCCTTCGCCTTATTCCAATAAACATCCATTTCATTCAAAGTCATTTCGTCCAGCGATTTCCCATCCGCTTTCGATGCCTCTTCCAGATATTGGAATCGTTTGATGAATTTTTTATTGGTCCGTTCCAATGCGGTTTCAGGATTAATATCGACAAATCTTGAATAATTTACCAGTGAAAATAACAGATCACCAAATTCTCCCTCCGCTTCCTTCTGGTCAATTGCTTCTCCGGTTTCAATGTTAAAATTATCCTTGAATTCCTGCAACTCTTCCTCCACTTTCTCCCAAACCTGCTGTTTTTCATCCCAGTCAAAACCTGCTCCACGCGCCTTTTCCTGAATTCTCATCGCTTTGACCAGCGCAGGCAACGAAGACGGCACTCCTGATAATACAGATTTATTTCCTTCCTTCAGTTTTAATTTTTCCCAATTCTGTTTCACCGCTTCTTCAGTATCTGCCACTGCGTCGCCGTAGATATGGGGATGACGGGAGATTAATTTGTCGCAAATCCCATCCAAAACGTCTTTTATATCAAAATGAACGCCACTTTCAGGTTTATTTTCAGAAGCTATTTTGGCATAAAAAACAATATGCAAAAGTACATCGCCCAGCTCCTTTTTAATTTCAGGCATATCATTGTCCAGAATTGCATCCGAAAGCTCATAAGTTTCTTCGATTGTCAGGTGACGCAAACTTTCCAATGTCTGCTTTCTGTCCCAGGGACATTGCTCCCGAAGTTCGTCCATAATAGTCAGTAGCCGGTCGAATGCCATGAGTTGCTGCTGGCGGCTTTCGGGTAATGTATTGAAGCTTTTTTCCATATTGCAAAGATAGAGAAGTAGCAAGACGAAGTTCAGTCGGGATTGGAAAAGTTAACCATCGATTCATCCGGCATTGAAATTAATCTGCTCGCACAAACGAACTTTTTTCTCATCAAAATGATTTATCCAAAGTCACTAATATACATCATCGTTGAGGAAACCCCCTGTAAAAGAATCCATTAAATCTAAATCTGAAAGCTCCCAATCATTCAAAAAGCGATTTTCTGCTTTACAAAATCTGCCCCGTTTTTTCCATTTGGTCTGGAAAACAAATAAATCGCTCACAATTGGAAATATTCTTTTCCGACTGCTTAAATCAGGTCTGCCGCTTTTAATGCTTTACATTGGTAAAGAAATCATTGACGAGGTAATTCGATTAATGGATCACAGGACCGACTCCCATCAATATTTATGGATTTTGGTAGGCGCAGAATTGGCTCTGACTGTTTTGTCCGATTTGCTTAACCGATGCATTAGTCTGTTTGATAGCCTACTGGGAGATCTGGTGGCGAATAAAACATCCGTTGATCTCGTTCATCACGCGGCTAAACTGGATCTTTATCAATTTGAAAATCCTGTTTTTTATGATAAACTGGAACGTGCCCGAAGGCAGACTTCCGGACGAACCGTTTTATTATCTCAAACACTTGCCCAGATACAGGATATTGTAACATTACTGTCACTGGGCGTTGGATTGGTCGTTTTTAATCCATGGCTAATTTTAATACTGATTGTCGCCGTCATCCCGTCATTTCTTGGCGAAACGCATTTTAATGAGAGAACATATTCGCTGACCAGAAGCTGGACCCCCGAAAGGCGAGAACTTGATTATCTGCGTTACCTGGGATCCAGTGCTGAAACAGCCAAAGAAGTAAAGGTTTTTGGCCTGGAAAATTATCTGGCCGACCGCTTTAAATCGCTTTCGGATGAATATTTCCTGGCTAATCGCAAAATTGCAATTGGGCGCGCCGGTTGGGGTTATTTACTTTCTGCGCTTGGTACTTTTGCATACTATTTTGCTTACATTTTTGTGTTAATGCAAACATTAAGCGGCATCATTACGATTGGCACCATGACCTTTCTTTCAGGATCATTTCAACGGATGCACGGTATGCTTCAAGGGATCATGAGCCGTTTTTCAGGAATTGCCGAAAATGCGCTTTATCTGCAGGATCTTTTTGATTTCTTTGAAATTCAACCAACCATTCTCGCAAATGACAGTGGCAAAGCGATTCCCCTTCCCATAAAAAAAGGAATTACGTTTGAAAATGTAGGTTTCAAATATCCTGAGAACGATTTTTGGGCGCTTCGAAACCTTTCATTTTCAATTGAGCCTGGTGAAAAACTGGCTTTGGTCGGGGAAAATGGTGCAGGAAAAACCACGTTGGTTAAACTGCTTGCATGCTTGTACAAACCAACAGAAGGCCGTATCCTGATTGATGGCATTGATTTGCTAGACTATCAGTTGTCTGATCTGCGTGCGAATATTGGCATTATTTTCCAGGATTATATCCGTTACGAAATGACCGTTTCGGATAACATTGCCGTTGGGGACATTGCGCATCTTAATGACAAACAGGCCATAGAAAATGCGGCAAACATGAGTATGGCTTATGAAGTGGTTTCTCAGTTGCCCAACAAATTTCAACAGGTTTTAGGCAAACGATTCAAAGACGGAACAGAGCTTTCTGGCGGGCAATGGCAAAAAATTGCCTTAGCAAGGGCATACATGCGTGACGCCCAGTTGATTGTGCTCGACGAACCAACTTCCGCCTTGGATGCCCGTGCTGAACATGAAGTTTTTAAGCGTTTTACAAGTTTGATCAGGGGAAAAATGGCCGTACTTATTTCGCACCGTTTTTCAACCGTACGAATGGCAGACCGTATTCTTTTTCTGGAACAGGGCCGTCTGATCGAATATGGTTCGCATAATGAATTGCTTGTCAAAAATGGAAAATATGCCGAACTATTCAATCTTCAGGCACAGGGATATCAATAAATCAGGCAGGTAATTTCAAATTAGTTTGTATCAGATTACTGGTACATTTCGCAATAATCCTGTTTTCCGGATCAAAAATCGCTCCTTCAACATGAACAATATTTTTACCTGCTCTGATCACCCTTGCCTTTGTCGTGATGACATCCCCTATTCTTGCGGCATGTAAAAAGTCGCAATTGAGATTTACTGAAACGTAAGCAAATTCCCGGCCCAGAGCATACACCATCGTTCCGACAACTTCATCCAAAATGGTAGAAGCGATTCCACCATGTAAGACGCCCATAGGATTTGTCATATCTTCACGCACGGTAAATTCCACCTCCATGCTGCCCTCCTGAATATCCATTAATTTTCCCTTTAGCCATCTGCCAACCGGGGACGGACTTTGGTTCATATATTCCCCGACGAATTTCTTCAAAAAAAGCAATCTTTTGTTTTCTGTCACAGGCGCGAGGCTTACTGGTTCACTCATTTTAATACGGTTAACTGTTTTGTGATTGTGGATGAATATTCTAAAAATAGTAATTATCATAGAAATATCTATGAATCAGTGTCATTTGTATGGATTTAATTGCTACGTATTAAAGGTTATTGCTACCTTTGCCGGAGTTTTTGCCAGAGTTAACCGTTTACGCATATATGAATTTTACGCTATCACAAATTCCTGCCCGCTCAGTAAAACCCCGTGAAAAGGGTATCACAATGGTAATGGATAAGGGACTAAGCATCAGGGAGACCGAAGATATGATCGAGACAGCGTCCCCTTACATCGATATCGTAAAGCTGGGCTGGGCCACTTCTTTTGTCAGTCCAAAATTGAATGAAAAGCTTGCCGTTTACAAAAGCGCCAACATTCCGGTTTATTTCGGAGGTACTTTATTCGAAGCTTTTGTAGTAAGAAACCAATTTGACGATTATCGTAAGCTGCTTGATAAATACGATCTGAAATATGCAGAAGTTTCAGATGGTTCCATTGAAATGGCGCAGGATTTAAAATGTGAATATATCAGGACTCTGGCGCAGCAGGTAACTGTTCTTTCGGAAGTAGGTTCCAAAGACGAAAATAAAATAATACCTCCATACAAATGGATTCAGTTGATTAAATCTGAGTTGCAGGCTGGTGCGTGGAAAGTGATCGGAGAAGCCAGAGAGTCAGGAAATGTTGGACTTTTCCGTGCGAGTGGCGAAGTTCGCCAGGGATTAGTAGAAGAAATTCTAACTGAGATCGCTTTTGAAGATATGCTTTGGGAAGCACCTCAAAAATCCCAGCAAGTGTGGTTTGTCAAACTTTTGGGTTCAAATGTCAATTTAGGAAACATTGCTCCCGCAGAACTAATACCACTGGAAACTATCCGTTTGGGTTTGAGGGGAGATACTTTTAATCATTTCCTGAATGCTAAAACCAAACAAAAATGGAAAATCGATTCCAAATAATACAATAGATACACATCAATATTTACAGGTTTTATTTCAAAACTACACGACTATCATCTAAAAAAACTATGGAATTCATTAAGCAGTTTATTGACATTTTCCTTCATTTGGATAAGCATTTATTTGACATTGTACAGGAATATGGAACGCTTACCTACGTCATCCTTTTTCTGATCGTTTTTACAGAAACAGGCCTGGTAATCATGCCACTACTCCCCGGCGATTCACTGTTATTTGCCGCCGGAGCTATTGCTGCTAATGAGGGAACCGGTCTGAATGTCTGGCTAATTATCATTATATTGATTATTGCGGCATTACTTGGTGATAATGTCAATTATTTCATGGGTAAGAAATTTGGAGGAGAAATCAAAAAGCGAGAACGAATCCTGTTCTTAAAACGTGAGTATCTGGAAAAAACCGAAGCTTTCTACGAAAAACATGGCGGAAGCACGGTAATTATGGCTCGTTTTATTCCTATTATTCGCACCATCGCTCCTTTCGTTGCCGGAGCTGGAAGCATGAATTATTCTAAATATATTGGCTATTGCATTGTTGGAGCGATTCTTTGGGTTCCTTCACTAACGCTTTTGGGGTATTTCTTTGGAAACATGGATATCGTTAAAAAGAACTTCGAATTGGTAATTTTCGCAATCATCGGTTTCTCAATCCTTCCAATGATTTATCAGTTTCTTAAAAGCAAATTTTCGAAACCAACGGTAGCGTAACAGCTTTCGGCTATCAGCATTCTGCTTATCAGTTTTTGGCACATACCGATTTATAAGCCTATTCTAGTAAGTAAAAGAGGAGCATCGTTTTATCACGAAGCTCCTCTTTTATTTATAATCTAATCAATTGTTTTTTATTCTGAAACCAGCCGAAAGCTCTCTATGATTTCGCTGAATAATTCGGTGCTTCTTTTTGTATCATGATATCGTGTGGGTGACTTTCGCGAACTCCGGCAGATGTGATTTTCACAAACTGTGCTCTTTGCAAAGATGCAATATCTCCCGCTCCGCAATAACCCATTCCGGCTTTAAGGCCACCTACCATTTGGTAAACGATTTCGGAAACCTTGCCTTTAAACGGCACACGACCTACAATTCCCTCAGGAACCAGTTTTTTTACATCGTCCTCAGCATCCTGAAAATAGCGGTCTTTTGAACCGTCTTCCATGGCCTCAACAGATCCCATTCCGCGGTATGCTTTAAACTTACGTCCCTCGTAAATTACGATTTCGCCGGGTGCCTCGTCGCTTCCTGCAAGCATAGATCCAATCATGATCGTACTGGCACCGCCAGCCAACGCTTTCGTCATATCACCCGAATAACGGATACCACCATCAGCAATGACAGGCACACCAGTGCCTTTTAACGCCTCTGCTGCCCACATAACCGCCGTTAGCTGCGGAACTCCGATCCCTGCAATGATACGGGTCGTACAGATACTTCCAGGGCCAACGCCTACTTTCACACCATCCGCTCCTGCGTTAGCAAGTGCGAGTGCGCCTTCACCCGTTGCCACATTTCCCGCAATCACGTCAAGTTTCGGATAATGCTCTTTCACTGATTTTAATGCTTCAATAACCCCAAAAGAATGTCCGTGTGCAGTATCCAGGCTGATCACGTCGACACCCGCTTTCACCAGTGCCTCTACTCTTTTCAGTAAGTCTGCTGTAACGCCAACAGCAGCTCCGACACGTAGCCTGCCATACTCATCTTTACATGCATTGGGATGGGATTTACGTTTAAGCATATCCTTATACGTAATCAATCCGGTAAGACGATATTCAGAATCGACGATTGGCAATTTTTCAATTTTATACTCCTGAAGAATCTTTTCCGCGTCGTCCAGCGACAAGCCTTCCGAAGCCGTGATCAGATTATGCTTGGTCATGATTTCCGTAACAGGCTTTGACATTTCGCGTTCAAAGCGCAAATCGCGGTTTGTAAGAATACCGATCAGTTTGTGATCCTTGTCAATGACTGGAATACCGCCTATTTTGAATTCACGCATGATCTGATGCGCATCTCCCAAAGTAGCTTTATCTGACAGCGTAATTGGATCCAGAATCATGCCGCTTTCCGAACGTTTTACTTTTCGTACTTGCTCAGCCTGTGCTTCCAGACTCATATTTTTATGAATAAAGCCAATTCCACCTTCCTGCGCCATCGCAATAGCAAGGTCGAATTCGGTCACGGTATCCATTGCTGCTGAGATAATTGGAATGTTCAGCTCAATATTACGCGTAAGCTTGGTTTTTGTGTTTGTATCGCGAGGCAGAATTTCTGAATAACCAGGTATTAGAAGAACGTCGTCGTAGGTAAATGCCTCAAGGAGGACTTTGGATGGGTCTGTGCTCATAGCAAATAAACTCTTGTTATTTGCCGGGCAAAATTAAGGATAAGTTTGGAGTAAATAAAATTATTTGCACTTTTCCGCTAAAAAATCTTTTGTAAAAATTTCTACATTGATTACAGCCGCCAATTCATTCACTGGAAATCATTAATAAATCAACCTGATTTGATTGCCGAAAGCTCCTTAAGAAACCAGCACCCTCACCTTTTTAATTCTCTTTTTGTCTGCTGATTGCACTTTGAAAGTAATTTCTTTGTGCGAAGTTATTTCTCCCGTTCTTGGTAATCTGGAGAAAAGTTCAAGCAATAATCCGGCCAATGATTCGCTGCTGCCCCGTACTTCATCAAAATAATCAGTTTCTAAATTCAGCAGTCTGCACAAATCGTTGATCAACACTTTTCCTTCAAAAACATATGTATTGTCATCGACCTGGGTGTAATTTACTTCGTCATCTTCGTCGTATTCATCATTGATATCACCGAAAATTTCTTCGATAATATCTTCAAGAGTAATCAGTCCACTGGTTCCGCCGTATTCATCGACGACAATGGCCATGTGCACCCGTCGGTTTTGGAAATCTTTCATCAAATCATCCAGCCGCTTGCTTTCAGGAATAAAATAAACAGGACGCAAAAGTTTTTGCCAATTGAAATGCTCATTCAGATTTAGATGGGGCAGCAAATCTTTTACATTCAAAATTCCTTCGACATGGTCCAGATCATCCCTGAAAACAGGAACGCGGGAATAACCCGACTTGTTGATCTTGTCCATCAGTTCATGAAAGTTCAGTTCAATATCGAACGCGGTGATATGCAATCTTGCCTGCATGGCCTTTTTTGCATTTGTCTGTCTGAAATTAGCCAGTCCTCTCAGCAGATCCGTTTCTTCTTCACTTTCGGCGTTGGCTTCGAGCCGCTCCGTTGATATCGCTGAACCTTCCGGTGTCAATATTCCAAAAGTGTAACCCATTTTCATCACAGGTTGGGTAAGCGGCTTACAGATCTTGACCAGAAAACTGGTTATTCCTGCAATTTTTGGTATAAATTCCTGCGCTTTTTTTGCACAAGTGTAACGAACAATTGCATCAAGCCATATCCAGAAAGTCAGGCTGCCGAGTGCGAACCATTGAACAACACCGTGCGCATCATTTTGCAAATAAATCCATATCAACCTCGTAGCAAGCAGTAAAGCAAGCAAAGTAACAGCACGCTGCATCAACGATAGTGTTAACTGCTGAATGCGATTGGGAAGAAGATTGTCTGCATCGCTTTTTCGCTCCCACGGATTTTCCATTGCACCAGCGGCGGAATAGGCTGCTCTGATACCAGAAAAGAAAAGCGAGAGAGAAAACAGAATGAGAATAATGACCAGATCATAAACGAGTGATGTGTTTATGGAAATCTGCAATCCGGCAAGCAATGGAAACGCGCTTAGCCAATGACTTTTCTCTTTACTATTGCAGGAAATATCAGACGATAAATTGCCTGAAAAAGAATTGATTTTGTGGGGATGTAAAAACCCCAAACCCGTTCGGGGAAGAGGATCGTCACTATCTGCTTTTACTTTCACTGAAAGTCAGAAAACGTTTATATTAAACCTTAATAGTATAAATGTAGCGATTTTTATCTAAAAGTATCTGCTATTTTACCGCAAAACCCTGAACATATTATTTTAGCTTATTCTAAACTAATTCTCTTTTTTCTTTTTCTTTAGCTTACAATTCTTACAATAATCTGACAACTCTTCAATGTCGGATAATATTTGCTGGTGTTGTTCGCGCAATCTCTCTCCGGCCATGCCGATTTCAGTATTTTGAGATAGATGAGATACATGAACCGCATGTTCCTTTTGAATTGAATCATACAATCGCTGATAAAAGCCTGGGTCAGAGAACGCCTTTTTATTCTCAAACATTGATTTCCTAAATTTTCGCGCATACAATTCGGCCAGATCGAACTCAGCCTGGGCAAACTTTAAAAGGCGGCCACCAGTGATGCTGTCAGGGGAAATAATGTACGACGCCGGGCGATTAAAGATTGTAGTAACCTTTGAGTTAAAATTTTTGGTGAGCATGAACTCATAGTTGCTCATCT
>Ga0247803_1001531_pt1 | contig 12080 bp, 11 predicted proteins | sample UWRJL014104B1_FD_180928 | JGI IMG/M metagenome (GOLD analysis project Ga0247803, IMG submission 180928) | Plant litter microbial communities from Arlington Agricultural Research Station in Wisconsin, United States - UWRJ-L014-104B-1 | ecosystem: Environmental > Terrestrial > Plant litter >...
TAGAAAAGTCTTTCCGGCTAATGTAAGCGCGCATCAAAACGATCAATGCCTGATTTTTGTCGCTTTCATCTTTCCCATTTGCATATACATAACGTAAAGCTTCCAAACCGTCGGCCCACTGACCCAGATACAGACGAGATTTCCCCAGAATTACGTAACTATTATCCACCCATTTACTATTCTGATGTTTTTCGGCTACAATTGAAGCTTTTTTAATTGCATCCAGTAACTGAGGTTTTACTGGTAATGCCAGTATGGAATCAATTGGTAACAGAATGGGAATTAGCTGGTTATAATCTTCCTTGTAAGATGCACGCATCGTGAACTCCGCCTCCTGCATATCCTGCTCTGCGATAAAATATGCATTGTAATGTGAAGAAACATTGTGAAAGTTAACGGCAGCAGGGCGTGAGCTGTATTGCGAACAGCCAAATATCGCACCTCCCAACAGGAAACAAATGGATAAAATATTTAAGGAACGGGTAAGTGTATGAGTCACAAAAAAGACTTTTTGGGGTGATTTTTTCTATTCTTTTAGCAAAACTAAAACGGTATTTTGCTTAATAACGTATCGAAGATAATGCCATTTGCAAAATTTGAAGCAACTTTACTTATAAATTCTACAATCGCAGGAATGGAAGAAGATAATAACGACTTACAAAAAGGCAATTCCAAGCCTTATACGGATAAAGGAAGCAGGGGAAATACGCCCTCAAATTTTATGCGCTATTCAGGTATGGCCATGCAAATGCTTGGGACAATTCTTGTTTTCACCTATGGCGGCTACAAACTGGACGAATGGCAAATGAATAAAACTCCGGTATGGACGCTTGTATTTTCGCTGACTTCCATAGCTGCTTCACTGTACCTGCTCATCCGGAGTATGCCAAAGGCCAAATGAGATTTGTCACCAAATTTATACTATTTATTACATAATTAAATAAAGACCCAACCCACACATGTTCCGAAGCATTATTGCCTCAACAATTTTAGCAATTGCATTATTTTTAGTCCAGCGTTTTGTTAACCCAACCTGGATACATCCTTATATATGGTACATCCTTGTGTTCTTTGTAATGCTGTCTTTTCTGATTCATCGCCTCATGGAATACGGACTAAGAAACAACCGGGAAAAATTTGTGACCTTTTACCTTTCAACCATCGTTGGACGACTTATTCTGAGCATTATTTTTATTGGAATATTTTTATATTCAGGGCTAACTGATTCATTTACATTTGTTATCAACTTTTTTGCTCTCTATTTATTCTATACATGCTTTGAAATATATGGTTTGTATTGTAACTTGCGCCGCGATTGACAAAGCATAGTATTTCAAGCATTTATGTATACGCCTTTACGACTGTTTATAACCACTGCCCTTGTTGCGGCAACTTGCTTTTTTACCCTTCCGGCTTCGGCCCAGGAATCAGGTCATGATGACCAGAATAAGGTTGCTGAAGGTGTTAATAAAGCCGAGCACGAAATTGAACATAATCTGGAAGAGTCAGAGGAAAAATTTAATATCGGCCAGATGATCATGCACCACATTGCGGATTCTCATGAATGGGAGTTTTCACACGGTGTTGCGATCCCTTTACCTGTTATTTTATACTCGGAAGATCGTGGTATAGAAGTGTTCTCTTCCAGTAATTTCCACAATGAGCACCATGAATACAATGGTTATCATTTAGTACATGGAGATTCTGAAACGATCGAACCTGTTGATGAAGCTCGTAAAATCTACGATTTCTCAATCACGAAAAACGTTGCATCCATGATGCTCAGCGCGATCATTCTGGTTCTTATCTTCACAAGTATTGGTAAAGCTTACCAACGCAATGTGGGCAAAGCTCCAAAAGGATTTCAGTCTGCAATGGAAATCGTTATTCTTTTCATCCGTGACGACGTGGTAAAACCTAACGTTGGACCTAACTATGAAAAATACCTTCCTTATTTGCTGACTTTGTTTTTCTTTATTCTTGTCAACAACATTTTAGGTCTTCTTCCAGGTGCCGCAAACGTAACAGGTAACATTGCTATCACCATGACACTTGCTGTGATCACTTTCATCATTGTTCACATCAATGCAAACAAAAATTATTACAAACACCTTGTGAGCCCTCCGGGCGTTCCGGCTCCTTTGTTGCTGATCATGATACCTGTTGAGGTTGTTGGTGTATTTATGAAGCCGTTCTCTCTTATGGTTCGTCTTTTTGCTAACATGACAGCTGGTCACATTATCCTTTTAAGTCTTTTCGGACTAATCTTTATTTTCCAGAGCATGTTTATCGCTCCGGTGATCTCATTATTTGCCTTGTTCCTTAACTTCATCGAAATCATGGTGGCGTTTATCCAGGCATTTATTTTTACCCTGTTATCGTCTATGTACATCGGAAGTGCTATTGAAGAGCACGGCCATGCCGATCACGGACATTGATTTTTAATCTCTTTTTTTATTAATTATATTTTAAAACAAACACAATTATGTTGCTTCAAATCTTGCTTCAGGCTACAGAACAAGGTGGTGCAGGTCTAGCTGTTTTCGGTGCTGCTATCGGTGCTGGTCTTGCTGCTATCGGTGCTGGTCTTGGTATCGGTAAAATTGGTGGTTCTGCAATGGAAGGTATCGCTCGTCAGCCAGAAGCTGCTGGTGCTATCCAAACTGCAATGCTTATCATTGCTGCTCTTATCGAAGCGGTGGCGCTATTCGCAGCGGTTATCTGTCTGCTTATCTCGTTCAAGCTTTAGTAACGAATTTGAGATTCACGTCTCATGCTTGACCTCTTTCGCATTAGGCGTAGAGAATTGGCAAAAAAAACGTACCGTGGAAGCAATAGGCTTCCACGGATTTTAACAAAAAAGAGAGTGCAGGGAGTATATTCATTTAACAAAATCTACTTCGCATTTAAAGATTTTACAACTCACAAAACTCAGATATTATGTCATTGCTTACTCCAAACCCAGGTCTTATTTTCTGGATGCTGGTGGTATTTTTACTGGTTGTTTTTATCCTTGCGAAATTTGCCTGGAAACCAATCATTAAAGGCTTAAAGGATCGTGAAAACGAAATCCAGGGTGCTCTTGATCTTGCTGAAAGAACAAAAGCTGAAATGGTTAAGTTGAAATCGGATAATGAGAAGCTTGTTGCCGAAGCTAACGCAGTTCGCGACAGAATTCTTCGTGACGCAAAAGACGCTTCTGACCGCATGATCGCCGAGTCGAAAGACAGAGCTGCTGTGGAAGGACAGAAAATGATTGACAGCGCTCGTGACACGATCCGTAACGAACAACATGCTGCAATCGCTAAAATGCGTAAGGAAGTTGCTACTTTATCGCTTGAAATCGCTGAGCAGGTATTGCACCGCGAATTGAAAGACAAAGAATCGCAGGAAAAACTGATCTCAGACCTTGCTTCCTCAGCCCGCATGAACTAATTAGTTAGCGAAGCTGTGATGTTCATTCATTCAAAAATTAATTAATTCCCTATGTCAGTAGGTATAGTTGCTGCCAGATACGCGAAATCACTTATCGAACTGGCAAAAGAAAAAAACGTAGTGGAGGCTGTATTTGAGGATATGAAATTATTCAAGGATACTGCTGATAAAAATCGTGGCCTGATGCTGGCACTGAAAAGCCCTGTGGTTCGTCACGAGAAGAAACTGGCTATTTTGAAAGCAATTTTTCATGATAAAGTAAATCCGGTTTCGTACTCAATCTTTGAGATCATTACAAGAAAAAACCGGGAATCGATCCTTGATGCGATTGCCGATGAATTCATAAAAACTTACGATGAATACCGTGGTATTCAAAAAGCAACTGTAATCACAACGACACCGTTAACAGAAGATCTTCGCAAGCAATTTAATAAAATTGTTGCAGACGCTACTGGTAAAACAGTGGAGCTGGAAGAGAAAGTAGATCCGGCTTTGATCGGAGGCTATTTACTTCGTGTAAATGATCGTCAAATCGACGCTTCTCTTCGCAGCCGTTTAAACGAGTTGAAATTACAACTTGCTAATTAAGATTTTTTTATCTGCATAATGTGGAAAGACCCGGCTGCTATGCGGCCGGGTCTTCTTTTTGTAACTACCAAAGTTCTGTAAGTTTTACACTTTCCACTTCACAAGATTACCATAACTGATCGCAATTGATTCCAAAGGAGGCTTTTTGCAAACATCCTGCTCAACAAAGAAGTGAGTCATACCAGCCGTTTTTCTGGCAGCAAATATCTTAGCAAAGTCAATAGAACCTGTACCGACTTCTGCAAAGGCCTTATCTTCGCTTTTCTCCATGTCTTTTACGTGCCACAAAGGGAAACGGCCGGGGTGTTGCTTGAATAGCTCCACAGGATCTAATCCAGCCCTTACAGCCCAATACAAATCCAATTCTAATTTTACCAAAGCTGCATCCGTATCCTTTGTGATAATATCATAAGGTAGCTCTCCGTCCAGTTTTTGAAACTCAAAGTCGTGGTTATGGTAACCAAACTGAATTCCGGCAGCCTTACAGATTTCTCCCGACTTATTAAATAACACCGCATACTTTTTATAATCGTCGATCGATTTGCGTTCGTCAGGCGTCAGATAAGCGCACATCATGTATTTTTGTCCAAGTTCTGCTGAGTCGTCAACGGCACGTTTCCAGTCATTCGACAAAGTTCCTTTTTTGTCCGGTGCTGAAATTCCGGCACCGTAGTGACCACTCACAGCACTAAGGCCAAGTCCGCTTAATAATGATTTAAATTCTTTCGGAGTTTTACCAAAAAATTTACCGTCAGAATAACCAAATGTTTCGACTTCCTTATACCCAATTTTAGCTACCTGTTTAAGCGTTCCTTCCAGATCTTTGCTCAATGCGTCTCTGAGCGTATAAAGCTGCAGACCAATTTTTGAAGGTGCTTTTGACATCGCAGGAATGCGTGAAAGCAAAGGGATAGAAAGTGCCAGTGCACTAGTGCGAAGAAATGATTTCCGCGAGATTTTTTGGTTAAAGTCCATTTGAAGTGGAGACTAGAGATTAATTAAAACAACTACTTATTTATTGTTACAGCACCCGAGCTATTTAAGGTTGCAAGCACTGTCGAAGGAATTTTCCAGTCCTGGGAAAAATACCCGTCTGCTATGATATTTTTTGACGAACCTTTAAAAAATAAAATGTCTTTAAATTCCGGCAAACTTCTTTGCGCAACCGGAACAAAAGGAAGTCCCTGATCCACAGCTCCCGACCACCAGGGCAACCCCGAGCTAACCGTCACATAATGATTTTCAATTGGAAAAATATATAGTAGACCATAATCAGTATTAGCAGAATTCAGATGGACTGGAAGTTTGTCTGCATACTTGTTGATCACCGAATTGTTGTCTTTGGTTCCAAACAGAATCAGGTTCGAACTTTCGAAGTCGCTCGACCTGACTTCTTTGTCTGCTAAAACTCTTGGAAAAAACATTATTCGTCCTAAAAACGGTCCCCGATAAGCTGACCAATTGGCAGCTTCATTGGCTACATCCACGCGCTTCTTCAATTCCTCTGGTGAAGGATTATCAGCGGTACCGTATACATAAACATGACGGGATGAAAATGCATCAAAGATTGGGCCTTCTGCCCCCTTCTTTTTGACTATATTGCCAGAAGCAGGCCCCTTGCCTATTTTCCAGGCATTACCTGTTTTATAAAATGAAACTGTACTATCCGCTTTCCCTGTCAAACTCGTTCCGTCGACCGAAATATTTAATGATTGCGCCGCATTAAATTTGGAATGTCCCTTTAAATTTAAAGTAAAGGCGTAAAGGTTGTTTGTTTTGATATCAATGGTATTCGTTTTTTTAAAGCCAGCATCTATATCGGCAAGTACACCGCTTGTTATCCCATCCAGCTGCACCCAATACGCTTTATTATATTTATAAAATTTGCTCGAAAACTTTACCTCGTTCGGGTATTTATTTCTGACCTGATTAAACCACCCGAAAATAAATTCCGCATCATACGCGCTCACCCAGCTATCGTGTTTTACATCAACAAACTCTTTGTAAGTTACTTCGACACCAATGTTCTGCATTTTCTCAACCCAGTCTCTCGTCCACTGAACGGGAACAACAGGATCTTTATCTCCATGAAAAAAATGAACCGGAAAGTTAATTGCGTTAGCTGCCAAATCGATAGTACCGGCAGGAGGTGCCGGGCAAACCGGAGCGATCGCCGCCCATATGTCCGGACGGGTCAGCCCAATCCATAATGTTCCTCCACCGCCCATTGACAAACCGGTCAAATAAGATCTATCTTCGTCAATATTGAATCGCTTTTTTACATCAGCCAGCACATCATAGACATCCTGCTCCGGTATACCCTGATACCCTGCTGTTCCCCTGGCATATGGAGAAGCAACAATAAAGTCAACATCATCCCATTGAGAAAAATAGCGCGTTGCCTCAACATCCGTTTCATCATCGAGATTACTTTTACCGAAAACCCGTTTTAGCGCCAGTCGATGGTTTGATCCTGCGCCGTGAAGCATCATCACCAAAGGGTATTTTTTAGCAGGATCATAGTTTTTAGGAATATATAACCCGTATGGTTGTTCAGTATCGTCGGCAGATGAGAAGATAGTTAGGACTTGCGGACCTTCTGACAATTTTTGAGCTCTTAAGATCGTCAGCGTCATCAAATTAATGATCAGTAAGCCAAAGATCCTAACCTGGAGTTTTTTTGTCATATCTATATATTAAAACTTACAAAGTTTAAATATAATCTAAATCATAAAGTTCTCCTTCGCTTTTATAAAATAGATCAGCCTATTTCTTAAAGATTATAATTTGGTAAACAAAAAAAGAGGTCAAATCTAAGATTTGACCTCTCTGAATATTGTCTTCACTACTTGCGGGTTACATTAATTGCAATTCTGCGGTTTTGCGTTCTCCCCTCCTCAGTATCATTTGTCGCAATCGGATGTTCAATTCCGTAACCTTCGGATTGGATTCGTGTTATTTTAATATCGTTCTTAGCAATACCCTTTTTCACGGCGTCCGCACGGCTTTTAGATAACATTAAGTTCGTTGTAGCATCGCCCGTGTTATCAGTGTAGCCTCCAATCTTAATATTCACCATTGGATATGCACGCATGATCTTTGCGATATTTTCAATCTGAGCCTCGGAATCATCGTCCAGTTCAGCCAGATTAGGCTCGAACGTTATTCTATCAAAATCGATCCAGTAATTTTTATCTACCACCACACTTGAATCCTGAATGAACTTAATAAGCTTTGCCTCAGTTCCGTTTTCAGGTATTTCCAAAACAATGTCTTTCGGAAGTTGTTTCGTAACTAGTTGCCCAGGATTTCTTTCCGCAACGCCGCTTGGTTTGCCCTTAACACCGCTGCTATCAACAGGAAAATCCTCGACGACAATCGTTTCTTCTTCCTTATTCAGTTTTTTATAACCCCAGACCGCGGCTCCAACGAGCAGTAAAGCCAGAATCAGATATACAATTTTTGTTGTCCCTGATACCGGTTTATTTTCCAGCTGATGTTCACTTAAAGGATTTTTCTGAAGACTTTTATTTAAATCTTCCAATCCTTTAAAATCCCAAATTGTGGAAAGATCTTTTGGCAGATATTTGCTTATATACTCTTTTTGGCCAACGAGCAATGTTGTCAGTTTTACCGGCTCTATGGATTTTTCCTTGACCTGTTTACCAATTACACTTAGTACAATCGGAGCGGAAATACTCAATATTTTAGAGACAGAATTTGCTTTCAACTTACTTGACGCCGCTATGGATTCAATCACGGTTTTCAGATCAAGATCCAGAAGCATTGGAAGCATGGAAAGACCGTTGGCTATAAAGTCCTTTGATTTGATAGGATCCCCAAGAATTTCAGGAAGATTATTTAATACATAATTCTCGTTGTTCAGATTCATCAGACCGATCAACTCATATACACCTCCGGATGTGGAGGCAGTATTCATTGTTCCTCCTATCAGACCGGGAAGGGCTCCTAGCAAAGCGGTCTGAACATCACTTGCACTCTCTTCGGTCAATATTGATATACTAAGACCTACTTCTTTTGTTATGTACCCCTTTGTTAACTCCAGTAAATTGACAGCCATAATGGTCGGTATTCTTTTCTTTTTTAGTTCTCAAATTAATCTTTATATTTTATCTGGAGGATATGCAAATTAATAACATTCTAATCATATTATGATTATTGATCAGCGATTAAAATTAATAAGAAAGATTTTAAACACTGGCAATAATATAGAAGTAATACTATTTCTTATCAAGTTAATTCGAGCCTTATAAAATTAACCGTCATAAATTATAAAAAATAAGTTGCTTAAAAAACAAAGAGGCAGAATCTCAAAGATCTGCCTCCTAGTCTTTTATCGATAATGAATCAAGTTTTAATTCATCAGTTTGGTACTTCTTCTTCTTTTTTTCTAACAGTGATAGTCAACTCTTCGCTGTTTTCTACGTGCGTTGCTACCAGAACATCTCCCTCTCTCAAATCTCCTTTGAGAATTTCTTCTGCAACAGGGTCTTCGAGGTATTTCTGGATCGCTCTGTTTAAAGGACGAGCACCATATTGTGGATCGTATCCTTTTTCAGATAAGAAATCCTTTGCTTCTACGGTTAATTCAATTTCGTAACCCAAACCTTTCACGCGGCTAAACAATTTGCCAAGTGATATGTCAATGATGCGGTGAAGGTCTTCACGTTGAAGTGAATTAAACACGATCACATCGTCCAGACGGTTAAGGAACTCAGGAGAAAATGCTTTACGTAGGGCACTTTGAATCGTGCCTTTCATAATCTCATCCTGATTATCTGCTTTCGCTCTTGTGGAGAAACCGATACCAGTCCCGAAATCTTTCAAATCACGTGCTCCAATGTTTGAAGTCATGATGATAATCGTATTACGGAAATCTACACGACGACCCAGACCATCTGTAAGAATACCATCGTCAAGAACCTGCAACAAAATATTAAATACATCAGGGTGCGCCTTTTCGATCTCATCTAACAAGACAACGCTATAAGGTTTACGACGAATTTTTTCAGTCAACTGACCACCTTCTTCGTAACCAACGTAACCCGGAGGTGCTCCAACCAAACGAGATACGCTGAATTTCTCCATGTACTCACTCATGTCAATACGCACAAGGGCATCGTCTTTATCAAATAAATAAGTGGCAAGAACCTTCGCTAATTCTGTTTTACCCACACCTGTCGGCCCAAGGAAAATAAAGGAACCGATCGGCTTCTTAGGATCTTTCAAACCTACACGTGTACGTTGAATGGCCTTTACCAATTTCTCAATCGGTGGGTTCTGTCCAATTACCTTTGCTTTAAGCTCATCGGCCATATTAAGCAATTTCTTACCTTCATCCATCGAGACGTTAGTCACAGGAATTCCGGTCATCATTGCAACAACCTCTGCTACATTATGCTCAGTAACGGTATATCTTTTTTGCTTGGTTTCTTCTTCCCAGGCAAGTTTGGCGCGGTCAAGCTGATCGATCAATTTCTTTTCACGATCACGTAACTGAGCTGCCTCTTCGTATTTCTGGCTTTTGACAACCCGGTTTTTTTCCTGTTTGATATTCTCAATTTGTTCTTCCAAATGAAGGATATCCTCAGGAACAGTGATGTTGCTGATATGCACTCTTGCACCCACTTCATCCAAAACGTCAATCGCTTTGTCCGGAAGGAAACGGTCAGTGATATATCGCTCTGACAATTTCACAGCGGTACTGATCGATTCCGGCGTATAACTTACGTGGTGATGATCTTCATATTTATCCTTAATGTTTTCAAGGATCTGAATTGTTTCTTCGATCGAAGTAGCATCAACCATTACCATCTGGAAACGACGGGCAAGTGCTCCGTCCTTCTCTATGTACTGACGATACTCATCAAGTGTCGTTGCACCAATACACTGGATTTCTCCGCGTGAAAGTGCAGGTTTAAACATATTTGAAGCATCCAGCGAACCAGAAGCACCACCGGCACCAACAATTGTATGAAGCTCATCAATGAAAAGGATAACATCCGGAGATTTTTCCAACTCATTCATTACCGCTTTCATTCTTTCCTCAAACTGTCCACGGTATTTAGTACCTGCTACAAGCGACGCAAGATCAAGTGTAACAACTCTCTTACCGAAAAGAACACGAGATACTTTTTTCTGCACAATTCTTAGCGCAAGACCTTCGGCGATGGCAGTTTTACCTACACCGGGCTCACCGATAAGAATTGGGTTATTCTTTTTCCGACGGCTAAGAATTTGCGCTACACGCTCAATTTCTTTTTCACGTCCGACGATAGGATCAAGTTTTCCAACCTCAGCCATTTTCGTAAGATCACGCCCGAAGTTATCCAGTACAGGAGTACGAGACTTTTCTGCACCTTTAGATTCTTTTCCGGAAGCTGCGCCTCCGCCTCCACCGCCAAACATGCCGCCTCTCGCTTCATCGTCACCGTCTTCGGTTTCCGGACCCATATGGGGTTTTGTTCCTGATGATTGATATTCTAACATCTCTTTAATGACTTCGTAGTTAACATTAAATTTATGTAGGATCTGGGTGCCAACATTATCTTCGTCACGTAAAATAGACAGAAGCAAATGTTCAGTTCCGATCAAGGGGCTTTTGAAAATTTTTGCCTCCAGATATGTAATTTTCAACACCTTCTCAGACTGCCTGGTGAGAGGGATGTTCTGCAGATTTTTAACATTATTAGTTGCCGCACCCTTAGTAGCCTGTTCGATCGTCTGTCGAACATCATCAAGGGATACGCCCAGCTTTTTAAGTAAACCAATAGCAACACCATCACCCTCACGAATCATTCCAAGTAACAGATGTTCGGCACCGATATAATCGTGGCCAAGTCGCAAAGCTTCTTCCCGACTCAGAGAGATTACTTCTTTTACTCTATTTGAAAATTTTGCTTCCATGTGTAGCAATAAAAATGTGTCTTAATATTCTAAACGCTACTTTTTTAATCTTTGTTCAAAGTAGCAGATTTATTGTTGCTTACAAGATCTCAGCAAAATACTTCTCGCCTCGGGCCCCATATTAAATAATAAATCGACAATACTTAAATTGCTTACAAAATCATTCCCAAAGGTCTGATAGTATGCAATTGGCTGATAATATTTATTTATATTTTTATTCTTTTTATCATTAATCGCTGATAACTCATCAATTATGGCCTTATCGCCCTGAAATGGCACTGACAAATTGTACATAATATCTTTTCTTATGCCCAACAATCTAAGACAAATTGTCAATAAATCATAATTTAGGTCAACAAGAAATTCTGGTTTTTTCAAATAAACTGCCTCGAGTTCGTCAGCGTAAAATTCGAAATAAGGAGATTTGCCATAAGCAGATCGGAAACATCCCCAGTGACGCCTGATCCAGTGCTGACTATAATCTATTTTTATATCTTTTGTTAAGGAGTTATTCGCGTAGGACTGAACCGGAACGGTTAATGTATCAACTTTATTTGTTGTCATCACATCGCAACGATTCCGGTAAGTCTGCTTCACATATCTCTCATCAATATCTATCCAAATCAAATTGTTACTTAAAATACAAGCAAAATATTCAACACAAGGAAGATACTGTAATTCAAACCTTACTACTTTTTCAGGTTGATTATTTATAATAAATTCTGACACTACCAAATATGAGAAAGGAGGATGATATTATCAAAAAAATGATAATAATTATTTAACGTCAATTGTTTAATGCTATCGTAACTAAAATAATCACAAAAAATTAAACAAACAGACTGGTATCACCCAGGCCTTCCCTGACAATTTCAAACTGGTCATTGATCGCAAGCACGATTGTCGATCCAATATTTCCGCCGTATCCCCCATCGACCACAATATCCACCTGATGCTGAAATTTTTCAAAAATCAATTCGGGGTCTGTTGAATATTCGATGATCTCGTCATCATCTTTTATGGAGGTTGTTACAATAGGGTTTCCAAGTTCTTTAACGATCAAACGGGGGATCAAATTATCAGGAACACGAATACCAACTGTTTTCTTATTCGTATTTAATAATTTGGGA
>Ga0247803_1001533_pt1 | contig 12072 bp, 16 predicted proteins | sample UWRJL014104B1_FD_180928 | JGI IMG/M metagenome (GOLD analysis project Ga0247803, IMG submission 180928) | Plant litter microbial communities from Arlington Agricultural Research Station in Wisconsin, United States - UWRJ-L014-104B-1 | ecosystem: Environmental > Terrestrial > Plant litter >...
TCCGAGGGCTTCACCATGTGGCGACGTGAAACGCGGGGCGGCAACTTGCACTGTTTCTTTGTACTTGTATGCATCTTTGACAGGAGATCTGACTCAGCGGACAGAAACATCTGCAGTTTACTGACGCAGGTCTGCGAGTATTTTGCATGCAGGCGGGCTGTTGTAAGACGTCTGCACCTGCGTTGCGTTTCATGCCGACGCCCCGCACGTATTTCCACCCGCCGAGGGCGTACGTCACGAGAGCGATGCCTTCGACTGGATATCTTCCTTGAACCTTTAGGAACCGCCAAGTATTCCTGGTTCTTCGTAGGAACAGTCTCACGAACGCATGCACCACCGTGGTAATTAAGGTTTCGAACAGCATTTGTCCGAAGCGTGTCCCGACCATTTACTCGGAAGACCAGAGCGCTCCATGATATTGACAAGCCAACGACTATTACCATTCTCTGTCCACAGATCGAAACGACCGTTCAGCCCCCTCTCGCCGGCGAACTTCTACGAGACCTTCTACCAAACACACATACCGCGCGCGACCTTTAAAGAACACGCGCGCATAGCGAGGCTCCCATGCATCATGCCATTGCGCAACGCCGCACACGTGGGTGCCCGTGCCACGAGGCAAGCGGGAGCTGCGTTCAAGTGACGATCCTGCGACCTGTAGCTGACGGTCAGTGACCTCTGAACAACCCTTAGACCATGCTACTATGATCGGCAGCAACCGTATTCCAACGTCATCCCTTGCCGAACCTTGCTTTTGCGCGCCACGCTGCATCATTCTTCACAGGCTTACGGTGCTTTTGCCATGTGCTTTTCTCCTGCATTCCGATTTCGACGCCATCTACGCGCTATCCATGCCGCCTTCTCGAAGGCACATCGGTCGTCGCTAGAGCGCCCGCCTTGCCCCTCTCACCGACTCCATTTTGCACCACACACAACGCGCCCTTGACCGCACTATCACAAATCTCTTGGCTCACCAACATTGCTCCGCTTCTAGGTGGTAACGCACCGCGGCAGCTGAAATGCTCCATAATGTCGTGGTCGCCACGTGTGCACCCTGCAAACGCGCCTGCCATGCGCTCCACCAACTACTGCAGTCGTCGTCCAAGTGTCCGAAGTAGTCGTTTAGCCATGAAGCGGCGGGGTCAATTTTGGATACCGGTTTGCGCCATGGCGGCCATGCTAACGGCGATGCGTAGCTGGTAGGCGATTGCGCCGGATTGAGAATCTGATAGAGTTGTCACTCATGACGATCTGCTCTCGTTTTGGATCGACTGTTGGTTTGGGGATGGGCACTAGCTAGATGAGGCAGGCCTCTTCGCAATCTCAGGAGATAGCTTAGTACGCGGGCAAGACTCGAAATTCGGCTGTACTCCCTCCGCACACGACCGTGTTCAGGTGTTGGAGCGCCGCGGGATCGTCGCACAGCAAATTGTACGCAAACGGCTCGAATCAGTGTTTCGACTGTAGCGACTGTAGTCGCTCTTGGCTGCAGTGTTCGCGCTGCTTCACAACATCTTCTGGAACGCTAATTGCCTCCATGTCTGGCTCTGCTGCGAGCTATCGAAACGCTCGGGCGGATCACGGCACCACACTCGCAAACTCTAATCCACGAGGTCCGCGGGACCCTTTTTGCGGCTTCTCTCTCGCCATCGCTCGTGTCTCCACCTAGGTACCAAAATGCCATCCGGACAAGATCCGGACTGTTCCGCTCGGAAGATCTGCAATAAGGGTGCAATGGATGGACTGGGACTGTAAGTAGTCAATTTGGCGAAAGGAGGACCTTGGACGTTGGTCTGTCGTGGCTCCGTTCGCATTCGCATAAGAGGTACTACTACTACACGGTCTTTGAAGATGGGGGAGGCTTCCCTGGTACACTAGAATTCGCAATCTTGGTCGACGATCTTGCTTCCCGTCCCCTCCTCCTCGCTCACCCATCATCCACATCAACTAGGTACCACGATCCCAGCAGTCGGGCCCACCACGGGCCCATCCCAACGCCACGATACGTCCGCTACGCGGGAAGTGCAAATCATCCGTCAAAGGCACTCGCTCGCCCACCTGCCCTATTCGGCCCTACACTTACACGTATGCGTTCATTTCCAGCTAGAACACAGACTACCTTCTCTGCATACACAGGTCACCCCAGCCAAAGGCGATCACCATTGCGCGCGGCCAAGCCGTGAAACGCAAATCATTGACATGCGCTATGTTTTATGTGAGCGGAAAGGGTGTGTAGGTGGCGAGGGTGTGGATTTCGTGATTCGGAAAGTGGAGCGTCGCGTGGAAATGTGTTCGGAGGGCGACATGTATTATCCACAACCATTGTAGGAGAAGACGTCATGTTGCTAGGAACGTAACCGTCCTGCTCGAGAAGTACAGATTTAAGCAAACACATACAGTCCACAAGCCACGCAGTCCCACCCACATCCGAAATCTCCTAACATCCTCGCGAAGAGAAGGCAGGCTCTTCACTCCCTCGTATTCAAGCTCAAGCCCACACCCCTTCCCCCTTTCCCCTTTCCCAAACCCACCACTACAGCCCAACCCCAGCCTTGCCGTCCAACCCCCCCTTCCGTCCATCCTTCCAGAATACGACCCAAGCCACACTAGCACACTGCCACGCGGTACGCTAAAGGGCCAACTTTCCGAGCCTGACACGCCCCTTTCCAGGTGACACTTCTCGCTTGTAGTCTTCCGGGTACGATACATGCGGGACTTGGGCGTAGTCTCTGCGCCGCTGTGGGGCGTCAGGTAGACGCTCGGCTGTCAGATGCGAATATCCGGCCTCTGTCTTCACCTCCTGGTCGCTGGCCTGATCTGTGAATTACTTTCCTAAACAACAGAAAGTATCCTCGCGTCCCTTGGTCGCCGCTCTGGTTAACTTGCCGGCACATGGTAGTCTCATCCCCAGCCTCAGCCTGCGGTGCCAGCCCCGTCCTCGAAATGCCACCGGAGTGCCCTCCGCCAACCGTATCCAGCCATGACGAATACACGCCTGACGTGCATGTTCCGCGCCCGCGACGTGAGCTAGAAACCCTACTAGAAACCACCCATCTATTTTAGGTCCCTGACATCTCTGTGTTTCAGAATATATGGCCGGTTGGAGATGTGCGCTAGAGCTACACAAGTGCTTCTAGACTTGGTAAGTGAAACAGTAGTGCAAGTGTAGAGAGTTGAGATCCTGAATAGTACCAGGATGATGACGACATGCAAATACTTGAATTCTAGAGGAATGAGTGGAGAAGACATGGTAGTGTTTGGACACTATTCGAACAGAGGAGTAGAACGAAGTAGAAGACAGATATTTAAATCTCTCGGAGGGCACAAAAATTCTTCGAAAGTGAAAGCGTAGGGACAATTTCATATGCATCCATTGAGATTCTCGTATACTACCATTTTCTGTTCATGATAGAAGCCGAATTATCAGATGCCTCAGTACATGGGCGATCGCGAGACACTAGAGTCGGATGCGCGCCACACAACCTCTATACCGGCATTCGAGAAAGCAATAAACGCCACTGCAACCAGCCGGTTCCACTCTTAACCCCGAATCATCGCTTAAGTGAAGAATCCAGTATCATCCGCCTCCTCATCTTCGTCCTTGAAATGGAGACCACGCGCAGTCTCGCAAGGGTCGGGGGCGTAACTGACGGTGCAGTGTTCCCAGTCCTCGTCATCCACAAGCGAGCGCTTGAAGTTGAGGGCATGGTAGATATTGGAGAAGCGGAACTCGATGTAGAAGCGCTGCAGACCATATTAGCTGGATCAATCACATTATCATCATATACTTACACCTCGACTAGTCTTGCCCCGCTTGATGCGGTCCACTTCTCGCTTCATCTGACCTTTGCCATTCGCAAGCCGAAGAAGCGCCATGTCCTCCCAGTCCTCGTCGGCGTCGTAGGCTCGTACACAGCGTGAAGTATCACCCTCGATACAGTTGCGGATGACATCATTGGTAGAGTTCGGTCCTGGCTGCTTCTCCACGAAGATGACGGTCTTCTTTTCTCCAGGCACTTCGATGCCGTTCTCGGTCGCATCAAAATATTTGGAGCAAGCCACGGCCGTGAGGAACTTAACGAGGGCGTATCCGGAGCCAGGCGTGGGCATGGAAATGGACTCGAGTCTACCACCCCAAACCAGAGCCTGGAGTTGATTAATATTAGTGAAGCCCGAAACGCCTTTGATGAGGCAGGTACGACACTCGGCGGCTGTGTAGAGTTAGTAAAGAGTTGCATCGTAAGGGCCAAAGTATACTCGTACGATTGTTTCGCTTCTCCTGAGAGGGCCAAGCACACATGCTGTCCATCGGATCCTTAGAGACTGGCTTTGCTTCTGCCTTAGATGTTGTGGTCTCGGGCTTCACGCCCACGGGAAGGACTCCAACAAGTACTCTGCAGAGACCAACGATCTCGTCGATATTGTCGATGGCAAGAACCTTTGCATTCACCAACGCAGCGCATAATCGGAGGAAGTCCCCATTGCCCTCTTTCAGAGTCTGCTCAAGGAAGTCCTTAGTTACAGCATGGACTCCCGATTTGCCCAGAACGTTGCAGTATGTGGCAATGGTATCTAGGTATTGAGACTTCAAGCTCTCCACAGCTCCGGAATCCGAGTCCGATGAAGGCGTATAAGGACGACGTAACTTGACGGCGACGTTCTTAACGAGATCCGCCGTGACTGCCTTCCCACCAGTCGGCAGCGAGTTGAGGTATTCGGAAGCTTTAGTCATGTATTTGCGCTCCACATCCTGCACTCCTACGTCCTCCTTCGTTTTGTCTAGACTATGCGTCTCGACAGGCTTGTCAGCGGTAGGGAGCGACTTGGCTTGTTCGATCTTGACGTTGTCTGGCTTCTTCACATCGTCTTCGCGCATCTTCATGGCCAACGACGATGGCGACGAGGGAGTCGATGTGTTCTTGAACGCCGCCGCCTTCTTTGGCAGATCACTCGTATAACTCTTGAGAACATCGGCCGCGGTCAGCCCTGCTGGCTTGTCATCAAAGGTGAAGACTGCCTTGTCTGGGGCAGCTGAGGGTTGGCTTCGGTCAGCTGGTACAGGAGCAGTACAGGGTGAGTTGAGACGGTTAAACAGTGCATCCAGGTCAGATTCAGCGTCACTGGGCTCTGCCTTAATGCATGTCGGCTTCGTGGGGGTAGCCTCTGGCTCGATCTTGATAGACGGCTTGGGCGTTGTTGTCCTGCAACAACATACATCAGTGTGGGGTATAAGAATGTAATGTGCAGGAGGCTTACACGGAGGTAGCATACCCGTCTTGTACTCTAGGGGTCGACTTGACCGGTCCGGGAGCCGACGCAGCTGGAGTTGGGGACGGAGCTGGGGTACCACTAGGTCGCACCACCTTGACCGCCGCCTTCTTCAGCGTGACCTTGGCCAGGGTTGTTGCGGGCTGGACGGCAAGGTTGGCTCGCGCATCTTGGTTGCAGTAACGAGGCTGATAGCCGGCTGGACCTCGCGGAGGTGCGCCATGCAAGATGCTGCGATTCATTGAGATGACTATACGAAGGGAGTCAGTATGGTGTACAGTTTTGGGGTAGCCTACGCACCGTCGCGTAAAGCCGAAGGTGGTCCTTTGGTAGGCGAAGGCGGTGGAGAGGGAAGCAACGGAACGCTCAATACTTGCAACTTCTCTTCTGCGGGCGGCGTTGGGATGAGCGGAGAGGCAGAGGTGGAGGTAGAAGCGGGAGCAAGGCAGTTCGGAGGACGCACAGGTCCAGGTGAGTTCTCGTTGTCGTGGATGGCCGCCGTCACTGACAGATATTAGCGGAAGGAGCGAGGGTGACGGCGGGACTCACCACGGTTGCCAGGTCGTCCAGTGATATGAAGCTGTTGGACCCCCTGAACTACTGCTTCGTAGCACACCTGGTAGAGCTTGTTATTGCTATTCCGAGCCTGAGACGACGGCGAAGTGGTCGCAGACATGAGACAACAGAGGCATACGCGGGAGTCGAGTCGAAAGAGCGTGAGGCAAGAGGAGTGTGGGCAAATAGAGTGAATGGGAGACGGCCGAGGGAAACGGGGACATTTGGGGGAATTGGGTAGAAGTTCGAAGACTATTGCTGGTTTGCCCACTTACCATTCACCGCTTGCACCTGGTGAATGCAGAAGTTGCCGCCACAAGGCCTCTTGTGCAACCAAGGCCTCTGCAGATGACCGTGGGAAGTAATACAGTAGATACGCATTCTATAAACCGATCCAAAGTCTTGAGTTTCTGGAACACGCGCCTATGCGGTGCATCTGGGTTCTAGTAGACACATTGCAGTCAGTGGTGTTGCTAGCAGAACGTCTCGCAGGACCACAGGCGCCAGGCGGGATTCTCTTACCAGGTGAGCATCTCGCAACGACTATGCAGCATGTCGCAGCGTTGTTTGCAGTAGCCGTCAGTATACGCAGTTTACAAAGCAATCTAAAAATCTAATCTTCTAGAATTCGCGGTTATGCGGTGTACCTAGTTCTAGTAGACACATTGCGGTCAGTGGTGTTGGCAGCAGAACGTCTCGCTGGACCACAGGCGCCAGGCAGGATTCTCTTATCCTCTTGCCGTCCTCTGTAGCAGACAAGCATCTCGCAACGACTATGCAGCAGCGTGTCGCAGCGTATTTTGCAGTATCCGTCGGGGTACGCAAGTTACAAGCAATCTAAAGACCTACTCTTCCAGTACGTGGCTATACAGTGTATCTGTTCCTGGTAGACACACTGCGTTTAGTAGTGTTGGCAGCAGAAGGTCTCGCGGGACCACATGTGCCAGGCGGGATTCTCGCACCGGGTGAGCATCTCGCAACGACTATGCAGCATGTTTTGCAGTAGCCGTCGGGGTAGGTAATTTATAAAGCAATCCAAAGACCTACCCTTCCAGTACGCGGCTATGCAGTGTATCTGGTTCTGGTAGACACACCGCGGTTAGTAGTGTTGATAGCAGAAGGTCTCGCAGGACCACAGGCGCCAGACAAGGCTCTCGTACACGGTGAGCATTTTGCAAAGACTGTGCAGCAGAGTGTCAGCGGCATGGTTCGCGGTGGCAGCTTTGCATCCCAAGGTCTGGCTCAATTCAGGCCCAATAAGAGACATCCCCAGAGGATAGCACCGTACGACAAGTACATGGGCCTTCGACAAGGCCGCGCGGAGGTTCCTTCAGCTTCGTCCGCACATGTCCGCTGCTGCCGTCAGGCGTCGTACCAGGGTGAATGTACACCCCGACCATTTCGCCTTTTGCCATTCAGTCCGATTTGCGAGTTCCTTCTAATTTCGCATCTCCAAATGCAAAGGAAGAACCAACTGGATCGTCAGACGTCGCCGTGCTGCGCTCGAGCATGACGCAGCGAATCATGTTGTCACGTCAAGGCTGTGATGGTCAGCATTTGCGAGGTGCATCGCGGAAGGACTGTACTGTTGTTGCGGTGCCGACGTCGATTGGCCTAGGCCGCGTAAGATTGCTCACGTAACCACCGGTTGGACCCACCTGCATTCCCGGACCCTTGTGGGCTGCGCCTTCCCCGTGCGCGTCGTTCGTCTGGGGTTCGAGAATATCTCCCTGGACTCGCCCCATCACATCGCATGGCACAACTCTCGCGGCCGACAACTTCTGACGACGGATATACAACGCCTGCCTTGATGCTGGAGCGCGACATCCCCACCAGCTGCCGCCGTGCTCCCTAATGTCTACTAGACTCCGCCGCTCCATGCATGACTACGAGCCACTGCCGCGCGTGTCCTCCGACTCGGACGGCTTCGCCCAGCTCGAGCGCCATGACTATCCCTCGTCGTGGCTCCAACGGCTGACTTCCAAGATCCCCGGTGTCGCCAGACTCGTGAACCCCTCCGTCTACGTCCACTACGTGACACCCCGAAGAAGGAAGCGGTCGGTGCTGCGCCTGCTCTACTGGACCCTCTTCTCGACACCCTACGTCGTCCTCTTCCTCGTTCTCTTCGCCGGCATCTTTATACCCTCCTACACATACCGACCGGTCCACTACAACGAGCTACGCCAGCGGTCGCTGCGGAGCGTATCTCCGGGCCGCGCAAATCCAAACAATGAGAAGATATTCATCGCGGCGGCCATATACGAAGAGAAGGGCGAGCTGACGTCGGGGCCGTGGGGCAAGGCAGTGCTCGACCTGGTGGACCTCCTGGGCCCGCAGAATGTCCACTTGAGCATATACGAGAACGATGCGGATTTTATCACGCAGCAGTCGCTGGCTGATTTGAGGAAGAGCGCTACCTGTAAGACCATTGTGCCCTGTGAAAGGCGACCCGCTAACTGAACAGGCAACTCGAGCATCGTATTCGAAGACCTCGACCTGAGCACGCTGCCCCGCATCACCTTGCCCACCGGAGACACCCGCATCAAGCGCATCGCATTCCTCGCCGAAGTTCGAAACCGAGCGATGGCCCCTCTAGACACCTCCGAGACCAAGTTCGACAAGATTCTCTACGTCAATGACGTCTATTTTGATCCGATCGAGGCCGCCCAGCTGCTCCTATCCACAAACGTGGATGCCAGTGGGCGAGCAAGCTACAGTGCTGCGTGCGCCGTGGACTTTATCAACGCCTTCAAGTTCTACGACCGCTTCGCAACCCGTGATCTAGAAGGTTATGGAATGGGCATACCTTTCTTTCCCTGGTTCACCAGCGCCGGCGACGCGATAAGCAGGAAGGATGTCAAGTCTGGCACAGATGCTGTGCGTGTGAGGAGTTGCTGGGGCGGCATGACCGCCTATGAGGCCAAATGGTTCCAAAACCAGACGCGCTTCGCGAGCAGCTCGTCTTCCGAGTCGGAAGACTCACCACAAGCATCGCCAAACTCCGACGTGGCACCGCTGCGGTTTCGCTACGACGAGGACACATTCTGGGAGTCTTCGGAATGCTGCCTTATCAACGCTGACCTACAGCTTCGCAGCTCTGGGGTTGCCATGCCAGCGGATTCCGGCATCTACATGAATCCTTTCATACGTGTAGCGTACGACGCGAAAACGCTGTCTTGGCTTTCCCTATCACGTCGCCCTGAGCGTCTGTATTCCATTATACACAACATGCTCAACCACGTAGTTGGCTTTCCTTTGCCCAACGAGCGGCAATTCGAAGAGCCCGGCCAAGAAGTAACAGATACCGTCTGGGAATATGACAATTTCGACAAAGGCCTTGTTTACAATGCCACAGGCGAGGACCTGAATGGACATTACGTCCAGGTTACAAGAAAAGCGAACGCGGGCGGCTTTTGTGGAGGTAGGCAACTGCTCGTCATCAATGAGAAGCCGGATCACGGCGAGGGACGGTGGGGAAAGATCTTTGCGCCACGGCCTCCAGCCTGATTCTTTTAAGAGCATGGCTTCAATGGTTAAACCGATGCTTTACCAGTGTGCACCTTGTCTCGAACTTTCATAGATTTCTGTCATTTGCATAGCGGCGGCGCGTTGTCTTGGGTTCATTCTGGTGGAAAGCATCATTAAAAATGGCATCAACTCGGATACGAATCGTAGGCGATGGGCGTAGTGAGCGAGCGATCTTCCAAGAGTCGTATAGCGATATGAAAAACATCGAACCTCATTCACAAGGATGTGCGGCAAAGCTCTTTTTCAGACATAGTGAAACTGTTTTTCTTCGTACACTGTGCTGACTGTTAAACCGTAACACTGTGGCTTTTTAATCTAGTGACCCTATCCCTTGAGAGTAACCATGGCGTACAACATAAATCGAGTTATAGAATACTGCGTGTCTCCTCGAATTCTCCATTAGACCACTAGCCGGACTGTTGTTCCATGACCAATAGGGTGGCGGATTGTTTCAATCTCGAGCTCCATCGCCTCTAAGCCACATGTAGCTTAGCTGCCCATCATTGTCCGCAAACTCTCCGTCCGTCACTCTTCAGTGACGCTGTTCTAAAGCACTTGTCCGGGGAATAGATTCATCACCTTTTCGCGACTTCTGACATCACAACATCTATTATTGTCCATCTATCTTGGATCCCCATCTGCCGGACGCGCCACATATCTGCCGGACGCGCCACATATCCGCCGGCGCGTGCGACGTCACGCGAAGAAGACATGGGGCTAGAGAATGACACCCGCGGTTGGGTCATGACCGCGGTGAGCGGCATAGGTGAGGACGCTACCTGACATGCGTGTGATCGGCGTGTTAATTCTTGACTAGCATGCACTGTAGGAGGTGATTCACATCTCAATCGCACTTTGAGGGTTTTGATACTGAACGCCACCAGCATCGATAATATGTGTTGATCTCATCATTCGCAAAATACCTGGGAAGGAGAACTTCAAGTTGGAAGAAAGCAATGCCTTTTTGTCGTCTGGACTAAGCCTCTCGTTTGGGGTCATGGTAAGCGTCGGAAGAATCCGTGTCGCGTTGCCGTCGACTACACATGACTGACATTGCCAGATCTTCTCGTCATTGTATAGTATGCTTCCGTCGTCAAGAACGTATCTAGTGGAAGGCGGCATGGGTCCGAAAGCGGCGACTGGTATCATGATCACCTGCTTCCTGGCCGGTGCGATTAGTATTGCCTTTTTATCGCAGATCCTGCATCAGTATATCCCACATTCGGTGGTGGACTGCGACCATGAGCATGGCGATGAAGAGGAGGGAAAGGCTGGCGACCAAACCGAGCACCATCATCATGAGCTTCCTCCGCCAGCTAAGAATTCCGTGGACAAGCAGAAGACAAGCCCTCAGCTAGAGGGACCAACGAGCGGCCAGCCTCACTCGTCGTACGGCGCCACGAATAACGATCACCAACACCCACACCAGCTATCGAGACGACCATCTCTGCACAAAATTCTCTCGAGTAAAGTGACTCAGCTTGTGACCGGCACGAAGCAATTTTGCGATGAGCATGGCCAATGCTTTGGTTATTCCGACCCCTGCGGATCAGATTGCTTCAGGAAAGTCCAGCACAACCGACCGTCACGTTTACCAAACGGGACGTCTGGGAAGACACCCGCGCGACCAGCAGGTGCCCGCACTCAAACCACGCCCAACGAGCGCCAGCCTCTTCTCTCAACCAGCGACGACAACGCACTCACCCCCACCCGTTCCGGCCCAGCAACAATGGAGAACTCCCACTCAAGCCTCCCATCCGCGAACGGTCACTCCATCCACAAACAGGCTTCTCAAGCCTCTCTATCTTCCCGCCAATCCTTGTCCTCGTCCTCATCCTCCTCCCACTCCCACTCCCACTCCTCGCACAGTGGACACACCAAACACCACCACCACGTCCCAACGAACGTCTTCCTCTCTATCGGCCTCCAAACTAGCACCGCCATCGCCCTCCACAAAATCCCCGAAGGCTTCATCACTTACGCCACCAATCACGCCAACCCGCGCCTCGGCTTCGCCATCTTCCTCGCCCTCTTCATCCACAACATTACCGAGGGCTTCGCCCTTGCGCTTCCCCTTTACCTCGCCATCAACTCGCGCTGGAAAGCAATGTTATGGTCGGCGCTACTAGGCGGCGTGTCGCAGCCACTCGGTGCAGGAGTAGCGGCACTGTGGTTCAAGATTGCGAGGAGGGGCGGGGGAGAGAGCGGGGGAGAGCCGGGAGAGCTAGTTTATGGGGCCATGTTTGCGATTACGGCGGGCATCATGGCAATGGTCAGCTTGCAACTTTTTGGAGAGAGTTTGGAATTAACGCATAGCCGGAAACTTTGTTTTATCAGTGCGTTTGCAGGCATGGGGATTTTGGGGTTGAGTTCTGCGCTGACGGCTTAGCGGCTGTATGATCTCTTTTGCTTCGGCAGTATATTCCTTGCGATGGGCATTGCATGGTTGGATAGATTGTGGTCACCGACGTGGTTTATGGAAGATTTTCTGTTACAGCGCTTTGACTATTGCTTGTGTGCGAAGGTAGAGGTGACATCGGTGAAGTGAAGGGCCCGGGGGATTAGACACGTTAAGTAGACACGTCTTTTCCCGTCAAACATATCTATCTCGGTGTCTCGTTTCCATGACTACATTCATCCTCACATCAACACAAATTGTAAGTACCCCGAGCTCTTCTGCCTAACATGCGCTCGGACTCAGCGCGGACGTTGCACGCAGTA
>Ga0247803_1001534_pt1 | contig 12068 bp, 12 predicted proteins | sample UWRJL014104B1_FD_180928 | JGI IMG/M metagenome (GOLD analysis project Ga0247803, IMG submission 180928) | Plant litter microbial communities from Arlington Agricultural Research Station in Wisconsin, United States - UWRJ-L014-104B-1 | ecosystem: Environmental > Terrestrial > Plant litter >...
TTAGGACTTGATCCTAAAACAAGAAAAGAAAAAGTGTCAAGAAAAGCACTTTTACCAAGACCTCCACGTGAGGAGAAAAAAGAGTAATCAGATCTTAGTTTACTAAAGGTTTATTCATAGAAAACCCTAATTCAATAAAATGAATTAGGGTTTTTCGTTTAACATCATTAAATAAAAGATTTTTTCATAAGTTTTATATGATTTTTTTAATATTTTTGAGGACCAAAAGCCAAAACATCAAAAATACCAATCCTTTGAAAAAAAATCAAAAAAAACATTATTTTATAATTTTATTTGGATTATTATTAAATATTTTAAATATCAATAGCCAAAATAACAAAGAAATCTCAACCTATAATTGGTTTGATAAAAATTCCGGAAAAGAAGCATTAGATTTCAATAATGGCACAGGGCATTTAAATTTTGACAAAACAATCGATAATGAAAATCGCTACTACATTACTGATGAATTTAAAACCGGCAGTATATCTTACAATGATCAAAACTACTTTAGTTTAGACTTAAAATATGACATCTTTAAAGATGAGCTTGTTTTTAGACCTTATATTGAAACTACCCACATTCAAATCAATCTTCTTAAAGAAAAAGTTGACTTTTTTAAAATTGGCAACCAAAAATTTGTCAACTTAAAACTATTACCTCATAGTTTAAAAACCGGTTACTATGAAGAAACGGTAACAGGAAACAACTCCATTCTTTATATTAAATATTACAAAGAAAAAAGAGATATTATAAAAGACGACCATTTTCTAATTAGCTACAAACAAAATTCTGACTTTTTACTATTAAAAGACAATACGTTTATTTTGATAAATGACAAAAAAGAAATCATAAAATTGTATCCTGAACAAAAAAGAAAAATACAGAATTTCTTTTCTACGAATAAAGATTTAAAAAAGGATAATCCTGGATTATTTATGAAAAATCTAATGAAATACATTAACAATTTTTAATCTCTAGAAAATCATTCATAATGAGAATTTTTACTATTATTTTACTTTTTTTGGGTTTAAATCAGTTACTGTATTCACAAGACCAAAAACCAACCATTAGTATTAACTACAAAAACATTAATCAAATTGAAGTTTTAAAGAAAATTGAAACCTCTACAAATTTTACATTTTATTTTCAAGAAGAATGGTTTGACAAGAATGTGTTAATTTCCGGAGATTATTCAAATAAAAGTATAGAAGAAATATTATCTAAAATTTTTAAAGAAACTGACCTTAATTTTTTTGTTGATAAAAACAAAATCATTTTCACCAAAAACAGTATTATTTACAATAAATATCCTGTAAAAAGTTCAATAGATTCTAAGAATACGCAAGCTCCTGTTTTTTTTCAACAATATGATTCAGTTAAAAAGAATATACCTGGAACTATTGATGCTCCAATTGCATTGATAGGGAAAGAAGAAGCAGATTCTGACATTGATTTTTATATCCTTTCTGGTCACATCACAGATTTGAAAGACAATAAACCTTTGGCAGATATTACCGTAAAAGAAAAGAACACAAATACAAGCACTATAACTGACGCATCGGGTTTTTACAGCTTAAAACTTCCAACAGGTATAAGTACAATTGAAGTCGAATCTTTAATTTACAGAAATACTACAAGAAAAATAATGATCTACAGTAATGGAACGCTTGATTTTTCTATAATTGAAAAAATAAATCAGCTTGATGAAGTTTTAGTAAAAGGTAAAAATAGTCAAAATATCAGAACAGCCATAACTGGAGTAACAACAATTCAGGCCGAAGGTGTAAAAAATATTCCACTGGTTCTTGGGGAAAGAGATATACTTAAGGTTGCATTAACGATTCCGGGAATAAAAACGGCGGGTGAAGGATCTTCTGGATTTAGTGTTCGCGGAGGAAAAGAAGACCAAAACTTAGTTCTGCTAGACAATGCAACTCTTTATAACCCTACCCATTTATTTGGTTTTTTCTCTTCTATTAATCCATACACAATAAATAAAGTAGATATTTACAAAGGTGGAATTCCATCTGAATTTGGAGGAAGATTATCATCTGTTTTTGATATCGTTTCTAAAAATGGAAATACAGAAAAAATCTCTGGAGAAGGCGGCATTGGACCTGTAACAAGCAATCTAACAGCTTCAATTCCAGTTGTAAAAGGAAAAGCAAGTTTATTAGTTGGAGGGAGAGCAACTTATTCTGATTGGATCTTAAAGACACTTGACAACGAAGACCTTAAAAACAGCGAAGCCTCTTTTTATGATCTATTTGCAAAATACAATCACAAAATCAATCAACACAACTCGGTTGAAGGAACTGTCTATTACAGTAAAGATTCTTATAATATAACTCCTGACTCTTTATACAAATATAGCAATAGGCTTATTTCCTTGAAATGGAAACATACTTTTAGTGAAAAAACGAACAGCGAATTTAATCTAACCAACAGCGAATATAAATTTAATATTAATTACGATTCAGCTAATCCGGAATCTTTTATTTTTAAATATAAAATAGACGAAACTCAAGCCAGTCTAAAATTTAATACAACATACAACTCAAAGCATAAATTTATTTACGGAATCCAAACTAAACTTTATAAAGTTAATCCGGGAGAAATGACACCAAATGGGTCGGCTTCCTTAATAAGTCCGCTGAAAGTAGATAACGAAAAAGGATTGGAATCTGCAGTATTTTTCTCTGATAAATATCAAATCAGTGAAAAGTTATTACTAGATGTTGGCGCGCGATATTCGTTATATGCGGCTCTAGGAGAATCAATTCAAAAAGTGTATCAAGATGGTGTTCCTTTAACTCCTTCTACTGTAATTGAGGAAAAAACGTATGCAAATAATGAAGTTATAAATACTTCCGGAGGTTTCGAACCCAGAATTGGCTTGCGTTATATTTTTGACGAATCCTTTTTTATAAAAGCCGGGTTTGACAAAAACTTTCAATACATCCATTTATTATCAAATAACTCCACTCAGGCACCAACAGATACATGGAAATTATCTGATTTGAATGTAAAGCCCGAAAGCGGTCTGCAATACTCGCTTGGTCTTTTCAAAAAACTCAACAACAATGATATTGAATTAAGTCTAGAAGGTTATTACAAAACATCTAAAAACATCTTAGACTATAAAGTTGGTGCAAATATAATATTGAATCAGGACTTAGAAACTGAATTGCTCCAGGGTGAAGGAAAAGCATATGGAGTAGAATTTTTATTAAAGAAACCAAACGGAAGGCTTAATGGATGGATTGGCTATACTTATGCCAGATCCTTTATAAAACTTGACAGTAAGTTTAATGATGAAAAAGTAAATAACGGTGATTATTTTCCATCAAATTTTGACAAGCCTCATGATGTAAGCATTGTAATGAATTATAAATTTACACATCGCTATAGTTTTTCTTCTAATTTTGTATATCAAACCGGAAGACCGGTAACCTATCCGATTGGAAAATACACCTATAATGGTGCTGAATATACACTTTACAGCGATCGAAATAAATATCGAATACCAGATTATTACAGACTTGATATTGGCTTGAATATTGAAGGAAATCACAAAATAAAAAAATTAGCACATAGTTTTTGGAACATTTCTATTTATAATGTCTTAGGCAGAAATAATCCGTATTCTATCTTTTTTGTAACAAAAGAGGGACAGATAAAAGCTTATAAATCCTCAATTTTTGCAGTTCCAATACCAACTATTACTTATAATTTTAAATTTTAAAGATTATGAAAAAAATCTTACTCTATAGATTTCTTATAACGATATTGCTCACATTTGCTTTTGGATGCACAACTCCATATAACTATCAAGCCAATGGTTTTGAAGATATTATTGTAATACAGGCAACAATCACAAACGAATATAAATTTCAAGAAATAAAATTGTCGAGAACTTATACACTTGCCGAAAGCACCCCAAAATTTGAAACAGAAGCAGTGGTTTATGTAACGGATGATGCCGGCAATAAATATGAATTTGAAGAAGGTGAAGGAACTTATCTTTCAGTAGCACAATTTCAGGCAAATCCAGACAGACAATACCAATTGCATGTACTGACAAAGAATGGAAAATCATACATATCCAGTACCGAAAAATTAACTACTCAAACTCCAATAGAAAACATCCAGGCAACACCTGTAACAAAAAATGACATTCTTGGAGTTCAAATAACAGTAAATAGCACTGACCCAACAAATACATCTAAATACTACAGATATGAGTACGAGGAAACTTCTAAAATTGTTGCTCCAAAATGGTATTCTATCGAGGCTGTTGCAAAAATGTTTCCCGCAGGATCTAATCCAAAAGGAGAAATAGTTTTTCAGGAAAGATCGAAAGAGAAAGAAGCCAGAATATGCTTTTCATCTCAGAAGTCTAACACTATATTACTAACAAGTACAAATGATTTATCTGCAGATAAAGTGATTAATTTTCCTTTAAGATTTATCAGCAGCACAGACAATTACATTAGAAACAGATACAGCATATTAGTAAAACAATATGTGCAGAGCCTTGCTTCATACACATTTTATGAAACATTAAAAAACATATCAAGTTCCGGAAGCCTTTTGTCGCAGACTCAACCTGGATTTTTCTCAGGAAACATTAAGGCTGTTGACAATCCCGGCGAAAAAGTAATTGGTTTTTTTGATGTGAGTTCCTATTCTGAAAAAAGATTGTTTTTTAATTTTACAGACATTTTTCCAAAGGAAAAAATTCCTGAATATCAATATTATTGCCCTGAAGAAAGTCAAATTCCGGAGGCATTAATAGACCAATATTATTATAATTATTGTTTCGCTGACAATTCTGTTTGTAAAGGAAATGAAATCTTAGATTTTATCCGAACCGGCATAAAAATCTATTATCCAAATAAAACCCCATCCTATTTATTGTATTCAATACAATGTGGAGATTGCAGTACTTTTTCATCAAACATAAAACCTTCATTTTGGATAGATTAAAACATTTATTAGTTATAACTTTATTATTAAGCTCCCAGCAAATTATCTTTGCTCAGAATAATACATCCTCTGATGAACTGAATGAAATTGATAAAAATCTAAACGAAACAGTTTTTATTACAACCAATACCAATTCATTCTTAACAGGAGAAACTTTATTATACAAGATATTCTGTATCGATAAAACAACAAATACACCTACAAAGTATAGTAAGATTGCGTATTTTGAGCTTATCGCCAATGATAAAAAAGTGATATCCACACAGAAAGTTTTTCTTGAGAACGGAACTGGAAATGGAGATTTTTTTATCCCCACTACTTTAGAATCCGGAACTTATAAAATAATTGGATATACCAGCTGGATGCTAAATAAAACTATTGATAATTATTTTAGTACTGATATTTACATTATAAATCCTTATAAAGAAAAATTAGCTGACATAAGTACTCAGGATGGAGGCACAATTTCTGAACCCATAATGGATGCTAACATTTCGTTTGAACTTAAAAATAAAACGTTTGAAAACAGAGCGTTGATTGATCTAAAAATCAAAACTGTTTCTGATGATTTTGGAAAAGGAAATTATACTGTATCGGTTAGAAAAGCAGATGGTTTTTCGGCACAAAAAAAGATGTCTTTTAGAGATTATCAAACAGCAATTCAAAATAAAGCTCCTGATAACACCGTTAACAACCTTAACTTTGTACTTCCGGAATTACGTGGAGAAATTATCACAGGAAGATTAAAATCTGTTTCGGAAGAAATTAAAAACAAAAAAGTGGCTTTATCAATTATTGGAAAAGACTACGATTTAAAATTAGCTAAAACAGATGAGCAAGGTCGATTTGCATTTAATTTAGAAAAATCAAATACAACACCAAATATCATAGTTCAAGTACTTGAAAACGATAAAGAAAATTACACAATTGAAATTGACAAAACAAAAGAAAAAGATTTCTCAAGTCTCACCTTTTCTAATCTTCAATTGAACTCAGAATCAAATAAAAATATAACTGAAAGACTGATTTCCAGTCAAGTTGAAAATGCTTATTACAGCGCAAAAAAAGACAGCCTAATTTCTCCTGATAAATTTGTTGCATTTTTTGGTTCTTCAACTACAGAATACAAATTTGATGACTTTACAAGATTTTCGACGATGGAAGAAACCATTACCGAAATTATAACGGGTGTTGTTTTTAGAAAAGAAGACAAAAAATATAAACTAATTGTTTACGATAACGACAAAAACTTTAACTCTAGCCTACCTCCTTTGGTTACAGTTGATGGCTTGATTCTTGAAGATTTGAATGAATTTTTTACTTATAACCCTAAAAATCTGTACAAAGTAAATGTAGTCAAAGGACTTTATTATTATGGTTCAAAATCATTTAACGGAATAGTTTGTTTTGCTACAAAAAATGGTGATTATGATACTAATTTAAAAGGAAGTTTTATAATTAGACCAGAAATTTTGAGGCCCATTAGCAAAAAAGAATATTTTCAGCCTAATTATACAAACAATAAAAACACAAGAATCCCAGATTACAGACACCAGCTTTTATGGCTGCCAAATACTAATTCAAACAATATAAACTCAACTATACAATTTTACACATCAGATGTGTCTGGTAAATTTGAAATAGTCTTAGAAGGTTTTTCAGCAAGCGGCAAACCTGTGTATATAAAAGAGATTATCGATATAAAAGAGACCATTTCTAATTAAATTAAAACCCCAATTCATTTGTTTGAATTTGGGTTTTCGTTTAAAATACCTAACATTAAATCAATTAAAAAGATTATTCTTCTTGAAGGGAATTTTATTTCGAATTAAATAAGCATGATAACAATTTGGCACACAAAAGTCCCTTATGGGAGAATCAGAATAATAAATTTGTTTTTTAACAGAGCAAACAGAAAGATTGATTATTATATTGAAAAGATAAATTCGCAAGTCGATCTCTTTTTTTAATGCATATTCTACTAAAGATTTTCATAGAAAACCCTAATTCAATAAAATGAATTAGGGTTTTTATTTTATTGAAAAACAGTACTATTAATGAAAATCACAAAAAATTCAGGAACTTCATTTTTAACGGGAATTAAACTAAAAAAACATATCTTTTTCACTCTTTTATTCAAAGAAAAAAAATATCTTTAGCCTACCAAAAATAAACGTATTAACCCTAAAAACCCTATTATGGAATTTAAAGTTATCCAGCTTACAAAAATTAATACCCTAGATTTCAAATTCACTGACACAGAAAATCTTACTTTACCAGTTCCTCCCTTAGCTTCGGCAAACCATTTTACAGACAAAGAAGGAGTAGACACATTAAAAATCTGTGCCACTATATACATTAATTCTAAAGATTCTAAAACTCCGGTTGTTGGAAGTTTATCAGAAGATGGTAATGTTTTCGAAATTTATTTTGACTACGATTGGGATGACTCTTCACCAGAAACTTATGATGTTTGGTATATAGAAATTGACTATACTTCTACAACCGTTGAAAATATCACAGAAGTTACATCTTATTTAAAAAATTTAAATTCAACAACTCATGTAGGCGGAGGTTTAGGAGATGATCCTAAAACTTCAAGAGGAACAAAAACAAGTTTAGGAGATTAATTTAAAAAATAAATGGCCACTTGATTTATAGATTTGCATTATTTTTCATTGATAATTATATCTACCATTTCATAGATAATTAATATAATCAATTTTTAGTGATTTTGTAAAATATCAATAATGATTCAAAAAACACACAACTTTCTTTTATTGTTTCTTTTTTTACCATCAATAATTTTCTCGCAGCAAGAAAGAAAGAAGAATTATTTTGATATTGCTATTCAAAAAAAGGCAAATTCATTAAAAAAAGAAATTAACTTTAAAAAAGCACAATACTTTTTTTTAAAAGAAGAATGGGATTCTACATTAGTTTATTCGATGAAGCAATTGAATTCTAATCCTGATTTAGAAACAAAAGAATATTGTCATTATTTCAGAGGCTTTTCATTAAAAAAGAAAGAGCTCTACAAACAAGCACATGTTGAATTTGGCCTTATAAACAAATCTTTCCAATATTATTATCTAGTAGATAATAATATTGGAGGCTTGTTTTATTTTGAAGAAAATTTCGAAAAAGCAATTGTTTATTTTTTGAAAGCTGAAAAAGAAATATTAAGCCATAAAGATGAAAGTGAAATAGCAACTTTATATGAAAATATCGGAATCTGTTATTTGCATCTAAAGCAATTTGCCGTTGCAGAATCTTATTTTAAAAAAGATGCTATTTTAAATCCCAAGCAGGTTACAAAAAATGTAGTCCGATCTTATATCAATATTGCAAATCTTTATTATCTACAATATAAAGACCAACAAGCAATATATTATTTTCAAAAAGCTTATACATTATCTAAAAACATAAAAAATTTCAAGTTAAAAGAAAATTCAGCATTCAATATGGCTGTCGTAGAAGAAAATAGAAATAATTACAAAAAAGCTCTAGATTACAGAAAAGAAGCAGAGGATTGGAAAGACTCCTTAAATAACCAAAATAAAATATGGGCAGTAGCTGATTTTGAGAAAAAATTTGCCGTTGCTCAAAAACAAAAACAAATTAAAGTATTAGAAGTCGAGAACAAGCTTAAAAACACTCAACGCAATGGTTTCTTTTTCGCCGCAATAGGTTTATTACTAATTCTCACCGGAGGAGTTTATCTGTACGGTCAAAAGGTAAAAAATGCAAAAACTATTTTACTTCAAAAAAACAAATTAGATGAACTTAACGCTACTAAAGATCAGTTATTTTCTATCGTTAGTCATGATTTACGCTCATCGGTAAATGCATTAAAAACAAGTAATGCTAAATTATCAGCTACACTCGAAACTAAAAATTATGATGAACTACATCAGCTTATCATCCAAAATAGCACCATTGCCAATGGCGCTTACAGTTTATTAGACAATTTACTGCATTGGGCGATGCTGCAAACCAAACAATTGTACTTTCATAAGGAATCTATTCATTTATATTCTATTGTACAGCAAATCGAATACAACTACAAACCTTTGCTTTTGGATAAAGCGATTACTTTTGAAAATTCGGTATCGAAAAATATTTTTATTTTTGTAGATCTTGATTCTTTAAAAATTGTACTTCGAAATTTATTAGATAATGCTATTAAATTTTCTAATGAAAATGGCAAAATAAATTTTTACACTCAGGAAATCAATCCAGATTTTTGCGATCTTATAATAGAAGATAACGGAATTGGAATGAGCGAAAACACTATTAAAGAATTACTACAAGCAGGAGAACTTTTAGCTAAAAAAAGCAACTCAGAAATTATAGGAACCGGTTTAGGCTTGCAGTTGTGCAAACAAATGATCAAAAAAAATAGCGGAACTTTAGTTATAGAAAGTGAGATTAACAAGGGAACTAAAATGATATTAAGCTTCCCGAAAACAATTGCTTAAAAATCTTCTATCCCCAAATTACTCTAAAGTCTATTTCTATCTAGCAAAATCCAAAAATGAATATTGATTTGCCTTTTATTATTTAAAAGCCAAATCATCTATTCATCTAAAAGTAAACTATTGTTTTTCAAAACATAAAACTTATTTTTATCTAAATTATCCTATATATTTTTCACTCTCGTCTTATTTTTTTTTCTATTTTTATTTTTATAATCAAAAAATAAAATACCATGAAAAACAATATTAAATCAACTGCAAACTCAGCAAAAACATCAACACTGAAAAACTTCACTCCTCTTTCTAGAAAACAACTACAAGTTATTACAGGAGGAGAAGATCCTAAAACTTCTAGAGGCACTAAGACAAGTGCATCAGATGATTAATCCAAACAGCTAAAAAGATCACAAATATTAAAACAAAACACCATGAAAAACAAACCATCACAAACAGCAAAAGAATCAAGCCTTAAAAACTTTACTGCTCTTTCCAGAAAACAATTAGAAACTATTAAAGGAGGAGAAGATCCGGTAACTTCAAGAGGCACAAAAACGGTTTTACCAGGGAGTTAATCTAAAACTTAAAAATCAAGAATAATATAAAAATAAAATACCATGAAAAATAAAACTACATCAATTGCCAATACAGTAAAAGATTCATCTTTAAAAAACTTCACTCCTCTTTCCAGAAAACAATTAAAAACTATTAAAGGACGAGAAGATCCAGTAACTTCAAGGGGAACAAAGACAAGTGCAGGATTATAAAAAATTAGAAATTCCTAAAATCACATAAAAAACAAAATAACATCAATTGCCAATACAGCAAAAGAATCAACTTTAAAAAACTTCACTTCTCTTTCCAGGAAACAACTACAAGCTATAACAGGAGGAGAGGATCCTAAAACATCTAGAGGCACAAAAACAAGTATTCAAGATTAATCAAACGACCTAAAAATAAGGAATATTAAAAATAAACACCATGAAAAACTATATTAAATCAAATGCAAATACATCAAAAATATCAACTTTAAAAAATTTCACTCCTCTTTCTAGAAAACAACTACAAGTTATCTCAGGAGGAGAAGATCCAAAGACTTCAAGAGGTACAAAGACTAGTATATCAGATTAATCAAAAACAACTTTAAGATCAGAAATATTAAAATAAAACACCATGAAAAGCAAACCATCACAAACAGCCAAAGAATCAAGCCTTAAAAACTTCACGGCTCTTTCTAGAAAACAACTACAAATTATCACAGGAGGAGAGGACCCGACAACATCTAGAGGCACAAAAACAAGTGTATCAACATAATCTAGAAGTATTTCATTGATATAGATAGTTCAAAATAGATTAAGAATCTTTTATAGAACCCTAATCTTTCTTTAAATAGAAACATTGGGGTTTCATTTTAGTACATTTCTGAAACAAATGAGCCTGACTAAACTTTAAAAAAATTAAAAAAGCATTTGGTTTTGAATAAAAATTCTTTTTTAAACAATCATTTTCTCTATAATAATTCTTTACTTTACTTCAATAAAAATACCACAAATGGATAATATTAATGTTTTAATTATAGAAGATACTCCAGAACAAAGTGATGCACTTGTTAAAGTTCTGGTGGAAAACAATTATAACATTACAGGCGTTGCTGCCAACTTTACCGATGCATTAAAACTTTTTTATGAGAACACGGTAGATATCATTATTATAGATGTTTTTCTGGACGGAAAACCAGACGGAATCACCTTTGCTGAATCTATTAATATTATTCCAAACGCTTCGAAACCATTTGTGTTTTTGACCAGTTCGCAGGATCGTCAAATTTTTGAAAGGGCAAAACTTACCAAGCCTTTTAGTTTTTTAATGAAACCTTTTAATGAACTCGAAATTCTCTACGCTATAGAAATGGCTGTTGAGAAATTCTACGCTCAAACCAATGTTTTTATGAGCGAAGAACAAGATACTGTAGTTAGCAATGATTACTTATTTATAAAGAAGAAAAACTCACTAAAAAAAGTCGCCATAAACGACATTTTATATATCGAAGTCGAAGAACGCTATTGCAATATTATTACCGAAAAGGAGAAATTCGTTATTCAGATCTCTCTCACCAAAATCAGTAATTTATTGGATAAAAATAAATTCGTAAAAACACATCGCAATACGATTGTCAATAAAGATAAAATTGAAGAAATTATTTTGGCCGACAATCTTATTATCTTAAAAGGAGACCACAAGATAAACCTGAGTGATACTTATAAAGATTTCCTAAAAAAGATGAATATTCTGTCTTAAGACAATTAAGTCAAAACCGTATAAATCTTCTCTATCCTGAGAGGATTTTTTTGTTTTTGCAGGAAATATCCCAAGTACGTAGGGCTTCAGCAAATTTCATGACAAGAAAAATGGCTTTCGTGACATTTTTGATTTCAAACAGATAAATCAAAATTACTTTTACGCCAGAACCCAAAAGCTATAGACATAAATGAGACTTGCCGTAAATACACCACCAGACATGAAAATTTTATCCATTTTAAAAAAAATAAAAAACAACCCTTGGATTGGTATTGCTGTTTCTCTGACTTTAATAATTCCGAG
>Ga0247803_1001538_pt1 | contig 12062 bp, 13 predicted proteins | sample UWRJL014104B1_FD_180928 | JGI IMG/M metagenome (GOLD analysis project Ga0247803, IMG submission 180928) | Plant litter microbial communities from Arlington Agricultural Research Station in Wisconsin, United States - UWRJ-L014-104B-1 | ecosystem: Environmental > Terrestrial > Plant litter >...
GGGCAGCAGCACCTCACCCGGCGACAGAGCCAGCATGGCGACCAGCCCCCAGAAGGCGGTCCGGTCGGGGACACCGCGCGGCTGGGCTGCCTCATCCAGATCGAGCGACGGCCCGCCTGCCGTGGCCGGGCTGCGGATTGCCGCCTTGACCAGATAGAAACCGCCGAACCCGAACAACAGCACCGCCGACAGATGCGGCATCAGGCCGCCGATCCAGGGGTCGAGCGCCAGCCCCGCCGCCACGATCAGTCCGCCAACCAGCGCCGTGGTCGCGATATGCGCCAGACCCGCAGTGGCAACGGCACCCAGTGTCCGGGTCCGGCCCCATCCTTGCGCCCGGCCCACCAGGACGAAGGGCAGCCAATGGGTCGGAAGGGCCGCATGCAAAAAGGCCGCGACGAATCCGCCGCCCAGCAGGGACAGCAGCACATCGTGTTCGAGGACAGCGGGCGACATCACCGCCCCATAGCCTGTTACTTTATAACGGTCGAGAGCAAATCGCGCCTCGCTCTCACCTCACCATGCGAAGCCTCAGTTCTGGCTGGTGCGCTGGCCAAAGGTCGGCGCGCGCTCCTTCTGCTGGGCCCAATAGGTCGGGCCGTCGTCCGGCTTGAACATGGTGCGCGGTGTGCCGTCGCGCGATACCACGGCAAAGGTGTTGGTCGACGCCTGATAATACAGGGTGTCGCCATTTGGACGCTTGGCAGTATCGACCCCGGCGGGCGGGCTGGTCGTGAAGGCCTGAACCTTGGCCAGGAATTCCTCGGGCGAGCGCGCGCCGAAATCGGAACCGTTACGCTCGTAAAGCCGGGTGATCTTGGCATCCACGGTCTCGCGCCGGTTGGCCGTCAGCACCGTCTTCTCTGCCGGAACCTCAGCCGCACTGGCCGACGTCGCGCCTGTCGCCGCCGTCAGCGTCGCCTCGGCGACCCCTGCCGCGCGATCACGCGTCTGGACCGCAGACGGCCCATTATCGCAGGCCGCCAGCCCAAACAGGGCCATCGCCGCGCCCGCACCGATCATCCATTTCGTCATCCAACCCTCCCAAGCTGTCGCACACCGATGTTAGCCACAACAGGAAAGTTCTTGCAATGTTCTTTTTTGCGCAGCCATGCGCGCTCCGGAAATTTGCGCTTCTCGCCCTTTCGGCAAAGTCGGTCTTCACAACGGCGCTATATTCGAAATCATAGATTGAATGACGGATTTGTGGCCTTAGAAGAGAACGCACACAGTTGTTGGGCAGTCGGGGTCGCGATCAGGCGCTGCCTTGTGGCTCGAACTGGGATGAATGTGTGCGAGGGGCGTGATCGATGAGACCAATCCTGACCAAAGATCAGATCGAGACCGTGGCCACGGTCCTGCCACCGCTGATCTATTCTCTGGGCGGCTGTGTTATCTATGAATCCTGCAAGCGTATGCGTGCCGATATCGCCAACTACGTCGATCATTTCTGGCGAAGGCCGACGATCGCCCTGATGAGCCGCCCCAGCGCGATAGCCGCCGACATGAGCATGGTACCAGAATTGTACCAGGGCTATCTCAGCCGCGATATCTCCAAGCAACATTGGCAGGAGGTCATGTCCCTTCCCGAGGATGCCGTCCTGGTGCTCGACATCACGCGCGACGTCTTCACCGGGGTCGTCGAGATCGAACCGGGGGCCTTCGTGATGAATCCTGCCGAGGCGGTGATGATCATCGAGGGGCTGGAAGACGACAGCATGACCGATCAGGTCGTCGATCGGATATTCGGCAAGACCTTGCCTCGGCTTTCGGCACGTTCAGATACGGACGCGTTTCTCAAGGTCTGGGCTGATCACGTCGACCGGATGATCGAGACGCTCAAAGATCGATTTGCCAAGATCGTCCTGTTTGAAATTTACTTCACAGATACTGTTGCCTTCGTCCCCCTGCGCACTGATCTGTTTCCGGAGGAGGCCGAGCGCGCCAATGTCGTGCTTGAGCGAATGTACGACCATCTGCGCCGTAATCCCTCAGTCCAGTTCATCACGATTGACAGGCACCGGCTCGTTTCCGGCACCGACGTCGCCTGGGATGGCCCGACGCATACCCACTTCCTCGACGAGACCTACGCCCTCTATGCCGACCGGCTTGAGGCCCTCTTGCGCGGCTCACCCCATAGTACAGGTGAACAGATCACCGACACGGCCTTTGCCCGGGCCTGCGAGAACGAGGTCAACAAGGCCGCTCTGCGCGAGGCGCGCGAACAGACTGAAGTCCTGAAAAAGCAGTTGGACGGCCTTGCCGGAGCTCAACAGGGCCAAGCGTTCGACGCTGCACATCAGAGGAAGCGGGCAAGAAAGCTCAAGCGAGCTCTGGTAGAACTCAGCACGACGGAGGCTCACCTCCAGACGGCATTGCAGGATGCCGCACGATCGATCCAGTATCTGAGCGATCAGAACGACCTGCTGACGACGCGGCTCAAGGCTGCCAATGAAACTGCCAACCGCAGCCTGGTCGAGCACATGCGGCACAAGATGGCGCGCGCCACCCGTGCTATCCGGCTGATTGACCAGCAATAGAGGGACGGCTTTGGCGAGCGGGTTCAACACCTCGCCAGACGACTAGCGGCTTGTCAGGTCGGTCCACCGCCAGCGCGTGGTGCCCAGCACCAGGCGCTGGCTGCCGGGAGCATCAGCCAGCGAGAGTACGGCCAGTCCCCGCATCGCGCGGGAACGACAGGCTTCGGGGGCGAAGGCGATTTCCAGGCCGATGGCCTGGCGCACACCGGCAAGGCCCTTGCCGTCCTGGCCGGGGCTTTGCAACCAGTCGCCGTTCCAGACGAGCAGGGCCTGGCCGCGCCCCAGGGCGTCGTGGGCCTGATCGACGGCGGCGCGGACTTCCGGGTCGGCGCGCAGGGCGTCCTGGATGCGGCGGACCATGTCGCACGGTGCGCCTGCACCGCTGCCGCCCGAGCCGACCCCGGCTGCGCCGTTGCCCTGCCCGCTCCCGGCGACCGTTGCCCCGACGAGGTCGCTGTCGCCCAATCCCACATAGGTCACCGGCGTTGGCAGGGCGACGCCCGTGACCGCCGCCACACGGTCGGGCTGCTCTACCCTCTCCGAAAGACGCGACGGAGCGGGCAGGCGAACGACGGGCCGACGAACGACAGGTGGTGTCGGGCGCGCCTCGGTGGGATCGGGCAAGGCGGATGCCGCGTCAGCGGGCGATGCGGATTTCGAGGCGGACTGGGAGGATGGATCGTCATCGGCTGACGGGGCCAGGATCGGCGGCGAAGGCCTCATCTCGATCAGCGACACCGTGATGGGCATGGATTCCACGGGTCGGGCGCGATTTATTTCTGCGTCTCGATCTGCGGTCAGGAGGGCCAGCAACAGGCCCATATGCGCCCCTGCGCTGAGTGCCACGACGATGGCACGCAACCGATTACGACCGTCGCGGCGCCGTGTTGTACTGCGGCGGACCAACGCCAAAGGTCCCGCATTTTGCTGTTTTGTTTTCGCGTCTTGCACCCGGGCGACAACTTGTGACGACGGCCCCGGAACGCGGACCGTCATGTCAGAAACCACCTCGTCGCGTCAGGATCGTGGCGTCCGGCACTCTACCTCGTAGCCACCGAAACGACGGCCGCACCTTATGGTCAAGGTGACACCTTCTGGCCCGATCCCGGTCATCACCCTGCCCTCTCCACCACTCTTGCTGTCATCCGGCGTGATCGATGCGCCCTCGGAAATCTGACGACCAGACATATCAAGGAGACGACATTGATCCGATCGACCTTCAAGACTGCCGCCATTGCAGGCACCGTTCTCTCGCTCGGCCTGGTGGCCAGCGGCTGTGCCAGCCACCGTTTCGTCCGCGACCAGGTCGAGGTGGTGGACACCCGCGTCGGCGCGGTCGATGCCCATCTGACCCAGGTCGAGGGCACGGCGGGCGAGGCCCTGACCCGCGCCACGGCGGCGCACAAACTGGCCGAGGGCAAGTTCCTGTATCAGGTTGTGCTGTCGGATGACTCGGTGAAATTCCCGGTCGACCGCGATGCCCTGTCGCCCGAGGCCGAGGCCCGGATCAACGAACTGGCCCAGCGGCTGAAGTCCGAGAACCGCAACGTCTATCTGGAAATCCAGGGCTATACGGATGCGTCCGGCGACGCGCGGTATAATGAACAACTGGGGGCCTCGCGCGCCGAGGCCGTGCGGCGCTCGCTGAGCCGCCAGGGTATCGCCCTGAACCGGATGGCGACCATTTCCTATGGCGAGGAGGCACCGGTCGCGCCGAACGATACGCGTGAAGGCCGGGCTCAGAACCGCCGCGTGGCGATCATCGTCCTGAGCTAGGGTTTGCCGAACTGCCCGGTGTCACCAGACGCCGGGCAGAAGCCGATAGCGGACCTTTTCGGCATGGGCGCGGTAGGCCGGGTCCTGCATCAGGATACGCTCCTCGGCATGGATGCGGGCGATCTCGAACCCGAACCAGGCGACCAGGACCGCGGCATTCCACCAGCCGGGATTGACCATCAGCGTCCCGGCATAGGCGATGACATAGCCCAGATACATGGGGTGGCGGACGGCGGCATAGAGGCCCGAGCGCTTGATGCCCCGGTTGGCGGCCACGATGCCGAAGCTGCGGCGCAGCGACAGCTTGGCGCCCAGGCTGATCAGGAAGCCCGCGCACAACAGGACCATGCCCCCGGCCCAACCGCCCTCGGTCGGGCCGATCAGCATGGGCAGGGCGGTGCCCAGCGCGCCGACGATCCAGTCCTGAGGCCGGATGCTGATCTGATCCGTCGACCGGCGCATCAGCACCAGGGCGGCGATCAGGCCTTCGGACACGATGAAGATCACATTGCCCGGCTTGTCTGCCAGCGAACCGGCGAAACGCCAGACCAGCCAGGCGTAAAGAATCAGGATGGCAACCCGCTCACCCGCATCCAGCAGACGGCGGATATCCGGACGGGTGGCGACCACGCCCTGAGCGGGGGGCGCCGTCGGTGTACGCGAGGCAGTGTGCGGTGTCGGTGTTTGCATGATCACGGTGATAGAGCACCGATCTTGCATTCCCCTTAAAGCTCGCAGGTCCTTGGAGCTCAGCCGCCCGTTTCGGGCTTGCGGATCATCATGACGCGCCGCTCTGGCCCCAATCCGGTAAGGGTACCGGACCAGCCCTCCGGCACGGCGCGCAGCCGCAAAGCCACCAGTCGGTCGTGGATGATGGCGTCGATGGCCACCGCATCCTCGTCGCGGGCGATCTCGTCGATCATGGCCACCAGACGTTCGCCCGGGCCAGAGACGATCCCGACCGCACCCTCGACCGGTCGGTCCGCACCCCGGTCGCTCAGGATCAGGTCGAGCGAGGCCGACGCAACGCTTGCACCGTCGGCGCGGACCACCTGCCACACGCCGTCCAGCGGACCCATGCGGTCGTCGGCATCCAGCCGGGCCTGGGCCACCGCCTGATCATAGCCGACCTCGGCGTCGGTGCGGCTGACCTCATAATTATGGCGATAGTCGGTGACGACGACCGGACGGACGATCAGGCGGCGATAGGGGCGTGTGCCCTCGTCGCCCACGTCGCCGTCGCCCTCGGCCCGCCTGCGCCCGAAATCCGACGCCGGTTCGAACGGGCGGACCACCGGTGGCGCATAGACCTCGACGACAGGGACGACCGGGCCTTGCATGGACGACGGCGACCCGATCGGCACGGCTTCGAGCGCAAGACTGATCAGGACGAGGGCCAGCATCAGCCCACACTGCGAAACCCGCCCCGATCCCGCTAGTGCGCTAAAGCCACAGACGAAATCGTGATTGCCACGGTGCCCTGCGACACTTTCTTCCCGCACTGCGGCAAGGGCCGCGTTGACACCGCCGCACGGGGTTCCTTAAAGCCACTGCAATCGCACTGACCGCCTGAATTCGCAGGGTTTTGAGAACCATTCGCATGAGCAGCTCGAACGATCCTACCGACGACCAGACGGGTCGTTTCGTTCCCCAGCCCAACGGTCGCCCCCGCCCCCTGTCCCCCCATCTGCAAGTCTGGCGCTTTCATGCGACCATGGCCGGATCGATCCTGAACCGCGCCGCCGCCGGGGCCCTGTCGTTCGGAGCCATCTTCATCGTCGCCTGGCTGGGAGCCGCCGCCTTCGGACCGGACGCCTACGCCAGCTACGTCGCAGTGATGGGGTCGCCGCTGGGTCTTTTGGTCTGGTTTGGCCTGACCCTGGCCGCCGCCTATCACCTGACCGCAGGCATCCGCCATCTGGTCTGGGATGCGGGGGCGGGCCTGACGCCAAAGTCCGCGACGACCCTGACCTGGATCAGCATCGTCGCCGCCCTGATCATCGCCCTGGCCTTCTGGGCCTTCCTGTTCGCCACCGGGAGGGTGTCGCTGTGAGCCGCGTTGCAAAAGCCTATCGCAAGGGCGTCAAGGTCTCCGAGCGCCACGGGGCCGGGGAATGGACCGCCGAACGGCTGTCGTCCCTGATCCTGGTGCCGCTCAGCCTGTGGGGCCTTTGGAGCGCGGCGACGGTGTCGGGCGGCGGTTACGATGGTGCCTTTGCCTGGTTTGCCAGCCCGCTGAATTCCGGCCTGCTGATCGTGACCCTGCTGATATCGCTGTGGCACATGAACCTGGGCCTCAAGGTCATCGTCGACGACTATCTGCACAAGCCCGCGACGCGGACGACGGTGCTGGGGCTGATCGCCCTGATCTGCATCGTGCTGGCGGCGGCGAGCGTCTTCTTCATCGTGCGGCTGGCGCTGGGGTCCGCGCCGCTGCCTGCCGGTTTCGGAGCCTGATAGCCGCATGGCCGACTACAAGATCATCGATCACGAATACGACGTCGTCGTGGTGGGCGCGGGCGGTTCCGGCCTGCGTGCCGCCCTCGGCGCGGCTCAGCATGGGCTGAAGGTCGCCTGCGTCACCAAGGTCTTCCCGACCCGCTCCCACACCGTGGCGGCGCAGGGCGGCATCTCCGCCTCGCTCGGCAATATGGGCGAGGATTCGTGGAAATGGCACATGTACGACACCGTCAAGGGGTCGGACTGGCTGGGCGACCAAGACGCCATCGAATACCTGGTCCGCGAGGCCCCCAAGGCCGTCTATGAGCTGGAACACTGGGGCGTGCCCTTTTCGCGCACCGACGAAGGCAAGATCTACCAGCGCGCCTTTGGCGGCATGACCCGCAACTATGGCGAGGGCCCGGTGCAGCGCACCTGCGCCGCCGCCGACCGCACCGGCCACGCTATCCTGCACACGCTCTATGGTCAGTCGGTGCGGCGCGAGGTCGAGTTTTTCATCGAGTATTTCGCGCTCGATCTGATCATGCAGGACGGCGCTTGCACGGGCGTCACCGCCTGGAAGCTCGACGACGGCACGATCCACCAGTTCCGCGCCAAGCTGGTGATCCTGGCCACCGGCGGTTACGGTCGTGCCTATTTCAGCGCCACCTCGGCCCACACCTGCACCGGCGACGGCAATGCGATGGTGCTGCGGGCCGGACTGCCGCTCCAGGACATGGAGTTCGTCCAGTTCCACCCGACCGGGATCTATGGTTCGGGCTGTCTGATTACCGAGGGCGCGCGCGGCGAGGGCGGCTATCTGACCAACTCCGAAGGCGAGCGGTTCATGGAACGCTATGCGCCGTCCGCCAAGGATCTGGCTTCGCGCGACGTCGTCTCGCGCTCCATGACCATGGAGATCCGCGAGGGACGCGGCGTCGGTCCCAAGAAGGACCACATCTTCCTGCACCTCGACCACCTCGATCCGAAGATCCTGCACCAGCGCCTGCCCGGCATTTCCGAGAGCGCCAAGATCTTCGCCGGCGTGGATGTGACCAAGGAGCCGATCCCGGTGATCCCGACCGTCCACTACAACATGGGCGGCATCCCCACGAACTATCACGGCGAGGTCCTGACCAAGGTCGGCGACAATGCCGACACCGTGGTGCCCGGCCTGATGGCTGTGGGCGAGGCGGCCTGCGTGTCCGTGCACGGCGCCAACCGTCTGGGGTCGAACTCGCTGACCGACCTCGTCGTGTTCGGCCGCGCTGCCGGTCTTCGCGCCGGTGAGGTGGTCGACAAGGCAGCACCCGTACCCGCTGCGCCTGCGTCCGCGACCGCATCGCACCTCGCCCGCCTGGATCGCTTCCGCAACGCCTCGGGGGCCAATCCAACGGCCAAGCTGCGCAACGAGATGCAGCACGCCATGCAGTCCGACGCCGCCGTGTTCCGTACCGGCGAGACGTTGCAGGAGGGCGTCGCCAAGCTGCGTGACATCCACGGACGCTCGGCCGACATCCGCACCACCGATCGCGGCCTGATCTGGAACACCGACCTGGTCGAGGCTCTGGAATACGACAACCTGATCGACCAGGCCCTGGTGACCATCGAGAGCGCCGCCAACCGCGAGGAAAGTCGCGGTGCCCATGCTCGCGAGGATTTCCCCGACCGTCACGACGAACAGTGGATGAAACACACCCTGGCCTGGAAGAAGCCCGGCGAGGCCGTCGCGATCGACTACCGTCCCGTCCACACCTACACGATGTCCACCGACATCGAGTACATCAAGCCCAAGGCGAGGGTTTACTGAGATGGTCCAACTCACCCTCCCCCGCGGTTCGAAGCCCACCAAGGGCAAGGTCCACAAGGCTCCGGCCGGCACGAAGAACGTCAAGACCTACAAGGTCTATCGCTATGACCCCAACGTCGATGCCGATCCGTCGTGGGACGAGTTCGAGGTCTCGTCCGACGATCACGGGCCGATGCTGCTGGACGCCCTGATCCATATCAAGAACGAGATCGACCCGACGCTGTCGTTCCGCAAATCGTGCCGCGAGGGCATCTGCGGCTCATGCTCGATGAACATCGACGGGCGCAACACCCTGGCCTGCACCAAGGGCTGGGACGAATGCTCGTCCTCGACCATCGCCATCTCGCCCCTGCCCCACCAGTCCGTGGTCAAGGATCTGGTGACCGACCTGACGCTGTTTTACGCCCAGTACGACTCGATCAAGCCCTACCTGCAGTCCGACGACGAAGACCCGACGACCGAGCGGCTGCAATCGCCCGAAGATCGCGCGAAACTGGACGGGCTATACGAATGCATCCTGTGCGCCTGTTGTTCGACGTCGTGCCCCAGTTATTGGTGGAACCAGACGGAGTATCTGGGCCCGGCGGCCCTGTTGCAGTCCTATCGCTGGATCAGCGACAGCCGCGACGACAAGACCCAGGAGCGGCTCGACGACCTTGAGGACCCGTTCAAACTGTATCGCTGCCACACCATCATGAACTGCGCCCAGGTCTGTCCCAAGGGCCTGAACCCCGCCAAGGCCATCGCCGAGACCAAGAAACTGATGGTCGCCCCGTCGCGGAAAAAGCAGGCGGCCTGATCTAAACCGCCAGCTTCAGCCCGCAGTGGGCGGCGAAGTGGCGAAAATCAGAGCCGTGGGAGAGAAGCTCAACGTCTGCATCGATGCAGCACTGCGCGATCAGAGCGTCGGCCAGTTTTGCCTTCAGGCCGCGTTCCAGCAGTGCACGGCGGGAGGCTGCCGCCCGCTCCCAAAAGCCTGGCTCGATTTCTAGCTGCTTGTAGTTGCCCAGCTGACTAAGCCCGGTCGCAGCGCGTGGGAACGACAGTATCTCGGCGACGACGGGCGGCGGCAGTCGCAACGTATCCGTTCTGATGGCGTCGTGGAGCAGTTTGATCTTTGCTCCGGTCAATCCCTGCATTGCATCGATCAGGATGCTCGAGTCCGCTGCGATCATGCGGCGTGGTGCGCTCGATCGCTATCGCCCTCATTGCGCAAATCCTCCAGCGTCAAGCCGTCAGCCTCAAGGTCGATGTGGCCCATAGCAGCCATCAGTTGGTGCCTGGCATGATGATGAACGAGATCGCGCAGGGCCATGCGGATCGTCTCCGAAACGCCTTTGCCTGTGATCCGCTGACAGTCGTCGATTAGCTCTGAGGGCAGGAAGACGGTGATCTTTCGCATCTCGGTCATGCCCGAGGATGCCATATATCACTTACGGCATCAACTTACGGCACCTCAGAACGCCAGCCCTGCCGTATCCGGCTCTGCTTCGCCCCCCTGCCCCAGCGCCTTTTGCATGAAGACCACGTCCCGCCAGGCGTCGAATTTCCAGCCCACGGCCTCGATCACCCCCATCGGTCGAAAGCCACAGCCCGCGTGCAGGCGCACCGAACCCGCATTGGCGGAATCGCCGATGACGGCCAGCACCTGACGGACACCGCGCGCCTCGCAGGCACTCAACAAGGCATCCAGCAGCGCCTTGCCCACGCCGCGCCCTTGCGCCGCGCTTGCCACATAGATCGAGTCCTCGACCGTATAGCGATAAGCGGCGCGCGTCCGGAATGGTCCGGCATAGGCATAGCCGACGACCCCGCCGTCCACCTCGGCCACCAGCCAGGGCAGGCCCAGTGCCGCGACCGAGGCTCGCCGCGCCGCCATGTCGGCCAATGAGGGCGGCTCAAGCTCGAAGGTGCCGGTGCCGGTCAGCACGCCGTCGGCATAGATTGCCGTGATGGCGGCGAGGTCGTCGTCGCGGGCGTCGCGGACCGCAACCCGGCTCACGCCGCCTCCCACCCCTTGTTCACCGACCAGACCGCGAAGGCATAGTCGTGGGCGATCTCCTTCAGATAGTCGAACCGGCCCGACGAGCTGAAATGGCCCGCCGTCATGTTGATTTTCAGCAGCACCGGCTTGCCCGAAGTCGAGGCGGGCCGCAGCTTGGCCACCCACTTCTCCGGCTCCCAATAGGTGACGCGCGGATCGGACAGGCCCCCGGTCGCCAAGACCGCCGGATAGGCTTGTGGGCCGATCTGGTCATAGGGGCTGTAGCTGAACATATAGTCGTAGTCCTCGGCCGACTCGATCGGATTGCCCCACTCGGGCCATTCGGGCGGCGTCAGCGGCAGGGAGGTGTCCGACATGGTGTTGATCACATCGACGAAGGGCACGCCGCCGATGACCCCGGCCCACAGATCCGGCCGCATGTTGGTCACTGCCCCGACCAGCATCCCGCCCGCCGAACGACCCTCGGCGACGATATTGCCGGCCGTGGTATAGTTGTTCGTGATCAGGTGCTCGGCGCAGGCGATGAAGTCGGTAAAGGTGTTCTTCTTGGTGTGCCGCCGCGCGCTCAGGAACCAGTTCCAGCCCTTGTCCGAGCCGCCCCGGATATGGGCGATGGCATAGATGAAGCCCCGGTCCACGAGGCTGAGCCGGTTGGTCGAGAAACTGGCCCCGACCGGCAGACCATAGGAACCATAGCCGTACAGCAGCAGCGGCGCGGACCCGTCGACGGGCGTGGTCTTTTTCCTAAGCACCGTGATCGGCACCAATTGTCCGTCGCTGGCCGCTGCATTCAACCGCTCTACGACGTAGTCTGCGGGATCGTGGCCCGACGGCACTTCCTGCGTCTTGCGCAGGGTTCGCTCGCGCGCGGTCATGTCGTAGTCATAGGTCTGGGTCGGGGTCGACGGCGAGTTGTAGGCATAGCGCATCACCTGCGTGTCGAACTCGCCCGACCCGCCCAGCGACAAGGCATAGGCAGGTTCATCGACGGCAATCTCGTGCTCGGCACCGGCGCGATCCCGAACGATGATCCGGGTATTGGCCTCGGCGCGTTCCTGGCGGACCAGATAGTCCTGGAACAGGCCGAACCCCTCGATGAACCGGCCCGGCGTATGGGCGACGATGTCGGTCCAGTGGGCCAGATCCGGTGTCGCGGTCGGAGCCTCGACGATGCGGAAATCCAGCGCGTCTTCGTTGGTACGGATGGCCCAGCGGTCGCCCCAGTGATCGGCGTCGTAGAGCCGCCCGACATGACGCGGCTCCAGCACAACCGGCGCGGCGGTCGGGGTTGCGGCGGGGATGTAGCGGGTCTCGGACGTCTCCTGATTGGCGATGCTTATGACGACAAACGCCTGGTCCGAGGTCACGCCGACGCTGATGAACATGCCGTCGTCGGCCTCTTCATAGACCAGCGCTGCCCCACCGCCACGCGTGGGTCGGCGAAAGATCTTGTCGGGGCGCCCGTTGTCGTCGCGGTTGGTCCAGAAGATCC
>Ga0247803_1001539_pt1 | contig 12051 bp, 10 predicted proteins | sample UWRJL014104B1_FD_180928 | JGI IMG/M metagenome (GOLD analysis project Ga0247803, IMG submission 180928) | Plant litter microbial communities from Arlington Agricultural Research Station in Wisconsin, United States - UWRJ-L014-104B-1 | ecosystem: Environmental > Terrestrial > Plant litter >...
TAAAACGGTTAATGCCAACAACGACATTTACGTGTCAAAAAATGGGGATGGTGTATTTATTAACGGGAACATCAAAGTTATCGCGACAGATGTGGACGCATCAAACGGGGTGATTCATGTAATTGACAATGTCATCGTACCGCCAACACAATCTCTGGTGCAGGTGGCTCAGGCTAACACTGATTTTTCGGAGCTGGTTTCACTTGTCCTGGCGGCTGACCCTGCCGTGGCAACAGCACTTTCTACGGCTTCTGCCAACGGATTGACTGTTTTTGCGCCAACCAATGCAGCATTCACTGAGTTGTATAAAACAACGCCAAAAGCAACATTACTTGATCCGGCCAACAAAACCCTTTTAACCAATGTGTTGCTTTATCACGTTGTCCCGGGTCGTGTGTTCTCCACAGATCTGCCAAACGTTACAGGCGAAGTGGCTACGGCCAATACAGCTGGCAAGCTTACATTCAATCTGTCTGGCGGAGCAAAAGTGGTCGGTACGGCAAGTGGTGCTTCGAATATTACCACTGCTAATATTTTGGCTACCAACGGTGTCGTGCACGTTATCGACAAAGTTTTGATGCCATAATAAAACTATTGCTTAACATTGGTAAACGATCTGATTTTAGGTAGTTTACCAATGTTTTTTGCACTATTACTTTACGTCAATATGTTTTCGATCAGGTACCGGTTTTTGTTTATGATTTTACTGGGAGGATATTCGTTCATGAATACCTTGCTGGTAGAATCTTTTGAGCATTATCCGATCGTAACACCCAAACCGGTTATCTTTTTACTTTTTCTGGTTTTGACCATCGCAATCTGGGAAGGGAATCGGTTGCTCGACAACTTTCTGGCTACGCTGGAAATCAGATCGTTCTGGAAAAGGATCAGCTATAGTTTTGGAGCGAGTATACTTGCTGTATTTTTCGTAACGGTGCTTCTCGGAGTAATTACGTCCTATTATACCATCTCGCACAACTGGATGGACTGGATTCTTCCTTTGAAACTGCTTCTGATGTTCAGTTTTCGTGTGAATCTTTTCTTGAACACGATTAATGTCATATTTCTATATCACCAGCAGCTTGAAAAAAGCAATCAGGAAGTAGAAAATTATAAAAGAATCAGCAGCCAGGCGCAATTGCAGGCCTTAAAAAACCAGGTAAACCCGCATTTTCTTTTTAACAATCTAAGTGTGCTGAGTGCATTGATACCCATGGATGCAAATGCATCCGTTGAATTTGTACGGCAGTTTTCCAGAGTGTACCGTTATGTGCTCAAAAGCCCGGAAAAGGAAATTATTGAATTGAAGGAGGAGTTGAATTTTATTGAATCTTACCTTTATCTTCTTAAAACCCGTTTCGAGTCCGGCTTGATATTTACAATCAATGTCAATACCGATTGTCAGTCTGCGTTTATCGTACCTGTGTCTTTGCAAATGCTTGTAGAGAATGCTGTTAAACACAATGTGATAGGCAAAAATAAACCGCTTTTTGTGGAAATTCTTTGTCTGGATAACGAAACGATTACAGTTAGAAATAATCTTCAGCTAAAACAGGCTGATGACAAGGAATCAACCGGTCTTGGGCTGAATAACATAACGCAACGATACGAGTTTCTGGGACAGCATGGACTTGAAATAAAACAGACTACGGAACAATTTAGTGTCACAATACCGCTGATCAGGCCTACACATGCTTCTTTTTTTGAACCATGACTTTTTTTAAAATTGATTAAAATTTGAAACCTAAACCATGAAAATTCTTATACTGGAAGATGAGGCGCTCTCTGCCAAACGAGCATCACAACTCCTGCGGGAATTTGATCCGGATATTGAAGTGCTCGATACGCTCGAATCCATCGAGGAAACGGTATCCTGGCTGAGCAAAAATCCCGAACCTGATTTGTTATTGCTGGATATTCATTTATCAGACGGACTTTGCTTTCGGTTGTTCGAGCGGCTAGCTGTGAAATGTCCAATTATTTTTACTACCGCTTACGATCAATACGCTTTACAGGCCTTTAAACTCAATAGCATCGATTACCTTTTAAAACCACTGGACAAAACCGAACTTCAGAATGCGCTGATCAAATACCGGAATCTGAACGAAAGCCGCGGGGGGATTTCTCTTGCAGATATCAGACGGATTGAGGAAAACATGCTGTCTTTTAGTAAGAAATATAAACATCGTTTTTTGGTTAAATACGCCGATACCATACTTTATAAAAACATTGATGAGGTATCTTATTTCTACGCTGACGACAAGGTGGTATATCTGGTGACGTCCGAAGGGCGTAAATATTTGGTAGACTACAATCTGGAAAGCCTTGAAGAGTTGTTAGATCCACACCTTTTTTTTAGAATAAACAGAAAAATCATTGCCAGAATACAATCCATTCAAAAGGTAAAGGCACTGCTATCGAGCCGGCTTCAGGTTTTTTTGAAACCGCCGTTTGAGCAAAATACTTACGTAAGCAGGGAAAGAAGTCCCGAGTTCAAAGTCTGGTTGGACAACTGATTAGCCGTTGCATTAATACCCCCACAACATGAAAAATTCGCTAACACTGACATTGCTATTAATCCTGTATTTTACCACCTGCACCGTAGGACAAAAAAATCGATATGTCCGGGTTTTTCTAAAAAATGGCTCAATTATGAAAGGTGTGCTATTGGAAGAGCAGCCTACTGTCAGGCTGGAAATGTTTGACAAAAGCATACTTACTTTTCAAACAGATGAAGTTGAAAAAATTGAAAACGAAAAGTATATTAATCCCAATATTCATTACAAAGAAAATGGGTTTGTGCATTACACAGAGCTTGGGCCGCTGGCGATGAGCAACCGTGCATCCAATGGCGTAACAACATCTGCGTTTTCTTTTCAAACAACAAACGGTTATAAATTCAATCAGTGGCTTTATACCGGACTTGGGCTTGGCGCTGACCTTTACGCCGTGCAAACTTTTGTCCCGGTCGTTTTGAGTATACGCGGTGACCTTCTGCGGACCGGAGACAAGCTGCCTTTCTATTTTATAGAAGGCGGTCACGGATTTAATGCCACTTCAAACGATGTAGACAGCGTTCGTTTTGGCGGCGGACCAACGATGGCAGCAGGGATCGGACTGAAAATTTTGTTCAGCAACAATACAGGATTTACGATCTCGGCAGGATATCGTTTTCAGCGCTCTTCTGTTCAGCAGACGGGGATTGAAACGAAAGAAGATTTCAATCGTCTGACTTTAAGGGCTGATTTTAGTTTGTTTATAATCCGCTGAAATTGAACGCTATCGGAAGCAAACATAAGGGTCTTCTGTTGAAAGGTTATGTGCCGTAAGTTTGTGTGCAACATTACAATGATATTTAATCATGTGTGATAAAAACATCGTATTATTTCGATTAAGTATAAATATGTACTAAATTTTAATAAATGGTATAATATTGTTATAATTTTGAAGTGATAATTTTAATAAAAATTTAAACCTAAAAAAAATGCCACTGTGAGCGGATTGCCAAAAAATGATCCGAATGTTTTGCCGCAATCTGTTATGAAGACGATGGCGACAGACAGGTGCAAACCATCGTCCGATATATCAAACCAAAAAATGAAAGAAAAATTTGATAAGCTCTCCGCCACATGCAGCAGAGAAACAACACGGCTTTACAGTACCAGTTTTTCACTTGGGATATTTTTTTTCAGCAAAGAATTACGCGACCACATCCATGCTATTTACGGTTTTGTAAGGCTGGCAGACGAGATCGTCGATAGTTTTCACGATTACCCAAAATCCATATTGCTTGCCGAGTTTTCTGCCGATTGTTTTAAGGCTATCGAGCGGGGCATCAGTACCAACCCTGTCATCAACTCATTTCAGGAGGTGGTTAATCAATTTAATATAGATCATGATCTGATCCGGCAATTTCTGAAAAGCATGGAAATGGATCTGGATGAGCAGTCTTACACGCATGACAAGTATAATGAATACATCATGGGATCTGCGCAGGTGGTCGGGCTTATGTGCCTGCATGTATTCACAAATGGTGATCAAAAGGAGTTTGACCGGTTGAAAGTTCCGGCTATGAAGTTAGGTTCCGCATTTCAAAAGGTGAATTTTCTCAGGGATTTGCAGGCGGATTACCAGCAGTTGAACCGGAGTTATTTTCCGGACATTAATTTATCTTCATTTTCTGACGAAAATAAGCGAACCATCGAACAGGAGATTATCAACGAGTTTGATGAAGCATTGAGTGGTATCCGGGAATTGCCGGCCTCCTGTCGAAAAGGGGTTTACCTGGCCTATGTTTATTACAGGCAGTTGCTGCTTAAAATAACAAGGATACCGGCGAATCAGGTCATGTCCGAACGCATAAGAGTTTCCAATGGCCAAAAATTTTGGCTGATGTTTGACTCTCTTGTCCGATATAAATTGAATGTAATGTGAAGTAACCGGGATCAATACGAAACAGGGGAAATACCCAATGAAATACCGCATGTAAGCAGATAGATTTACTTAAATTACGTACAACTTCATGTTAAATAACAAAATCATATTTGAACCGAAGATTGATAAAAATGTGCTCGAATATGAGAAAGGGCATCACAGATGGTCTTATGACACGCCCCTGAGAGCCGATGCATTTGAGCTTGACGACAATGCCAAGATAGAGCTGATCGCCGAACATTTTGCCGGTATAATGCAGGTTTTGGGTTTGGATCTGGAAGATGACAGTTTGCAGGATACGCCAAAGCGGGTAGCAAAAATGTATGTCAAAGAAATATTCAGCGGACTTAATCCGGCAAATAAACCGGAGCCTACGCTTTTTAAGAATGCCTATCATTACAATCAAATGCTTGTTGAGCGAAATATTTCGGTTTTCAGCAATTGTGAGCATCATTTCGTGCCGATCGTAGGGAAAGCGCATGTGGCTTATATCAGTAACGGACAGGTGATCGGTTTGTCAAAATTGAACAGAATTGTTCAATACTGCTCCCAAAGACCTCAGGTTCAGGAAAGACTTACGGTTCAAATTGCGAATTTGATGAAGGAAGCACTCGGTACTGAGGATGTAGCGGTAGTCATCGACGCCTATCATCACTGTGTTTCGAGCAGGGGTGTGAAAGATTCCGGCAGTACAACGCTGACCGCTGAATATTGCGGACAATTTTTAAATGCTGAAACCAAAAATGAATTTCTAAAATATATTGGATAATGAATTTTAACGGAAAAAATATACTCGTAGTGGGGGGAAGTTCAGGTATTGGTTTATCGCTTGTTAAATTTTTACACGAAAACAACGCAGTTGTTTATGTCATATCACGTTCTGAAAATGTTGATCTGCCTCAGGGCGTCAAACATCTGCAGATTGATGTTACCGGTGAACTAGGCCCGGTCACTGAATTTTTACCTGAACAATTGCATGGTCTGGTTTATTCCGTCGGCAGCATCAACCTGAAACCATTTAACAGGCTTTCAGCAGATGACTTTGTAAGTGATTACCGTATCAATGTTCTGGGAGCCGTACAAATAATTCAACAATCGCTGAAGCAGTTGAAAAAAGCTGCTGGCGCTTCAATCGTTCTGATCAGTTCTGTGGCTGCCAAAACCGGATTGCCTTATCATGCCAGTATATCAGCGGCGAAAGGAGGGGTGGAAGGTCTGGCATTGGCACTTGCTGCTGAATTGGCAGTGCAGCAAATAAGGGTGAATGTGGTGGCTCCATCTTTGACCGATACGCCAATGGCCCAAAATTTGCTGAGCACTCCGGAAAAGCGGGAGGCATCTGCCAAAAGGCATCCTTTGGGAAAATACGGTCAGCCGGAAGATATCAGCCAGGCGATAGCATTTTTGCTTTCCGAAAATAGCGGCTGGGTTACCGGACAGGTCATCGGAATCGATGGAGGTATGGGTAAACTGAAAACAGCTTAATATCCTAAGTGTTAAAAGTTCAGGAATATCCCTATCGAATTAAACTTTTGCCTTCATGAATAATTATAAAACGGACGTGATCATTATCGGCGCAGGGCTGGCGGGATTAACGGCAGCCAAAGTGTTGAAATCAGCTGGTAAGTCTATAAAAATACTGGAGGCGTCTGATCAGGTTGGTGGCAGGGTTCGTACGGATGAGGTGGATGGTTTTTTGCTTGATCGCGGCTTCCAGGTATTGCTAACCGCCTATCCCGAGACAAAGAGATTTCTGGATTATGATGCATTGGATCTGTGCAAATTTGACCCGGGCGCTTTAATATTGAACGAAAACGGCAGCACGCGGATAGGTGATCCTTTAAGACAACCAGGTACTTTGATGAGTACTTTGCGCTCTCCCGCAGGTACGCTTGGTGATAAAATGCGGATGCTTGGGCTAAAAATAAAGCTTGCTGGAAAAAACATTGACGAGATTTTTTCGGAAGATCAAACCACTACACTGGCATATTTGGAAAATGCAGGGTTTAGTGCCCGGATGATGAATCAGTTCTTCCGTCCTTTCATGTCTGGCATTTTTCTTGAAGATAAACTGAGCACGTCAAGCCGTATGTTTGAGTTTGTGTTCAAGATGTTCAGTGAAGGTGATGCTGCGGTTCCTGCAAAAGGAATGGGAATGATTCCGGTCCAGCTGGCCCGTGACTTGTCAGCTCAGGAATTAATTTTTAATCAAAAAGTTATTGAAATTGACGGTAGCAGGGTTAGTACTTTATCGGGTTCTGTGTACGAAGCTGACACCATCCTCATGGCGACCGATCAGCTTAATTTGCCAAAACCATTTCAGCAGCCGGTCAGGTCATATCATTCTGTTACAAATATGTATTTCACCACACCTGAAGTACCGTTCTCAAAACCATTAATTGCCTTAAATACCCTGCCCGGAAAATTGGTAAATAATATCGCTGTAATGAATCAGATTTCGCAAGCATATTCAAAAAATGGAGATGCCTTGATTTCTCTTTCATTAATTGGAGATTATGCTGGTTATAACAGTTCTGAACTTCAAAGTAACGCAGTTCATGAAATGAAAAACTGGTTCCCGGAGCCAACTGCCTGGAAACATCTTAAAACCTATCACATTACTTACGCTTTGCCTGATGATGACCAGGTAACCAATGAGCCGGACAGTAAGGTCAAAAAGTTACATCCGAACTGCTTTGTTTGTGGTGATTATTTAATGAATGGTTCGATCAATGCTGCGATGAAAAGTGGAAGACTGGCCGCCGAAGCGATACTAAGCACAACGTTTTAACTTATGGCTGATCACAAAATATACAGTGACGAAATTTTAGACCGAAAAAGATTAATAGGAGATAAGCCGGCGGATGACTTCATAAAAGCTGTTTTTGCTGATCCCGTGAAGAAAATGCAGTTACAAAAGTGGATGAACTCGTCGAGTGGAGAGCAAGCCACTGAATCACTAAGTATCATCTTTCCCGGATTTGCATTCATCGACAAAGCGCAAAAATTACCGGCATGGGCGGATCCAGAATTAATGACAGAGGGGTCTGCTTTTTTTACCCGCTATTCGGAAATAATCATGAGCTTGCTCGGGCTGCTGTCACTTCCTTATTGTTATACGGCTGCACACGGCACCATGGTTTTGTACATATCCGAATTGATCAGAAAACAAACTACGAAACGGCTTTATGATACAGCTATATTCGTCTGGGACGTGATGGCACCAGATGCTTTTGCATTAAACGGGAATGCTTATCAGCAAATCTTAAAAGTGCGGATTATGCATGCTGCTGTGCGTTATTATACTTACCAAAGTAGAAAATGGGATGATGCCTGGGGTGTTCCTATTAACCAGGAAGACATGGCGGGCACTAACCTTTCATTTTCCCTTATTGTGATACGCGGTTTACGGCTGCTTGGCTTTAGTATAAGTGAATCAGACCAGGAGGCGTTTTTGCATACCTGGGCCGTGATTGGTTATTTGACAGGTCTGGATGAGGATTTAATTCCTGAAAACCAAAAAATGGGTGATGAACTGGATGCCATAATCAAACGCCGCCAATTCTGCGCTTCACCGCATGGAAAAGAACTCACAGAATCCCTGATCGCGCACATCCTCGCTGTCAATAAAAGCAAAGCTACGGATGATGATATTCTGGGTTTGATGCGTTATTTACTGGGTACTGAAATTTCAGACTTGCTCGCTATAAAAAAGGTTAAACTGCCGCTTTATAAACTTACGCTGATCAAGACATTTAATCTGTTTAAAAGTTTTATTCCACAGCGAAATGTCAATCAAAAATTTCAGAATGCCTATACTACGTTTAAAAAGCAAAGCCTGGAAATCATGGAAAGCATGTAACTTTGAATCATTGTTAGCCGTTATCATTTAATTTGGCATGAAATCATACCAGCTCATTCATGAATTAATCTCGCTCGTAGAACAACTGGAAGAGCAAAGCCCGGGTCGTGAGGTCTCAATGCAGGACTTCGCCGGATTTCTGCTGCATACCGCCAATGAATCCAAAGAGCACTTTGTGCCAGGGGAAGCCAGATTTGGCAAGTATGAAAATAGTGCACAGCAAATCGCTTTCCAGCTTGATAACAATATTGGAAGATTATTTATACACATGAGCCGGTATGCAAAATCCTATATCAAAAAAGCGCTGGAAGGTACGCCACTGCTGACCGCTGAGGATTTTACGGCACTTTCTATTTTACTGACCCACAAACATCTTTCCAAAAGTGAACTGATCAGTTTTAATTTACAGGAAAAAACATCAGGTATGGAGGTGATCAGAAGGCTTATTGCCACAGGATTGGTCACCCAATGGGATGACGAAAAAGATAAAAGAAGCAAGTTGATCGCGATTACGAATGAGGGAAAAGCGTTACTCTATGAAGTATTTAAGGATATGAGTAACGTTGGCAAAATGATCACCGGTAAACTGACAATTTCCGAGAAGCTGACGCTTCAATATTTACTTCAAAAGTTGGAAGATTTTCATCTTGAACATCATGAAAAAAAAACTATCACAAGCAAAGAGGACCTCAAAACGTTTGTTGCAAAAGATCTGCTTGTCGATCATGAGTAAGCCGGATATTTCGATTGTCGAATAAGGGGTAAGAGCTGATTTAAAACCTATCGTACGCTTGCAGTCTTGTAGATACAGTACTAAGTGTCGATATGTAACAATATTCTATTTCGCCTAATTTTTTTCATCCAACGGTATTATTCGAACTTTATTTATTAGTTCAACCCTCGCATAGGCAACATAGGAATTCTGCTCATGAAGCATTCGTCTTATAATCTGAAAGCCGACATTATAAAGGGACAAATATCGCTGGTTCAATGAGGCTGGATAGGATGGATTTTGAGGTGGGAAACAGCATTTCCTTCAAATGAATAAGGCTTGGGGATTACTTGAAAAAGAGCCTTGCTTTTACCAATCAACGACTTCACAGTTTACTTTTTTGCAGCACGACCTGTTCGGTTTTCAAGATTGTTTTTCCTTTTTTTGTTCTACTTTCCGTTTTTGCCAGCTTAATTACATCTCCTTGGTAACGAATAAGATAAGGTATTTTTTCTTTTTTGAATTTGCCTATATATAGATTGTTTCCTTTCAGAAGGACCGGTAGCTTTTCGGTATGTTTGCCGAAACCTTGTGAGATAGTAACAGAGCCGATTTCACTGAAATCGAAAAACTTCTCATTTGCCTTATATAATTCTTCATCCTGATCGATAAGTTTACCATCAGCTTTTTGTACTTCAACTTTAGATAATACATCCCATTTACCTTGCAATGGATAATTTGCAGAACTGTCGGTTGTTTGACAGACGCCGTTCAGACATTGAACCCACAAAAGCAAAACTAAAAACGATTTAATATTTTTTGACATAGTAGCTGAAAAACTTGTTGGCCGAAGGTTGGGATAAAACCGCTTAAAATATAAAAGCATGTTTTGTAAATAAGCTACTAGCAGTAAAGCTCGTGCCAGTTGATGAATTGTTGAATTCTGATTCTTTGAAAATTTCTTGAAATAGACAAATTTAATCAACCATATCAGTATTGAAGACTTTTTTTAAAATTATAAAATATTGTGGTACAGATTTTTATCGTAATTGATTGGTTGATATTAAAATAACATTAAACCTTTATAAGGTTTAGCAGTCAAACATACTTAACCATTTGCGAAGCAGTCAACACTGTCCATGCCGCTGGCACAAATCTCACCCCGTTATGAAAAGCTTTCTGATTTACCTGTTTCTGTTTATTGTTCTCTGTACGTATGCAAATGCCCAGCAGCAGTCGCGCATGGCTTTCATTACCGGAAAACTGGAAGATTCAGATAAAAATCCTGTTCCTTTTGCAAATGTGGCCTTGTATCATACTAAAGATTCCACGCTCGTAGGTGGAGCAGTCTCCGATGAAACCGGTAATTTCAAAATCCAGAGCTCTGCCGGACATTATCTTTTAAAAATAACTTTCCTGACACTGAATGAGAAAATTGTTCCCGATGTGAGGCTAGCTGGAAAGGACATCAATCTTGGCGTGATCAAAATGACTTCCAATGCGAAAGTTTTAAGCGAAGTAGTGGTAAAAGGTGAGAAGAGTCAGATGGAGCTTCAACTGGATAAACGGGTTTTTAATGTAGGTAAGGATATGAGCAATATTGGCAGCAATGCATCAGATATTCTAAACAATATGCCATCAGTAACAGTCGATGTCGATGGAAATGTGGCCCTACGTGGTAGTGGAAATGTCCGGATTTTAATCGATGGTAAACAGTCCGGGATGGTAGGGATGAACCCGGCAGAAGCTTTGAAGCAGATACCGGGCGATCTTATCGAAAGTATTGAGATCATTACAAATCCCTCTTCCCGCTACGATGCAGAGGGGGAAGTTGGTATACTTAATATTGTTATGAAAAAAAATATCCGGTATGGTTTAAACGGATCCTTTACCGGCACCGCGGGTTATCCCTCAAATTTTGGCGGATCTTTCAATGTCAATTACAGGAAAAAAAAGCTAAACCTGATCGCGAGTTATGGCCATTTATACCGGGAAGGGCCAGGTCGGGGAACTTCGCGGCAAGTCTACAATAGCACCGATACGAGCTTTATTTACGAACAGAAAAATACCAGAACGCGAAGTGGCTTTTCAAACAGTTTTATGGTTGGAATGGATTATTTTCTGGATAAATACAACACGCTGAACGGAACTGTGTCTTACCGCAAATCAATAAATAAAAATACATCGCTTCTGGAATACCGGGATTTTGATCTTAATAATAACCTGACAAGAACGGTTATCCGAAGTGAACAAGAGACCGAGCCGCGGGCAAATTTTGAAGCCGCCATTAACTACAATAAAACTTTTGAGAAAAAAGGGAAAAGTCTCAGCGTCGTCGGGAAATATATTCTTAGCGATGAGATAGAATCAGCCCTGTTCAATGAAAGTTCTCAAACTGAGGTGGGGAGTCTTGTTCAGCGTTCGTTTAACACCGAAGATGAAAAGAATATTCTTTTTCAGGTCGATTATATCCAGCCGTTTGGCAAAAATGGACAAATAGAGACGGGTCTTAAAAGTTCAATTCGATTGCTGGATAATGATTTTTCAGTTCATCAGCAGAACCAGGCAATGAACTGGGTTATTCTTCCGGATTTCGACAACCGTTTTGCATACGACGAAAAAATCCATGCAGCATATCTGATGGCCAGTAACCAGCTTGGTAAAATCTTTATTCAGGCAGGTCTCCGAGGGGAGTATTCAGATATATTGACTGAATTGAAAAAGACGAATGTCGTAAACCACCGCAAGTATTTTAACTTGTTTCCGAGCCTTCACCTGTCTTACAAACTCAAAGAAAGTCAAACGCTTCAGCTAAGTTACAGCTACCGATTAAGCCGGCCTGAATTCCGAAGCCTTCTACCTTTTTCAAATTTCAGTGATTCAAGGGTATTCAGAGCAGGAAATCCGCTTTTGAATCCGGAATATACCCACTCCTTTGAGGCAGGACATTTAATGAATATGGAGAAAGGGTCGCTCCTTTCGAGTGTTTATTATCGTCACAGACTAGGAGTCGTTGAGAATATTACTTCCGTCGATTCGGCAG
>Ga0247803_1001540_pt1 | contig 12049 bp, 11 predicted proteins | sample UWRJL014104B1_FD_180928 | JGI IMG/M metagenome (GOLD analysis project Ga0247803, IMG submission 180928) | Plant litter microbial communities from Arlington Agricultural Research Station in Wisconsin, United States - UWRJ-L014-104B-1 | ecosystem: Environmental > Terrestrial > Plant litter >...
CGGTAACGATAGCTGATTGGCAAGATCCTGGATGGTTAATGCAGGTTCCAGGTAAGGTGATTCTTGATCCATATGTTTCCTAACCCTGTCAATTTGCTCTTTAATATTGGCGTTATACTTTTTTTCTACAATTCCTGCCACTTGCTGAGGTAAGGAAGTTAAGTTGGAGTTTTCTACTAAATGTAATCTTGAATTAATGCCCCTGAAAAGTTCTGGACTATACATTGTCTTTAAAATGATCCAGCAAAGGACCCCTAAAAGCTGCAGCATAACCAATATTTGTATTGTCGTTAATACGTCCCCCTTACCAATCATCCTAAATACACTTTGGAGCACAACAAGGATATGTGCTATAGCGGTAATTAGGGTCAGTTGAAATAACCATTTATAGCTATACAACGTTATATCAGCATAATTTTGAAGGAACACCTGTTTATAGTTTCTTAATAGGATGAACATGGCAATCAGGTAAGCTATAGCCTGGATATGACCTGATATATTGATGTAGATCCCTTCGGGTAACTGCAGGAAATGAGTTGTGAACCAGAGTTTGTCCTGTATAACTACCAGATAATAGCGCGGTGTAACTACTAAGAGAACAATTAGAAATGGGATTGCGTGTAATAAGTGCTTGGGCTGTAATTTGAAATCAGCATAACAAACAGATGTGATATAGAGGTATAATAGCGGTGAAAATAGAAAAGTAAGATTGCTTCTTAACATCATCAGATTTGGATAATCCATTGCTATTGATGAAGTGAAATAAGCGCTGATATCTAATGCAACGGTAAGAAATGTAAAAGCCAGCAGTCTATTGCTTAATTTATTCTTTGTTTTTACAGTGAGCAAAAACAGCGCTAAAAGCAAGATGGAAAAAAAAGCGATGCTGCTGATCGTACCTATTAAGCTGTGTTTATCCATTTAGCGGGTTTGCTAGATTTCTTCTTCCAGGTAGATTTCATGCACCAAAAATTTTACCTTAGGTAAGGTCTCCAGTAGTTCGGTGATGTCATCAGAGTCGATAGGATAAATTGTTTCATCAGAATCCATGATTTCCGAGTCGGGTATCAGTTCGAAAAACTTTATGGGCGTGTCAGTTTCCAGCTCCACCACTTTCACATATTTTACCCCATTACTTTTCCAACTTGCCAGGATTTCTGTGTTAAACTGGTGATAAGGATTAGTTTTCTCATTTTCCATGTGGTAAAGCTAATCTATTCTGCGATTATTTTCCTTTTCCTAAAGATATAATGTTTGGGAAACTAACAGATATAATCATGTTCTCCTTTGTATGTGAGTATAAATTGAACAGTCAAATTCATCACATGCGGGTAGTGTAGTATTAGTTATACTTCTTTGAGACTGTGATTCAAGGAAATGTATGCTTAAAGGATATATTCTATTACGGATTTAGCTAATACAGAAAAGGTGTCTTACTTTGCCGCGCTTAATTACTCGGTAAAGTTATCGTAGTAGGTGAAATCTTTAATAATCTTCCCTTGTACAATTGTAAAAATTGTACAGATTGGCAATTCAAATTTAGTGTCGTCGGGTGCGGTTCCGGTAGATACAAATTCAACCACTATATGTTGGTCACCAGAAGGATATATATTGATAACTTCGTCGTGCAGATCGGGAAAGGTTTGGTGGAGTTCGCTATATTTTTTGATAATCTGTTCGTGCGTTTGTTTTACAATTCCAGTTCCCAAAGATGGATCTTTAAAATCAGCTGTATCAGTATACATATCTGCCATTTTTTTCCAATCGTGGTTGTTGAAATGGATAAAATATTGGTTGACTAGTTTTTCGTTTTCAGCTGGTTCCATTGTTTTAGAATTAGGAGTGTTGCAGGAAAGAATTGTAAGTGCAAGTAAGATAATGAGGGTTGTAAATTTCATATAAACTATTATATATGTGTTTGTTAGCGTTATCAAACATACAGAATAGTTGTAAAATAAAGAACAGTAAATAGAAAATCATTCTCTTTCTGATGAGTAGGATTAGACCTATTCATCAGAAAGAGAATGATCAAAAGCCTCCTAAACGTGTAGCTTTGACAGGAACTGGCCATTTCATGCCTTCTGTTTTAGTGGTGGATGTTTTGGCTGTATCTTCACTTGCCATGTAAGCCAGGATAGCTGCCAGCATTGCATTATTCCGAAGATCATCAAATACGATCTTATCGTAAGTGTCACGATTGGTGTGCCAGGTGTAAGAACCGTAAGACCAGTTGAGAGAGCCTAATGAAAAACCTGGGGCACCTGCTGCGACAAAGGAAGCGAAATCGGAGCCGCCGCCACCGGGCTGACCAGGAAAGTTTGTTTTTATCCTGTTTTTGATGGTATCAGGTACTGCTGCAAGCCATCTGCCAAGGTAGTCTTTTGCATCCGCGAAACCCTGACCTGATAGGTTAATGATTCTTCCGGTTCCATTGTCCTGGTTAAAGAGGGCTTGTAAATTCTTCACAATTTCGGGATGGTCTTCTACAAATGCACGTGAGCCATTTAGGCCTTGTTCTTCACTTCCCCAATGTCCAACCAGTATAGTACGTTTTGGGTTAGGGTAAAATTTCTTTAATAACCGCATAGCTTCCATCATCGTTAATGTACCTGTACCATTATCGGTTGCTCCAGTACCACCATCCCAGGAGTCGAAATGTGCAGATAGCATCACATATTCTTCCGGTTTTTCAGTTCCTTTTATTTCTGCAATGGTGTTAAAAGTGGCTACTTTCCCAAGTTCTTTTGATTCTGTATGGATACTGATTTTAGGCCTGTTGCCCGACTCTGCAAGTCTGTAAAGCATGCCGTAATCTTCTAATGCAATATCTACAGTGGGGATGGTTTTCGTATAAGCACCAAATATTTTATCAACGCCAAAGCCGGCCGACCAATTATTGGTGATTACTCCTGCTGCTCCTGCTTTTTCGAGTGCTAAAGGAAGGGTTCTTAACGTAAATCCAGTTTTACTAATCCGGGTTTTCCAGGCATTGGTGAGCACTGTACGATCAGCTTTCATTTTTTCAAATGATTCTTTAGTCGCAAATTCCAGCCAGTTATAATCCGGCCGCCCTGTTGGCTGGTTCATAGATATCAATATAAACTTGCCTTTAGCTTTTGGCAGCCATTGTTCAAATGCAATCGAATCTGCAAGATCTGGTAGGATCATGACCTCTGCAGTCACTGTTTTTTTACCCATGCCCGGGCTCCACGCAAGTTGTGTGCCTTCCAGTGATTTCACGCGCGGTGAAACCAGGTCGATATGGGAAACACCTCTTTCCCATCCTCGCCATTCTCCCCATTTTTCGTTACGGGCCGATATGTCCCAGCTTTTATATTTCGCAACAGCCCAGTCATTCGCCTGTTTCATCTGTGGTGTGCCGACTAAACGCGGACCAATACCATCTAAAAGTTCGTGTGCCATTTTTTCCAGCTGCGAATTTGTAGACTCTTCATTCATCATGGCGTCAATCACAGCTTTGCCTGATTGTGCGAAGGTAACGGAGCTGCAAAGTAGAAAACCTAAGAAAAAAGGTGCTGCTTTTTGCAACAAATTAGGTGTAGAGTAAGGATAATTAATTTTCATAATTCAATTTATGAAAAATCAATAAAAAACGCCTGCAAATATCAAATCTGCAAGCGTTATTTTTAAAATCAGTAAGTTATTTAACGATTAGCTTTGTCTTCTTACGTATTTTGTGAGAATTACAATCATTTGCCCTTCAATTCTGCCTTCAATCTGATCTGTATTATCTTCGACTAAGCGAATATTTTTTACTACTGTTCCCAGTTTCGCACTAATAGACGAACCTTTAACGTCTAGTGTTTTGGTAATCACTACCGAATCGCCAGTGTGCAGCAGACTGCCATTTGCATCTTTATGAAATTCTGCAACTGTTTCCTCCTCATCTTCTGCACCAGCTTTGGCCCAGGCAAGGGTATCCTCATCAAGGTACATCATATCCAAATTGTCCATTGCCCAGCTTTGATTACTCAAACGGTTCAGCATGCGCCAGGAAACTACTTGAACACCTGGAACTTCACTCCACATGCTAATAGTTAAACAACGCCAATGGTTTACATCAAGTTCTGCACTTTTCTCTATTTGAGACGAGCAAGTGTCGCAAATTATAAAGCAATTATTCTCATCGTTCGCTGATTGAGGAAGTACTTCGTATAATTTCAATGTAGCTGTCGATTGGCATAACTCACATTTATTTTTGCTTCTCTGAAGCAATTGTTCTTCCAATTTCATTTATCTGTTTATTGTTTTATCAGGATAAGACACGGCCTTTGATGGTTTAAATAATTATTGACTTATTTGTTTAATAATTATTTAAATCAAGTCAGGTTTATATTTTCTCTTAAAATTAAGAGCGCGAAGATAATTATTTTACTCTTTAAAGTATCCACAATGTGACAGCTTAATAAAGAAACTATCTTTTGGCGGTGCTTTAATTTTACTTAAATTGGGATACTTAACTAATTTTATGAAACGTATCCTCTCTGCTTTGCTTCTGTTTACAGTTCCTTTATCATCATTATATGCACAACAGACACAAAAACCTGTATTGCACGGACGAAACTGGATGGCTATCACTGGTAAGCCTTTAGCTGCCACAGCAGGTGCAATTACTTTTCAGAAGGGGGGAAATGCAGTTGATGCTGCTTGTGCAATGCTTGCCGCTACATGTACCATGTGGGATACTTTAAGCTGGGGAGGCGAAACCCAGGTGCTTATTTACAACCCAAAAACAAAGAAAGTTGTTGCCATCAATGCAATGGGTGTTGCCCCAACCGGTGCAACGCCAGAGTTTTTTAAAGATAAAGGGTTTAATTTTCCTCCTGAATACGGACCGCTTGCTGCGACTACTCCAGGTACCCCGGGTGGATTAATCTATATGTTGATCAATTATGGTACTTTAAGTCTTAAAGAGGTATTAGCACCGGCGATGGAAATGGCTGCCGGATATCCAATAGAAGCACAATCTGCCAATGCAATGGAAAGGGGCAAAACACTGCTGAAGCAATGGCCTTACAGTAAAAAAGTATTTTTCACCCATCCTGGAGAAAAAAGGGAAGCGCCTGAAGCTGGCGAGATCTTCGTTCAAAAAGATTTACTGGAAACACTTAATAAACTGGTTAGTGCAGAACAAGCAGCATTAAAAAAAGGTAAAACACGTAAGCAAGCATTAATCGCTGCATATGATCGTTTTTATAAAGGTGATATAGCGCAGGAATTTGTACGTGGCAGTAAGGAGCAAGGCGGATTGATCACTATGGAAGACCTGGCGAAATGGAAGCCGTTAGAGGAAGAGCCTTTAATGGTTAATTACAAAGGGATTGATGTTTATAAAATGCAGCAATGGACCCAAGGGCCAGTGCTGTTGCAAGCGCTGAATATCCTGGAAAATTTCGACCTTAAAAGCATGGGATATAATAGCCCTAAATATATTCATACGCTATACCAGGCAATGAACCTTGCATTTGCCGACCGCGATTTTTATTATGGCGATCCCTATTTTACTCCGCAAGAACCTATGAAAGGGTTGCTAAATAAAGACTACGCAAAACAGCGAGCAGGGTTGATCAAGTTTGATAAAAACGATCCAAATATCGGTCCTGGTAATCCGTATCCTTTTGAAGGGAAAGTGAATCCTTATTTTAATATGCTTAAAAATAGGGGGTACGAATTAGATACCGCTAAAAGAAACTTTGCTCCTAAGCATGATATTGGAAAGAACAGTACAACTGATGCACAGTATCTTGAAAAATTATGGTTAGGTACAACATCAGTAGAGGCAGCTGATAAAGAAGGCTGGGTAGTGTCTATCACACCGAGCGGCGGCTGGCTGCCGGCGTGTATTGCAGGTAATACAGGCATAGGTATGAGTCAGCGTATGCAAAGTTTTGTGCTGGATTCTACGATCAATCCCTTTAATGTTGTTGCACCCGGTAAAAGGCCAAGAGTAACTTTATCGCCTTCAATGGCTTTAAAGGATGGCAAACCTTTTTTAGCTTCTGCAGTGCAGGGAGGCGATACACAGGATCAGAATTTGCTGCAGTTTTTTCTTAACGTTGCTGAGTTTGGGATGAATGTTCAGCAAGCAAGTGAAGCACCAAATATTAACACAAACCAACTATGGCTGTCATTAGGTGGTACTAAAACCGAAGACAGGATGCCAAAGCCTGGTCAGTTGTTATTAAATAGTAACACGACAGAAGCTGCCCGGGAAGAGTTAAAGAAAATGGGTTATATACTTAGTTTTGGCGACCGGACCAGCGGACCGATCAATGGGATTTATTTTGACTGGAAGCATGGTAGTTTATGGGGCGGATCGAGCAACCATGGAGAAGATTATGGTATAGGCTGGTAAAAACTGACTTTAATATGAAAAGCGTTTAGTCATTGTTTAAGTACCTTGTAAAAAAAGGAAACGATGAAATTTTTTATAAACGAGACTGATCAGATTGTAAATGAAGCGATAGAAGGATTATTAACTAATCCAAAATTAACTAAATTAGATAGTTTTCCTGAAATACGTGTAGTTATCCGCAAAGATTGGGATAAGTCTAAAGTAGCTGTAATTTCTGGCGGAGGATCTGGACACGAACCTGCACATGCGGGTTTTGTGGGTAAAGGAATGCTGACTGCAGCAATATGCGGGGACATATTTGCTTCTCCAACGGTAGATGCAGTATTTTCTGCTATTTTAGCTGCCACAGGGCCTAAAGGATGTTTACTAATTATAAAGAATTATACTGGCGACAGGCTAAATTTTGGTTTAGCAGCAGAACAGGCACGCGCCCTGGGGCTGGACGTAAGAACGGTGACTGTCAATGATGATATTGCATTAGGCGGGCACGTTCAAAAACGCGGATTGGCAGGTACTTTATTTGTTCATAAAATTGCCGGACAGCTTGCGGAAGAAGGACGGTCATTAGATGAAATAGCGGTAGTCGCTCAAAAAGTGATTGATCATACGGCTTCTATCGGACTCTCACTCACCGAAGTACACCATTTTGGGCAGGAATTTACCCCAAGATTAACTGATGATCAGGTAGAATTAGGATTGGGTATCCATGGCGAGCCAGGTATAGAAGTAGTTGCATACGACAAAGCAGATAAATTAATGGCATTAGCGATTAATAAATTAATTGATAACCTGCCAGATGATCAAGGTAGATATGCAATGATATTTAATAATATGGGAAGCGTAAGCCCGATTGAAATGAGCCTGCTGGTCAATTCTTTTAATAAAACAAAACTGGCTTCCAGTATAGACTATATTATTGGTCCGGCTGCACTGATGTCTTCCATTAATATGAGTGGATTTTCTGTTTCCGTATTGCTGCTTAACGAAGAATTTGAAAAAGCACTTCTGGCAACAGCCGAACCTGCATCATGGCAACTGCAAGCATTTAAGCAACCAGGTACAATAAGTAGTCCCCGGCTCCCGGAAACGATGCAATACCCGTCTTCCACCAATCCTGGCGTAAAAAACATAATTGAACAAACAGCACAATTACTGGTTGCTATAGAAAAGGAAATAAACGGCTTAGACGTTAAAGTTGGTGATGGCGATGCGGGCTCTACTTTTGCCCTGGTTGGCAAACGCCTTTTGGCAGTGGTAAATAAACTTCCGCTAAATGAGACTGGTCGCCTTTTACTCACTATTGGCCGTTTGCTTGCCCGGGAAGCAGGAGGCTCTAGTGGTGTTTTGCTATCTATTCTTTTTACGGCTGCCGGTAATACCTATTCTAAAGAGGCGGACCTGGGCAAAGCTTTATTAGATGGCTTACAGAAAGTGAAAGATTATGGTGGGGCACAGGTAGGGGACAGGACGATGATTGATGCCCTTCAGCCTGCCTTTGATGCCTTGGCCAGAAAAGAGGATCTCTTATCCGTTGCACATGAAGCGCGTAAAGGAGCAGACCATACCAAAGATATTATTAACACCAAATTCGGACGGTCTTCTTATCTGTCTGAAGAAGTGCTTAGAAATGTACCGGACCCGGGAGCGGAGGTTATTGCAAGGGTTTTTGAAAAAATAGCTACACTTTAAAAATTAAGATAATATATCATTTGATGAATTTAGAATAGTACTTTGCAGAGCTGCGGTGCTATTCTACTTTACAAGACTTCCCTAAGTATAACTCTTGAATACTCATTTATAAGTGAATCATTGTCTCGTCGGACAAAGGTTTTGGGAGGTAGATCTGGATGAAATAAAGTTCGTTACTTTTATTAAAAGTTAGATTTGCCTTTAGCAAATTAATTCTGTTCTGAATATTTTTCAATCCCATTCCATCGCTTGCTGTGTACCTTAATTCTTCAAATATTTCCTGGGTTAATCCTTCACCATTATGTATAATATTAAACGTCAGGCTTTCATATTCATACTTAGATGTGATATGGATCTCGTTGGCATGGGCATGTTTAATGATGTTATTTAGCAGTTCCTGGATGATTCTATAGATACTGATGTCACTCTGTGGCAAATGGGTAGTTATATACGTATAATCTAAAGCAGTGGTAGCCGTAATTACAGATCCACAAGTTAGTTTGTCAATAAAGTGTTTTATTGCCTCATTTAAGCCAAATGACTGCAGGATATGTGAATGCAGGCTATGAGATATTCCTCTTATTTTTTTTATGGACTCATCAATAAGTTCGTTTCCTTTATGGTATAATATCAGATTAGAGCAGTCATTTTCGGCAAAGCTGATTGTATGGAAATGCAATTTTGCTGATGATAATAATGCTCCGACTTCGTTGTGCAGCTCTTCTGCAATGCGGTGTCTTTCTGTTTCCTCACTGCGTACTGATGCTTCTATGAGCTGTAAGTGCTGACTTTCCTTAAGTGAATGCAGGGACTGCTGGTATTGCAGTTTTTTGCGTTGTGTGAAAATGAAAATTAATAGAATAGTAGCAAACAGCAAAAGCATCGCTGCAATTCCTACGACTAATAAGAGCCGGATGTCATTGTTTGTTTGATTCATATAAAGACTTAGCTATAAATAAGTTAAATATTATAAATGATATGTTATGCACATTCCACAAGCTAATTGCAAATGTTTGCAGACGAATAGATAATTCATTATAGAGCAGAAAAATAAAAAAGTTAATGACCATATAGATACCCAAACCAGTAGTCATATAGAAGTCGGGTGTAAATATTTTAGCCTCTACATTTTCATTAATCTTAAACAGGTAGTATTGCAATACATAGAAAAGGAGAAAAAATGCTTCCACTGACAATAGACGGCTGCTAAATTTTGCATAGTTGAAAAAATTCTCGTACCAGCCAAAATTGATTATAAAAAATACCAGAAATAAAACTGGAACAGTTTTTTTTACAGTTATTAAAAATGGCTGGTTTAATTTTATAAAAAAGACTGCAAATAAACTAAACCTTACAATGGAATGGAAATTGTAAAGATAATTGTTGGAATTGTAGACGGAGGGAATTACCGTTCTAAACTTCCAAATAAAATCAATAGTTAAATTGATTAATAATGCAGACCATAGATAAAAAACAACAGGTCTGTAGAGGATCGGTTGTTTTTTATAGATAATTATAGGAATTAATAAGGCCCATACCTCAGACCAATCAAGGATCAGCTGTATCAATTCTAGCATAGTTATTAAATGATGGCGTACTATACTGGCATAGTTGCTGGAGGGGTTGGGTTGGTAATGATGTAACCCGGACCTTCTGTAATTTTATCACCCTCATCATTCTTTATAAAAGCAGTTACACTATAAAAAATATGGTTCGTATCATCCAAGCCCGGTGTAAATACTAAATAGTCTGGTTTTTTTTCACTATCACCTGCTGCAGTACCAATCAATAGATTCATTGCTTCAATAGTGATATAGTTGTTGCTTATAATTACTGGGCCTGTTATTTCTAAAGCTTGTCCCCTAAATGGGCTTAATGTTTCAGTATAACTGCTGTATTGGGTTTTGCTTTCATCCTTACCCATTTGGGCATACACGATCAGTTGAAGATAGTCCGCAGGCTCATCTGAATAATACGAGAAGACAAAATTGTTGATTTCAGGGCATGTTTTTATCATCTTTTCGATGTCTGCTACTTGGAACTTTGAATAATAAAATTTTAACGAGCGGTTTTTCATATGATTAATTTGTTTATGGTTCTATAAAAAACTAAATGAAATTGAGCTTCATCACTAATATGGAACGTTATCTATCTAATTTGCAATTTCACTAATAGATCCGTTAAGGTAAACTTAATCAATTTCTTTCTTAGATGTAATAATATTTTATTATTTTTCATTATAGTGTATAATGTTTTTAAATGGTACGGCAACTGCTACCGGCTCATCTTTATATTTATCCTCTTTTTGGGTTTTATACTGGCTAAATTTACCTTTTGTAAAAAGTATTATATTCGCATACTATCCTTCGCAGTGTTTTCCTTTTTAAGAAAGACAATAGAAGGGGATAAGAAATTGTTTGTTTAATGTGCTAAAAAACAAATAACTATGGAAATTACGCTGAAAAATTACAAAAGTATATTATCAGCTGATCTTATAAAAAAAGCTGAACAAAATATTGTAAGGGAGTGTGATGAGGTAGAAAGGCAGCTTTGTAGCATATGTAGATGAAAAAGAGCATATCTATGATATTAACGAAGACTTTTCTAAAGCTGGATCAGAGCAGCTAGAGTTTACCTCTTATGAATAACAGACTATCTTAAGAAATACTTTTCTGCTGAATAATTAAAGCAGGACGCCAAAGATATCCCATCAAAATCGAGGTATTATTCAGCGAATAGATTTTTAGTTTATTTTAATAAGACTTTAAGATAAATAAAAATTTATCGCTATATTTCTACTTATAAAATTTAAAACATTTAATTATTGACATTGTTAATGACCTGATCTTGTAGCTCAGTTGGTAGAGCAATACACTCTTAATGTATGGGTCCTGAGTTCGAGCCTCAGCGGGATCACCTCATGGGGCAGACTGTTATTCATACGATCTGTCCCTATTTTATTTCCAGCTAAACCATGTTTTTCATATAGAAGCTGCTTCCTTATTAACTTTGGGTGCTAGATAACCAGAATCGTCGATCAATAGCTTTCAGGAAATAAGGTGCTTATAATTTGTCTGTTTTCGTCGATATCTGCCTCTGCATAAAATATGTTGTTACTCCCATTTTCTCCAGTTGTGAAATACAACTCATGACAACCATTATTTTCATTGTATACTTAATAAAAAGTGTTCAGCGGAATATAACTAAAATGCTTGCTCCGCTATATCCGCTAATCCAAATTTTTTCTATATTAAACTAACTGCACTATTTAATTTAAAGCTTATAATTATATGGATAAAGTACTACAGTTTTGGGATTGGTTTAGATTGAATGAGGCTAAGTATTTTTTTCTCAATCAAATTGCTGATGATACAGAAAAGGAAAGGCTCGTGGATGAGCTTCTTATACATTTACATTTATATTGCGATCAATTATATTTCTTAGTTGGTGGTCAACCGAATGAAAATCAGGATTTAATTATAACATCCGAAGGTGATACTGATTTTTTTGCTGATGTTGAACAGCTTGTAGCGCAGGCTCCCCAATTGGATCATTGGAACATAATTGCATTTAAACCAGCAGAGGCAGGTGGTATGGTGAAATATAACGATGTTGAATTAGATCCAGGACAAATGTACTTTGATCCTCTTGAAAGTAAATTATCGCACAAAATCGGATTGCGAATTTATGTAGAAGATTATAACGCTATGCATGATGATTCTTATTTGACGGCTGCTTATATTGTAGTAGACACTTTATTGGGTGAGAAATCAAGTGCAATAAACATTGGTCATATTGAAATAGCTGGCCTAAATTCGATATCAGATAAAGAAAGATTTATTGAATTAACTAAACTTCCAAAATATGTTAATTGGAAAATAGCAAAATTTAATATTTAATAATCAGAATATTAAGATAGGTATTTACTAAAAATGGAAACTGTATCTATCTACTTTCTGCAAAGTGTATATCTTCAAATTACCT
>Ga0247803_1001542_pt1 | contig 12038 bp, 11 predicted proteins | sample UWRJL014104B1_FD_180928 | JGI IMG/M metagenome (GOLD analysis project Ga0247803, IMG submission 180928) | Plant litter microbial communities from Arlington Agricultural Research Station in Wisconsin, United States - UWRJ-L014-104B-1 | ecosystem: Environmental > Terrestrial > Plant litter >...
GGAATAGTCGAATATCTACCTGTTAAGTTTTTGAACGAAAGCAAAATTGATGCTGTTTTTTCTGTAAATTTTGACAGTAATGTCATGCTGAGTCAAAAGTTAATCAAGAAAAAATTATTAAATAAAAAAGCTTCTTTGGTTTTTATATCCTCGATTTCTTCAAAATTAGGTGTAGGGGGTACTGCAATGTACGCAGCTTCAAAAGCGGCTTTAGTCTCTTTTTCTAAAGTATTGGCAACAGAATTAGCGCCTCAGGGAATAAGATCGAACAGTATTTGCCCAGGAATTATAAAAACTGCAATGACAGAACAGGCAAATGATGTTGCTTCTGAAGAGGAAGTAAAAAAAGCTGAAGCAGAATATCCATTAGGATACGGAGAACCTGCAGATGTTGCTGGATTAACGATGTATTTACTAAGTGATATGAGTAAATGGATGACAGGTTCTGACTTAATTATTGATGGCGGATTCACATTAAAATAAAAATTATGAATTCAAACATACCGGCTTTTCATTATTATGATGATGCTATTTTTTTGAAGGAAACAAATAGCCTCTTTAAAAAAGTATGGCATTTTGCAGGATTCAAATCTGATTTTTTAAATGATAATGATTTTATTGCTTTAAAAATTGCTAATACACCCGTTGTTATTCAAAATGTAAGAGGCGAGATTAAATCATTTTTAAATGTTTGTTCTCATCGTTTTTCTATAATTCAACAGGAAAAATCAGGAAATAGGCCTTTAGTATGTCCATATCATGGATGGGCTTATGATAAAAATGGTATTCCGAGTGGTATTCCGAAAAAACCGTTATTTAAAAAATTTTCGAAAGAAGAACTCTGCGAAATGAAATTAAAAGAATTTAAAGTTTCATTTTGTGGTAATTTATGTTTTGTTTCTTTAGGTCAGAATGCTGAGCCATTAGAAGATTTTATTGGTGTTTTTTATAAAGAATTAGAAACAATGTCATTAGCATTAGGAAATAGAATTGACGTTAATTCTATGGAAATAAATGCAAATTGGAAAGTTATTGTTGAAAATACTCTCGAAAGTTATCATGTTGGACTCGTTCATGCTGAAACGCTTGCTAAATTAGAACCTTCTGGATTAGATTTTATTTTTGATAAAACAAATTCAAGCTGGACAAGCGATTTAAATATAGTGAAGGACAAAGGCGGCTATAAAAAAATTAATGATTATTATTTGCCAAGATCTTATGATATAGAAGGTTATAAACATATTTTGATTTTCCCTAATCTTCTTATATCTTCTACACATGGAATTTCGTTTAATTATTCCTTAATTGAACCTATTACGCCGGATAGTACAAAATTTACAAGTCATGTTTTTACCACAATTACAGATTCAGAAAAAACACCAATAGTTATTAAAGCTTTTGAAGAATCCTTAATAGGATTTAATAGACAGGTTTTTGATGAAGATAAAACGGTCTGCCAGCTTGTGCAGCAAGGTGTGAGACATACAAATTTATCAGGAAAACTTTCTGATGAAGAAGAAAGAGTACATCATTTTCAAAAACAATATTTAAATTTATTAGAAAATGAAAGCTAATATAAAAGCCATATCTTACTATTTACCAGAAGCGGTTTTATCAAACGATTTAATTAATCAGGAATTTCCGGAATGGGAAATTGAAAAAATCAGTTCAAAAACAGGTATCAATTCCCGACATATAAGTGCAGGAAATGAATTCTCATCAGATATGGCTGTCAAAGCTGCAGAGAAGCTTTTTGCAGAACATAATATCGACAGATCAACTATAGATTATTTATTATTTTGCACACAAAGCCCGGATTATTTTTTACCAACAACAGCCTGTATTATTCAGGATAAATTGGGATTAAATACTTCAATTGGCGCATTAGATTTTAATCTTGGCTGTTCGGGTTTTGTATATGGTCTAAGTTTAGCTAAAGGATTAATTGCTGGTGAAATGGCAAAAAATATCCTGCTTATTACAGCAGAAACGTATTCAAAATTTATTCATCCAAAAGATAAAAGCAACAAAACTATTTTTGGAGATGCTGCAGCCGCAACTTTAATTTCCAGCGAAAAAGGTTTTTGTACACTTGGTAATTTTGTTTTTGGAACCGATGGAAAAGGAGCTGGAAATTTAATTGTAAAACAAGGAGGTATGCGTTTTCCTGTTTCAAATGAAAATGAAGATATTGTGGATGAGTTTGGAAATGTTAGAAATGACAAAAACCTGTACATGAACGGAGCAGAAATCTTCAATTTTACGGGAGAATTTGTTCCGAAACTTACTGAAGCAATTTTAGAAAAATCAAATTTAAGCAAAGAAAATATTGATTTATTTATCTTTCATCAGGCAAATAAATATATGCTGAATCATTTAAGAAAGAAGATCAAAATTCCTGAAGACAAGTTTTTTATTGCTATGGAAGACTGTGGAAATACAGTTTCATCTACGATTCCAATTGCTTTATATGCAGCTCAAAAGCAAGGTAGATTAATAGAGTCTAAAAATCTGGTATTAGCTGGTTTTGGTGTTGGATATTCCTGGGCGGCATGTAATTTAAAAATCTAAACTATGAAAAATTTAATTATAATAGGGGCAAGAGGATACGGGCGTGAAGTCTGCGGGCTTGCAAGACAATGTTCTGGTTATAATACTGAATATATTATAAAAGGATTTTTGGATGATAAACCGGACGCTCTTGATGGTTTTGAAAATTACCCTGAAATTATTTCATCTGTAGAAAATTATGAAATCCAGGAAAATGATGTTTTTGTTTGTGCACTTGGAAGTGTGCAATGGAAAAAGCATTATGTTGAAATTATTTTATCAAAAGGAGGTAAGTTCATTAACTTGATTCATCCTACGGTAATTTTTACTTCAAATGTAAAACTAGGAAATGGTTTAATCATTTTTATGTATTCTAATATTAGTAACGACTGCATAGTTGATGATTTTGTAACAATTCAAGGTTTTGTGGCAATTGGGCATGATTCTAAAATTGGAAAATGGTCACACATTAATGCCTACAGTTTTACGGGCGGCTATGCAATATTAGAAGAAGAAGTATGCCTTAATACAAGATCTACTGTTTTACCTCATATTATTGTTCGTAAAGGAGCAACTGTTGGAGCAGCGAGCCTTGTAATTAAAAATGTAAAAGAAGGAACGACCGTTTTTGGAGTTCCGGCAAAAAGAATAGAGTTTTAATAAAGAAGTATGAATAATAAAAAGAATGTTTTAATGATTTGTTCCTGGCTTGATTGTGAGCTGAGATTAGGTAGCTTTTTTATGGATCAGGCTTTGGTATTAAGTGATAATTTTAATTTTACACTGGTAAATTTCAGACCGGTAAAATTTAAGTTTAAGAATTTTAATAAAATTTTTAAGATCGAAAAAAACATTTATGAAGATAAAGTAACCATTCTTTATTTGTATTATCCCGTATTTAAAATCTTTAAAAGCAATTATTTCTTAAAATTAATTGAAAAGAAAGCCTTTAGAGTTTTAAATAAATATCTAAAAAAGGATAAAATAAAAATTGATTTAGTTCATGCACAAAGTGTTTTTGATGCAGCATTTTGGGCTTTAAGTTATCACGAAGAATATAAAACTCCGTATTTGTTAACAGAACATAATCAGTTTACATTACGAAATATCAAAAAGCAAAAAATTAAAAAACTTGATGCAGCTTTAAAACAGTCGACAGCTAATTTAGTTGTAAGTAATGATTTGGTTAGACAATTTGCAACGAATTTTTATTTCAGCGATTTCATAAATGTTGGTAATATGGTTGATGAACAATTGTTTAATAATAGCAATAGGAAATCAAGTGAGAATTTTGAGATTTTAACTGTTGGAGCTTATGCACTAGTAAAAGATCAAATTACCGCCCTAAGGGCATTGAAAATCATTGATGATTTAAATTACCCAAATATCAAATTTACCTGGATTGGCATCGATGCGTGGGAAAGCGTCGATGAAGAGGAAGTTAATAATTTAATTTCTAGTTTTGACTTTAAAAATATTAAAATTGAAATTGTCAAATTAGCATCAAAAGGCGAAATTGTTTCGGCACTGCAAAAGTCAGATGTTTTTGTTTTTACCAGTCTTTGTGAAACTTTTGGAGTTTCTCCTTTAGAAGCTTTATTTGCCGGAGTTCCTGTAATTACGACTCAATCTGGCGGTGTTAATGAATTTATTAATAGCGAAAATGGCATTATTGTTCCTATAAAAGATTTTAAGGCCATTGCAGAAAATATAATCAAAATCATGAATAAAGAAGTAAACTTTAATCCTGAAGTGATATCTAAAAATGCAATTTCCAATTTTGGAACAACGGCATTTAAAGAAAAAATGATTCCAATTTATAATAGAAATATAACTTAAATGATATTTCAAAAAGAACAAAAATATAAAATGGAAGATCAGGAAAGTATCATTTCAGGTTGGGGAGATAATACAGTTGATCCGCTTGTAACTATTATTTGCACAACTTTTAATCATGAAGGGTTTATAAGTGAAGCTTTAGAAGGTTTTTTAATTCAGAAAACAACATTTCCTTTCGAAATAATTGTGCACGATGATGCTTCTACAGACAATACGCAAAATATAATAAAAAATTTTGTAGAAAAATATCCTCTGATAGTGAAGCCAATTCTACAGAAAAAAAATCAATATTCTAATAAAGATGTAAATATTTGGAGTGATTTTACTTTTCCTAAAGCCCTTGGAAAATATATAGCATTATGCGAGGGGGATGATTATTGGATTGATGAACTAAAATTGCAAAAGCAAGTTGACTTTTTAGAAAATAATAAAGAATATGTGATAACATGGACAGATTATTTTACTAAAAAAGGAACTGAATTAGTGCCTAATGATTTCAAAGAGACTTTGCCATCTGTATACACAATTGATTTTGAAACCATTTTTCAGCCCTATTGTACCTTGACACTGACCAGTGTTTTCAAAAAGGATGCTGTTGATCCTTTAGATTATAAAAAATTTAAATACGGTAAAGATAATACACTTTATGCACTGGCTCTTTGCCATGGAAAAGGCGCTTTTATGAATTTTCAGGCAGCAGTTTATCGAGTGCATCCCGGAGGAGTATTTTCTTTAAAATCTACTTTTTTTCAGCGTTATTCTTCTTATCTTAATATAAAAGAGATTTATGATAATATTCCACAAGCCAGAACAAAAAACATCGAGAAAGTAATGGCTTCGTTATTAAAAGCTTCTGCGTTTGAGGCTTTAAAATTGCGTAAAACCAAAGAATTTCAAAATTTAGAAGAACCTAAAGAAGCAATTAATGAATTTTTAGGTAAAGCCGGCTTATCTTTAAAATTCAAATATTTATTGAAATATATAAAATTAGGATTTTAAAATTCTTATCGCCCAAATAAAGATTTAAAATATAAAATAATTCGATCGAATAGGCTTATTTTATGAAATAAATCCTTTTCGTTTTTGTTTAAATGTTTGTAAAAAGCAATGTTAAAAGAGCTGGCGTTACGAATGGTACGCACCAGAACTTTAATGATATGTTTTTCAAGCAAGTTTTGATTAAAGTATTCTATTTTTTCATTCTGCGAAAGCAAAACTTTTGATGCATTAATTGTCTCGATAATATCTTGAAGCGAAAGTCTTTTTTGTAATGAAACTGCATTTAAGTAAAAATCAATTTTTGGATCTGATGGATTTATTTCAAGAGCAGTTAATTGATTTATCTTTACTCTTTTTACAGAACGATTTACATTATCAATTTTTGTTTTACTGATATTGTTATCGTGTTGTCTGTAATTTAGGAGAGATTCAGGTATGTTGTAGAAATTAGTTTTAGCTAATAATCGGCTCCATAAATCGTAATCTTCAGCAGGAACAAAATCATTATCAAATTTTAGATCACCTAAAATCTCTTTTTTAAACATTACAGTTGGGTTACCAATGTTACAACTGTGTAAAAAAGATACTTTTATAGCATCATGATGGGTGCTGTGTTTTATGGTTTTAGCTTTTTTCGATCCAAAAAAAGTGAAACCTGTACCGCAAACTCCAATTTCAGGATTGTTTTTTAATACCGTTATTTGCTTTTCAAAACGTGTTGGTATTGCAATATCATCAGCATCCATTAATGCAATAAATTTACCTCTTGCTGCGTTAATTCCTTCATTCCTAAGGTTTGCCGGGCCAGCATTCTGTTTTTTATCGATAATAATTATTCGATTATCTTTAGACTGAAATTTTTTAATTATCTCTAAACTTTCATCTGTAGATTTGTCGTTTAATATTATAAGTTCAAAGTCTGAGAATGTTTGATTTAGGATACTTTCAATACTATCATGCAAAAATGAAGCAGCATTAAAAACAGGAATTATAACAGAAATTTCAGGAATTTGCATGGTTTTGCATGATTTTTGTTTCAACATGGCAAAGGTAATATTTAAGTTAAAATTATCTTAAAGAATAATTGCTAATTTTATAGATAATTTCCGAATGTTTTTATCTTTGCCCTAACAAATTTAAATAAATGAAAAAAATCCACGTTGGCTTTTTATTTTCTTATGATTACGAAAAACTAAAAACATCAATTCCTCTTGTATATAATGATGCTGATGCTATCTTCTTAGCAGTTGATGAAAAATTTAGAACCTGGTCAGGTGACATTTTTGAGGTTGATGATCAGTTTTTCGAGTGGATAAAACTATTTGATACTCAAAATAAGATAACCATTTATAAAGATAATTTTTACGTACCTGAACTTTCAGCTATAGAAAATGACAACAGAGAGCGCCATATGCTGTCTTTGAAAATGGGAATAGGTAACTGGCTTATTCAGGTGGACAGTGATGAATATTTCTTAGATTTTAAAAAGTTTGTAAAAGATTTAAGAAAATATGACCACTTTTTGAATAATCCGGAAAAAAATAGAATACAGGTTGCTGCTTTTTTAATTAACATGTTTAAGTATACTGATGGAGGCCTATTATATGTAGATAAAGCCACCAGAGGACTTATGGCTACTAATTATCCTGATTATAAGGTTGCGCGAAATACACGTCAGAGAATTATATATACACCAAATGTATTATGGCATGAAACTTTATCGAGAACAGCCGAAGAAATAGAATATAAATTTAAGAACTGGGGCCATAATGATGAAGTAAACGTAGATTCTTTCATGCAGAAATGGAAATTAGTTAATAAAAATAATTATAAAGAAATGCGTGGTTTCTTTTATATTGAACCAGAAAAATGGAACTGTCTAGAATTTGTACTCGGTACTACTATAGAAGAAATTATTAAAAATTTTAATGGAGAAAAATTAGTGCCATCACCTTTCTATATCTGGAAAAAAAGCTTTGGACAATGGTTTAAGCACTTATTAAAAAAATAGTTTATTTCAGGATTTCATTATAGACAGTTAATTATTCTGAAGCTGCAATTTTCCAATCGAAAATTTCAGCTTTTTTTTATATCATTTTTTATTTTTTATTTTTCACTGTTAGTGTTTAAGATATAATGAAATTTTATTGATAATATTACATTTTACTAATTTAGATATTAGCTTATAACTGTTTAGTGAAATATAAAGTATTGATTTTTAAAATGTTACTTTTTCGAAAATAACGTTATTCACCCATCCTTGTAAAGTATACTTTTCAAAAATTGAGTCCGGTATTTTCTCGTATTCATTTTCAAAAAAATCTATCGGTATGACAGGATTTTTTTCATCGATTACAAGAATGTTATTTGGATTGTAGAAGTCGTAATTTTTGATTTCAGAATTTGTTGTAATAAGTTTTTTTTCTAAACCAAGGCTTTCAAATACTCTAAAAGTCAATCCGTTCTGACCCGTTCTATGAATATCAAGTAATACTTTTGAACGATTAGTGTAATCATTAACTTCTAACAAAGACATGTGTTTATCTATATAAGTTATGCCGTCGCCATCTGTTGGTTTACGTTTTTTATCATAAACAATAAATTTGAAATTTATTTTTTTTGATTTTAATTCATCTGCTATTCGAATTAATGTTGATAGGCGTTTATCAATTGTACTAATATTAAAAACACCATATTCTAAAGAAGTATCGTTATTTAAGGAAACGTTTTCGCTATAAATCCAGTTAGGAGCAAATTTTAAATTAAATTTTTCGCAATCATCTTTTTCGAATGAATAAACTTCATCATAGCAATCTAAAACTCGTTTGATTTTGGGGCAACGATATATGTTATCATTAAAAAAACCAATGGTTTTTTTGCTGTATTTCTTAAATTCTAAGGTGCTTTTAGGATCAATAAAGTCACCCTTTATTGTAAGAATTACATCTTGAATTTTATTGTTTTTTTGTAACTCCTTTATTATTTCCTTTCCGTGATGCTCGAGCTTTAAATTTCTTTTGAAAAGTACTTTTAAAATAAAATTATAAGCTTTGTGAAATACAGAAGGGTATTTGTATTTATAAAATCTAAAATTAATATGATGTACAGTATGTCCTTGTTTTTCAAGAGTTGAAACAATGTACTCATTTAGTCCTAAATTATCGAGACTTATTAAGGTGATATGCATAATTTATTATATTATAATCAGATAAAAATACTATCATAGCTTTTAATTATTTAATACTTAATAAGCTCAAGTAAGTAAATTTGATGGTAGATTTAAAAATCTTTTTTGATGTATGCAATTATAGGGAATATTATACTACAATATTCCTATAAACATTAAAATATTCAGCAGCTGCAATTTTCCAATCGAAACTTGCGGCTCTTATTTTTAGGAGGTTTTCAATTTCAGTTTTATTATTGTCGAAATGTGTTAATCCGTCAAAAAGAACTTCTTTCATATACTCAGGATCAAAATTTGTCCAATAGTTTGAGACATTACCTCCAATTTCAGGAAGTGAAGTTTTATCCGCTAAAAATATAGGTTTGCCAAAACTCATTGCTTCAATTGGCGGAAGTCCGAAACCTTCGCGAATAGAAGGGAAAAGAAATGCAGTGCAATTTTTCATGTAAAACTGTTTTCCTTCATCAGATACTTTTCCGGTCAGGAAAACCTGATTGCTTAAACCATTATCAATAATTAGCTTTTTAATTTCTTCGCCATACTTTTTATCATTATTTCCTGAAATGATCAAATTAAAATCTTTAATTTCTTTCATCATAAGGATAATCGAACCGAAATTTTTTCTTTCGATAAAATCTCCAATCGAATAGAAAAAAGGCTTGTCTACAGGAACTGCCGAAACGAAATTTGAGGTATCAATAATTGTCGAAATTGGGTTTCCGTTATAAATGACATATTCAGGAACATTGGGAACGTTAAAATGTTCATGCGTATGTTTCTTGGCAAATTCTGAGATATAAGTAATTGCCGTAGATCTTTCTAATTTCTTTTTAAAAAGCTTATGCAGCTTAGCACTTTTATCAGAGGAAACTTCTTCGACAAAATGAATATCATGAACCGTAAGCAAGTAATTAGTATTGAAGAAAGGTTCAACTTTTATATTTTGATTTACAGAATGCCATAAATCGTATTTTTTTCGAATTCTAAATAACGGATGGCGTGAAAGGCTGCTGTATTTATGATATTTGAATTTATCATTGAATTCATCTTTAAGAAGCTCTGGTTTTGCGCTGTTTAAAGTTAATTCGAAGTTGTTAAGGTCTAATGTCGACAATCCTTTAATTAATTCATAATTAAAAGTGCCTAAACCTGACGCTCTATTGTTGATATTATGTGTTTCTAGAAAAATACTTTTCTGTGACATTTTTTCTTTTTTTTACGAAAATACAATAATAATTTGAAGTGTTAAATCGTATATGTACTTTTGTTGCTTATAAAAAGCTACTGATGAATTTTAAAGTAAATCCTTCTTTCGAAAATAGTACTTCGTCAATTCTTGACAAAATCAAAATGTTTAATTCTTCAGGTGAACTTTTTGGGAATGGAGACCGCAATAAAATAAAGTTGTTTGATTTAAACGGAAAGACCATCAATATTAAATCCTTTAAAATTCCGAATATAGTAAACAAAATTGCCTATCGATATTTTAGAAAATCAAAAGCAAGACGTTCGTTCGAATATGCTACCATTTTGTTAGAAAAAGGAATTGGAACTCCACAGCCAATCGCATTTCTTGAAAATTTTAATATTATAGGTTTAAAAGACAGTTATTATGCAAGCGAACATTTGGTTACTGAATTGACTTATAGAGAATTGGTTGAAATTCCGGATTATCCGGATAACGATACAATTTTAAGACAGTTTACAAAATTCACCTTTGATCTTCATGAAAAAGGGGTAGACTTTTTAGATCATTCTCCGGGAAATACATTAATCAAAAAGAACGAAAACAATCAATATAGTTTCTTTTTAGTAGATTTAAATAGAATGAATTTTCACGAAAACATGAGTTTTGAGCAGCGTATGAACAATTTTAGCCGCTTAACTCCTAAAGAGGAAATGATTGCTGTAATGAGTAATGAATATTCTAAGTTCTATAAAGAAAAAACAGAAGGTGAAATTTTCGAAAAAATGTGGCAGGTCACTACTCATTTTCAGGAAGAATTTGCCAGAAAGAAAAGACTAAAAAAGAAACTTAAATTTTGGAAGTCTTAATTTTTCGATCTTAATTCTCTAAGTTTGTGAAAACGTACAAAAACACTTAAAGCATTCAGGTAACAAATAATAATGCCCTTTTTTCCATCCATAATTCCTAAACGGAGTATATATTGATTCATGAATTGATAAACTGGCCGTAGATAGAAATGAAAAAAATGCGGTTTTGTTTTTTTTACTAATTCTTCCTGCGCTTTTAATTGTCCGTAAAGAATCATTTTTTGCTTATAATCCTCATAATCGGAGTATGAATAATGAATTAATTTATTCTTTAATTTTCCGATTGCTCCGTTTACGATTAATTTTTCGTGTACAATTTTTTCATGATTGTAATATGCTTCTTCTTTTTTGAAGAGTCGGATGATTTTATCTGTTTGCCAGCCGCTAAAACGCAATTTTTTATTCTGGAACATAAAAGTTCTGTACATAAAATACGCCGATACACTATTTTGCTCATTAATAATAGTACTGATTTCCTTTTCAAGTTCAGTGGTCAGTCTTTCATCTGCATCAATAAAAAGAATCCATGAATTCGTTGCTAAACTTAACGCGTAGTTGCGTTGAGAAGCAAAATCATCAAAAATGCGTTGAGTAATTTTTACATTTTTAAATGAAGAAGCTATTTCAAAAGTAGCATCTGAACTAAAAGAATCTACCACAATTATTTCATCGGCGAAAGCCAAATTGTCGAGAACAGCTTTTATATTTTGCTCTTCATTATAAGTAATAACCAAGGCTGTTAAAGCTTGTTTTTTAGACAAAGTCATTAGATCGAATTGCTTAAATTTTGATTTAAAAAAGATCCGATTTGAGCTGTAAAGTATTCAGGTTTAAATTCTTTGTACAAAGATAAAGACTCTTTTTTAAGCATTTTTTCTGTTTTTTGATCAAATAAATCGGTGCGATAATCTTTTAAATGTACCGATAGATGATGAATTCCGTCTTCAAAAGTTGCCCAGATTCTTTTTTCTATCCAGGGAGAGAAAATAATAAATGATGGCTTTTTGAGTGCTTTTGCCATATTTATGGCACCGCCGTCATTTCCTATAATGAGATCGCATTGATTCATAATAGCAATAAACGAACGAAGATCATCGCCCAGTAAATCAAAATATATTTTTTCCTGAGTTGAAGGTTTACAGGCATTAAAAACGGTTTTGGCATCTTCTAATTGCTTTGGAAAGTAATTAAAAAGAATATTTACATTGGCGTTATCCGCAATATAATCAACCACTTTAGACATGAATTCTAAAGGATATGTTTTTAATTTTTCGCTTCCTAAAAGACTAATCATAACTGTTTTTCGGTCTTTTTGAACGTTATGTTTTTCAAAAATAGCAATCGCTTCCTGATTTTCCTTTTCAGAAACAAACAATTTAGGAATTGGATCAATTTGTATTTTTAAATC
>Ga0247803_1001543_pt1 | contig 12038 bp, 9 predicted proteins | sample UWRJL014104B1_FD_180928 | JGI IMG/M metagenome (GOLD analysis project Ga0247803, IMG submission 180928) | Plant litter microbial communities from Arlington Agricultural Research Station in Wisconsin, United States - UWRJ-L014-104B-1 | ecosystem: Environmental > Terrestrial > Plant litter >...
GCGGTGCAAACCGGCATGGATGCCGGTTTAGCCGCGCTGGGCCAGGGATGGCCCTTCGCGGCGGCCCGCCGAATCAATGTCGGATTACGGGCATGCCGAGCGACAGCGAGGGACCGAGTGGTGGGGCAAGAGCGTTTTGCTTACTTTTGCGCTGTTCAAAAGTGAGGCGCTGTAAGAGCGCAACCCTAAGTAGCCGTTACCGCAGCAATAGATATGACCCCAATCCAATACAAAAAACACCCGACTTATCCCCACCCCCCATTTTTGCTAGAATCCGCCCCCACGCCGCACACCCGGCGTTTTTTATTGAACTCCCAACATCCGGTAGGCCCTTTGCGAGGGTCACCACCTGGAGATACACATGACACAACAGCCGATCAATCAACCGATCGTCGTAGCGGCGCTATACAAATTCGTCACCCTCAGCGATTACGTCGACCTGCGCGAGCCATTGCTCCAGGCGATGGTCGATAACGGCATCAAAGGCACTCTGCTGATCGCCGACGAAGGCATCAACGGCACGGTTTCCGGCACTCGCGAAGGCATCGACGGGCTGCTGGCCTGGTTGAAGAAAGACCCGCGCATGATCGACATCGATCACAAGGAATCGTACTGCGACGAGCAGCCGTTCTACCGCACCAAGGTCAAGCTGAAAAAGGAAATCGTCACCCTGGGCGTCGAAGGCGTTGACCCGAACAAGGCCGTGGGCACTTATGTCGATCCCAAGGACTGGAACGCCATCATCAGCGACCCCGAAGTACTGGTGATCGACACCCGTAATGATTACGAGGTCTCCATCGGCACCTTCGAAGGCGCCATCGATCCCAAGACCACGACCTTTCGGGAATTTCCGGAGTACGTCAAAGCCAACTTCAACCCCGACGTGCACAAGAAAGTCGCCATGTTCTGCACCGGCGGCATTCGCTGTGAAAAGGCCTCCAGCTATATGCTCGGCGAGGGCTACGGTGAGGTTTACCACCTCAAGGGCGGGATCCTCAAATACCTCGAAGAAGTCCCTCAGGATGAAAGCCTGTGGCGCGGTGACTGTTTCGTTTTCGACAATCGCGTCACCGTGCGTCACGACTTGACCGAGGGCGACTACGATCAATGTCATGCGTGCCGCACGCCGATCAGCGCTGAAGATCGCGCCAGCGAACACTACACCCCAGGCGTAAGCTGCCCGCATTGCTGGGACAGCCTCAGCGAGAAAACCCGCCGCAGTGCGATTGATCGACAGAAGCAGATCGACTTGGCCAAGGCACGCAATCAGCCACACCCGATTGGTCGTAACTATCGTTTAGAAGACCGCCTGCAAGACCACCAGCCAGACGAGGCCTGATCCATGTCCGCGCGCCTGCTCTACGTAATGGACCCCATGTGCTCCTGGTGCTGGGGCTTTGCCGATGTGGCACAAGCATTGGTCGAGCAGGCGCAGGCCAGTGGCGTGCCGCTGCATCTGGTGATGGGTGGTTTGCGCACCGGCAGTGGCGCGGCGCTGGATCCTGCCAAGCGCCGCTACATCCTTGAGCACTGGCAGGCTGTGGCAGAAACCACGGGTCAGAGCTTCCGCTTTGAAGAAGCCTTGCCTGACGGTTTCGTTTACGACACCGAGCCTGCCTGCCGCGCGATTGTTTCCGCGCAGCATCTTGATCCCGAGTTTTCCTGGAAGCTGGTGCGGCTGATTCAGCAGGCGTTTTACGTAGAGGGCCGCGACGTCACCAAGGCGTCGGTGCTCGCTGAGTTGGCCGAACTGGCGGGCTTGCCGCGTATCGAGTTTGCCGAAGCGTTCGACAGTGCCCAGCAGGTGGCCGCGACTCAAGCGGATTTTGCCTGGGTACAGGATTTGGGAATCGCCGGTTTCCCCACCTTGCTGGCCGAACGCGATGGGCAGCTGGCACTGCTGACCAATGGCTATCAGCCTTTGGAAGCGCTTGCGCCGTTGTTCGGCCGCTGGCTGGAGCGTAACGCGGGTGCTTGAGCCTTCAGACGACAATGCAGGTAAGCCGGGCGGGTCAGGTGCGGTCTTTGATCGGTTGAGCTGGGCCGAGATTCGTCGTCTGGCGTCACGCCACAAAAAGGCGTTGTGGATTGCCAATGGCGTTGCCGTATTGGCGACGCTCTGCACCGTGCCTATCCCGCTGCTTCTGCCGTTGCTGGTGGATGAAGTGCTGCTCGGGCATGGCGACACGGCCCTCAAGTTCATGAACCATCTGTTGCCCGACGCGCTGGAAAAGCCCGTCGGCTATATCGGGTTGATGCTCTTGCTGACGTTCACGCTGCGTCTCGGCGCACTGGTGTTCAACGTCATACAGGCCAAGCTATTCGCCCGATTATCCAAAGACGTCGTCTATCGTGTGCGCATCCGCCTGATCGAACGCCTCAAGCGTATCTCGCTGGGCGAATATGAAAGCCTGGGCGGCGGTACGGTGACCACGCATCTGGTCACCGACCTTGACACTCTGGACAAGTTTATCGGTGACACCCTCAGCCGCTTTCTGGTCGCCATGCTCACCCTGACGGGCACCGCCTCGATCCTGATGTGGATGCACTGGAAGCTGGCGCTGCTGATCCTGCTGTTCAACCCGCTGGTGATCTACGCAACGGTGCAGCTGGGCAAACGGGTCAAGCACCTGAAAAAGCAGGAAAACGACAGCACCTCGCGTTTCACCCAGGCACTGACTGAAACACTGGATTCGATTCAGGAAGTTCGTGCCGGCAATCGACAGGGTTTTTTCCTCGGCCGCCTGGGTGTGCGAGCCCGGGAAGTGCGTGATTACGCGATTTCTTCGCAGTGGAAAAGCGACGCCTCGAATCGGGCCAGCGGGCTGCTGTTTCAGTTTGGTATCGACGTATTCCGTGCCGCCGCGATGCTCACGGTCTTGTTCTCCGATCTCTCCATTGGCCAGATGCTCGCGGTGTTCAGCTACCTGTGGTTCATGATCGGCCCGGTGGAGCAGTTGCTGAATCTGCAATACGCGTATTACGCCGCCGGTGGCGCCCTGACTCGGATCAACGAGCTGCTTTCACGGGCCGATGAGCCGCAGTATCGTGGCGGAGTCGATCCTTTTGCCGGGCAGAAAACCGTGGGCATCGAGATCCGCGGCCTGACCTTCGGCTACGGGGAGGAAAACATTCTCGATCAAATGAACCTGAGCATCGCGCCGGGTGAAAAAGTCGCGATTGTCGGGGCCAGTGGTGGCGGCAAAAGCACCTTGGTGCAGTTGCTTCTGGGGCTCTACACCGCTCAGGCCGGGACGATTCATTTTGGTGGGGCGAGCCAGCAGGAAATCGGTCTGGAGACCATTCGGGAAAATGTCTCGGTGGTGTTGCAACACCCCGCGTTGTTCAACGATACCGTGCGCGCCAACCTGACGATGGGCCGCGAGCGCAGTGATGAAGCTTGCTGGCGCGCGTTGGAAATCGCCCAGCTGGAGCCGACTGTGCGCGCCTTGCCGCAAGGGCTGGACAGCATCGTGGGCCGCTCGGGTGTGAGGTTGTCGGGCGGGCAGCGCCAGCGGCTGGCGATTGCCCGCATGGTGCTGGCTGACCCGCGTGTGGTGATCCTCGATGAAGCCACTTCGGCGCTGGATGCTGCAACGGAATACAGCCTGCATCAGGCCTTGGCGCGGTTTCTCAATGGCCGCACCACTCTGATCATTGCCCATCGCCTCTCAGCCGTTAAACAGGCTGATCGGGTCCTGGTCTTCGATGGCGGGAAGATTGCCGAGCAGGGCGATCATCAGCAGCTGATTGCTGATGGCGGGCTCTACGCAAAACTGTACGGCCACCTGCAGCACATTTAATTCATTTCCGGCCTTGCCAAGAATGCTTTTAACGTCTTTCTTGGTAGTAGGTATCAGCCTCGTAACAGCGTTGTTTCAGTTGTTACACACTCTTGTACTTCCTTAGCTTTGCCTGCACTCCGCGTTGTGACTATGCGGGGCGGTAGCGTGCTCAAATTTGAGAACAATGCACGCTTGCCTCTATGGATTTGGCCTAGGCTGTGGTCAGGACGATTTCTGATCCAGCGGCTTGTTGAGCATCTGGCATCGCTTATGAAAGGGAACCCATGAAGCAAGAGCGGATCCTCGGAAAGCCCCGCCTTTTGGGCATTGTGTGGCCTTTTATCGCCGTTGCGCTGTTCCAGGCTCTACTGGGATGCGTCAGCCTGTACATGCTGTCGGCCGTGCGCAGTTATGTCGGGGGAGAAAGTCTCTGGTCCAAAGGTCAGAAAGACGCCATCTACTACCTCAACCTCTATGCCAGCGATCAGAACGAAAGGGATTACCGCCGGTACGAGCAGGCTATTGCCATTCCCAAAGGCGGGCATATCTTGCGCGTGGCTCTGGATCAGCCGGAGCCGGATCTTGAGTTGGCTCGCCAGGGCATCCTCCAGGGTGGCAATCATCCGGATGATGTGCAGAGCATTGTCTGGCTGTATCTGAATTTCCGTGAATTCGATTACATGAAGAAAGCCATCGACCAGTGGAAGATCGGCGATGCATTTCTATTGCAACTCGATGAGGTGGCGCGGCAGATGCACGCGGGCATTTCCGCTGGCCTGGCGAGCGAAGCTGACATGGATCGCTGGCGCGGACAGATCACTGGTCTGAATGAAAGCGTTACACCCGCGGCCAGAGCATTCAGTGATGCACTGGGTGAGGGCTCCCGAGGCATTCTGCGGCTGTTGTTGGTGGTCAATCTGGCGACGGCAGTGGTACTGATCCTGCTGGCGTTGTTGCGCACCCATAAACTGTTGGCGCAACGGCACGCTTTTGCTGATGCCTTACAGATCGAGAAAGAACGCGCTCAGGTCACTCTGGCGTCCATCGGGGATGGAGTGATCACCACGGACGTTGAGGGCTCGATCGTTTACATGAATCCGGCAGCCGAGAATCTGACCCATTGGCGAAACGCTCAAGCCAGCGGCTTGCCACTGGCCGCGCTATTCAATTTGCTGGATGAAAACGACCAGAAAGACAGCTCAACCCTGATCGAGCACATTCTCAGTGGCAAGCTCAGCGGTAGCAGTGAACATTCCAAGCTGATTCAGCGCCTGGATGGCAGCACTGTTTGCGTGGCGCTGGTGGGGTCGCCGATTCATACCGATGGCAGAGTCAGCGGCACAGTGTTGGTGCTCCACGACATGACCCAGGAACGTCAGTACATCGCCAACCTGTCCTGGCAGGCGACTCATGATGCCTTGACCGGATTGGCCAATCGTCGTGAGTTCGAGTACCGCCTGGAGCTGGCACTGAGTGATCTGGCCCGCCACCCCAGCCAACATTCGGTCATGTACCTGGATCTGGATCAGTTCAAACTGGTCAACGACACCAGCGGCCATGCGGCAGGTGATGAACTGTTGCGGCATATCTGCACGCTGCTGCAACAGGGCCTGCGTGAGGGCGACACTCTGGCGCGGCTGGGCGGCGACGAGTTTGGCATCCTGCTGGAACACTGCCCGCCAGACGTCGCTGAAAGCATCGCCAATAGCCTGCGTCAGTCGATTCAGAGCCTGAACTTTGTCTGGAAGGGCAGGCCGTTCGTCAGCACCGTCAGTGTCGGGTTGGTGCATATCGCTCAGGTGCCCACCACGCTGGAAGCGTCCCTGCGTTCGGCGGACATGGCGTGCTATATGGCCAAGGAAAAGGGCCGCAACCGCGTGCAGGTCTATCACGCGGAGGATTCGGAAGTGTCAGTGCGGTTCGGGGAAATGGCCTGGATTCAGCGCCTGCATGTTGCCCTCGACGAAAATCGCTTCTGCCTGTACGCCCAGCAGATCGCTCCACTCGGGGCCAGAGGCGAGCTCTACGGCGGCCACATCGAGATCCTGATTCGGCTGCATGATGAAGGCGGTCAGATCATCTTGCCGGACCGTTTTATCCCCGCTGCAGAACGCTATGGTTTGATGACTTCGATTGATCGCTGGGTGGTCAGGAATGTATTCAGCATCGTTGCTCGCTGCCTGGAGGAGAACCGTCACAGGGGGCCGCTGGCGGTGTGCGCGATCAATCTGTCCGGCTCAAGCATTGGTGACGAAGCTTTTCTGGATTACATCAAGCAGCAGTTCAAGGCCTTTGGTATCGCTCCGTCGCTGATCTGTTTCGAGATCACCGAGACCAGTGCGATTACCAATCTCGGCAGCGCCATTCGGTTCATCAACGAGCTGAAGGCGCTGGGCTGCCAGTTTTCTCTGGATGACTTCTGCGCCGGCATGTCGTCGTTTGCTTACCTCAAGCACCTGCCCGTGGACTATTTGAAGATCGACGGTGGTTTTGTCCAGGATATGCTCGATAACCCCATCAACCGGGCCATGGTGGAAGTCATCAACCACATCGGCCATGTCATGGGCAAACGCACCATCGCCGAATTTGTCGAGACGCCCCAGATCGAAATGGCCCTGCGGGAAATCGGTGTTGATTACGCGCAGGGCTATTTGATCGAACGCCCACAACCCTTTACATGTGAAAGTCTGCATCCGCGGCCCGCTCGGCCCATCCCCCTACTTTTCAGCACGCCAGGAACATTCCGCTAAGCCAGTCATTCAACAAAAGGAGCTACACAGTGATCGATACTTTCAGCAGAACCGGTCCGCTCATGGAAGCCAGCAGTTATCCGGCTTGGGCACAGCAGTTGATCAAGGATTGCAGTTACGCCAAAGCCCGGGTCGTCGACCACGAGTTGTATCAGCGCATGCGTGATGCACGCCTGAGTCCGAAAATCATGCGTCAGTACCTGATTGGCGGTTGGCCTGTGGTTGAACAATTTGCCATCTATATGGCCAACAGCCTGGCGAAGACCCGCTTCGCCCGTCATCCCGGCGAAGACATGGCACGCCGCTGGCTGATGCGCAACATTCGGGTCGAGCTCAACCATGCCGATTACTGGGTCAATTGGAGTGAGGCTCATGGGGTCAGCCTCGATGACCTCCAGAGGCAGCAGGTTTCACCTGAACTGCATGCGCTGAGTCACTGGTGCTGGCACACCAGCTCGTCGGATTCATTGGTGGTGGGCATTGCCGCGACCAATTACGCGATTGAAGGCGCCACTGGGGAGTGGTCTGCGGTGGTCTGTTCCAACGGGGCTTATGCCGAGGCATTCCCGGAAGAAACCCGCAAGCGCGCTATGAAATGGCTGAAGATGCATGCCCAGTACGACGACTCACATCCTTGGGAAGCATTGGAGATTATCTGCACCCTGGCGGGCAATAATCCCAGCCAGCAGCTGCAAACCGAGCTGCGTCAGGCGGTGATCAAAAGCTACGACTACATGTACCTGTTTCTCGAACACTGCATGCAACTGGACAAGGCCAAACCGGCCCGTGCGCGGGTGGCCGAGCTGGAATTGAATCCTTAGCTCGCCATGGCCAGTCGATTACGTCCTTCGCGCTTGGCAACATAGAGCGCATTGTCGGCACGACGCAGCAGGCTGTCGGCGGACTCCGCCGGCAGCAGCGTGGAACAACCCAGGCTGATGGTCAGCTCCAGATCGTGGTCGAGCAGCGGGTAAGCCAATTTATGCGCTGACTGACGCAAGCGCTCGCCAATCATGCCGGCTGCGTCGCGGTCGGTATTGGACAGCAGCACCAGAAACTCTTCCCCGCCATAACGGAAAACCCGGTCGATGTTTCTCAACTGACTCTTGATGGTCCTCGCGATGGACCTCAGCACTTCGTCGCCCGAAGAATGGCCGTAGGTGTCGTTGACCTTCTTGAAGTGGTCGATGTCCAGCATCAGCAAGGACAACGGCTGCATGTGGCGCCGTGCGACTTCAATTTCGCGAAGCAACGTCTGGTCCATGGCAATTCGGTTGCCGGTCCCGGTCAACGGGTCACGCAGCGCGCTTTGTGTGGCTGCGCGGTAGAGCAGGGCGTTGCGCATGGGAAACAGCAGGCAGGCCAGCAAGGTCTCCATGGACGCAAGTTCCTGTTCACCCAGTTCTTCGTCGAGCTGAAACAGAAGCGTGCCCAAATGTTCGCCATCGTTGCTGAGGCTGTAATGCAGGCGATGGCTGCCGCGCTCGCCCAGCTGCAAGCGCAGATCGCTATCGCGATGATCGTAGGACATCGACTTGATCGGCAGCAGACGCTGCACGCCCTGGAAGAAAATTCCAAGCACTTTTTCTGCTTCCAGGCTGGTCTGCAATTGCCGGCCGAGCTGCACGGTCAACTGGTCCAGATCAAGGGGAAGTCCTGGGGTGTTCTGATTCTGTCGAACACCAAAGCCCAGCCTCTTCAACTTGGCAGCATCAAAGTCAATAGCATTAGTCTGGGTAGGAGAAATCATGGTCTCACTCCTCAGCACATTTAGTTGGATTGGCTGAGTTAGAGCAGGGTTTCGGCAATCCAGTTCATTTAATTATAAAAAGATCCTTTTCATAACTTCTTTGAACTGAATTGCAAAACCCGAGTCATGGCGGGCAATTGCAGCAAAAACGCTTACTGTACGAGGCCTACTGCGCGTTGAGCGCCTGACCATTGATGTCCTGGCTGTCCGGGCCCATCAGGTACAGGTAAACCGGCATGATTTCTTCGGGTGTCGGGTTGTTCAGTGGATTTTCCGCAGGGTATGCCTGGGCGCGCATGCTGGTGCGGGTGGCGCCGGGGTTGATGCTGTTGGAACGCACCGGGGCGACAGTGTCCAGTTCATCGGCGAGTGTCTGCATCAGGCCTTCTGTGGCGAACTTCGACACCCCGTAAGCACCCCAGTAGGCACGGCCCTTGCGGCCAACGCTGCTGGAGGTGAATACCACCGAGGCATCTTTGGACAGCTTGAGTAGCGGCAGCAGGGCGGTAGTCAGCATGAACATCGCATTGACGTTGATGTGCATGACGCGCATGAAGTTTTCCCCGGACAGTTGCTCCAGCGGCGTGCGCGGACCAATGATCGAGGCGTTGTGCAGCAGGCCGTCAAGGTGACCGAATTCGGTTTCGATCATCGCTGCCAGCTCGTCGTACTGATGAGGCAGCGCGGTTTCCAGGTTGAACGGAATCACCGCCGGTTGAGGGTGACCAGCAGCTTCGATTTCGTCATACACCTGGGTCAGGTTGGCTTCGGTCTTGCCCAGCAGCAGAACGGTCGCGCCGTGAGCGGCGTAGGTCTTCGCCGCAGCAGCACCAATACCGCGTCCCGCGCCGGTAACGAGAATCACCCGGCCGGTGAGTAGATCAGGGCGTGGGGAGTAGTCGAACATGGGTTACCTCTTATGAGTATTCATCCGTGAGCATAGCGGGTGCTGGCCCTGTGGGAGCGAGCTTGCTCGCGAAGGGGCCAGTTGGTTCGAAACGATTCTGTGACTGATACACCGTCTTCGCGAGCAAGCTCGCTCCCACAGATCAGTTTCAGCAGCTACACAGCGCGCTATCGAGCACCTTGCGCAGCTCCAGCGGGTGGTCCACCACCACGTCAGCGCCCCAGTGATCGGGGTTGTCGTTGGGGTGGATATAACCGTAGCGAACCGCAGCGGTCTTGGTGCCGGCATCGCGACCGGATTCGATGTCGCGCAGATCATCCCCGACAAACAGTACGCTTGCCGGATCCAGATCAAGCATCTTGCACGCCAGGGTCAGCGGTTCCGGGTCAGGTTTGCTGTTGGTCACGTGATCCGGGCAGATCAGCAACGCCGAACGCTCGGATAGCCCCAGTTGCTCCATGATCGGCTGAGCGAAGCGCACCGGTTTGTTGGTCACCACCCCCCAGATCAGATTGGCCTTTTCGATATCTGCCAGCAGCTCGGCCATGCCATCGAACAGTTTGCTGTGCACCGCGCAGTCCTGCTGATAGCGTTCCAGGAACTCAAGGCGCAAGGCCTCGAAGCCTTCGGCAGTGGGTGACATGGCAAAGGTCGCAGCAACCATGGCCTTGGCGCCGCCGGAAATCTCGTCACGGATCAGCTTGTCATCCACTGCCGGGAAGCCGCGCTCGGCCAGCATCGCCTGACAGATCGCGATGAAATCCGGCGCGGTGTCGAGCAAGGTGCCGTCCATATCGAATAGAACCGCTCTCAAACGCATGAATTAGGCCTCCCGCAGAGTCTGGATCATGTAATTGACGTCGACGTCCGAGGCCAGCTTGTAATGCTTGGTCAGCGGGTTGTAGGTCAGGCCGATGATGTCCTGCACCGAAAGCCCGGCCGCACGACTCCAGGCACCCAGTTCGGAAGGGCGGATGAATTTCTTGAAGTCGTGGGTGCCGCGAGGCAGCAGGCCCATGATGTATTCCGCGCCTACAATGGCGAACAGATAGGCCTTCGGGTTGCGGTTGATGGTGGAGAAAAACACCTGACCGCCGGGTTTGACCATGCGGTAGCAGGCGCGGATTACCGAGGAAGGATCGGGTACGTGCTCAAGCATTTCCAGACAGGTCACCACATCGAACTGCTCGGGCATTTCTTCGGCCAGGTCTTCAGCCGTGATCTGTCGATATTCAACTTCGACGCCTGATTCCAGCTGATGCAGACGGGCCACCGCCAATGGCGCTTCACCCATGTCGATGCCGGTGACGCTGGCGCCGCGCAAAGCCATGGCCTCACTGAGGATGCCGCCACCGCAGCCGACATCCAGAACCTTCTTGCCCGCCAGATTGACGCGCTCGTCGATCCAGTTGACCCGCAACGGGTTGATGTCGTGCAGCGGCTTGAATTCGCTATTGCGGTCCCACCAGCGATGGGCCAGGGCCTCGAATTTGGCGATTTCGGAATGATCGACGTTGCTCATGGGATGTCCTCTTGAACTTGAAATACTTTACAGCGGGTCGGCTGAACCCAGCCGCTCCGGTCTTATTCGGCGTGCCCGGCAATTTGCCTGCCCCAGGCTTTGGCCGTTTCGCACAAGGCCTGCTCGTCCATGCGAGTCAGCTGGCGGTTGTCGAGCAACTGCTTGCCGGCGACCCAGACGTGGCTGACACAGTCGCGGCCGGTGGCATATATAAGCTGTGAAACAGGATCATAGATCGGTTGACGGGCCAGCCCGGACAGGTCGAAGGCGACGATATCTGCCGCCTTGCCGATCTCCAGCGAGCCTACCTCGTCCTGAATACCCAGGGCCCGCGCCCCGTTGAGGGTCGCCATACGCAACGCCCGATGAGCGTCCAGTGCGGCAGCCGAGCCTGCGACGGCCTTGGCCAGCAGCGCGGCGGTGCGGGTTTCGCCCAGCAGATCCAGGTCGTTATTGCTGGCGGCACTGTCAGTGCCAATCGCTACATTGACGCCAGCCTGCCACAGTCGTTCGACCGGACAGAAGCCGCTGGCCAGTTTCAGGTTGGATTCGGGGCAATGAATCACGCTGGAGTTGCTTTCTACCAGTAGCGCCATGTCATCGTCGCTGATTTGCGTCATGTGCACGGCTTGAAAGCGCGGCCCGAGCATGCCCAGGCGGTTCAGGCGTGCCAGAGGACGCTCTTCATAATGCTCGACAGCCTGTTCGACTTCGAAAGCGGTTTCGTGGACGTGCATTTGAATCATTGCGTCCAGCTCGTCGGCGATGACCCGGATCTTCACAAGATTCTCGTCGCAGACCGTGTACGGCGCGTGCGGCCCGAACGCCACCTTGATGCGCGGGTGGTGGATCAGGTCATTGAACAGTTGCACGCCGGTGTGCAGGGCTTCGTCAGTATTGCGCGCCCCGGGGAAGGGGAAGTCCAGGATCGGCACGGTGATCTGTGCCCGCATGCCGCTGATATGCACCCGCTCGGCCGCCACCTTGGGGAAGAAGTACATGTCCGAGAAACAGGTAATGCCGCCCTTGAGCTGTTCGGCGATGGCCAGGTCCGTCCCGTCGCGCACAAAGTCCTCATCGACCCATTGGCTTTCGGCCGGCCAGATGTGGTCTTGCAGCCAGCTCATCAGCGGCAAATCGTCCGCCAGGCCACGAAACAATGTCATGGCGGCGTGGCCGTGGGCGTTGATCAGGCCAGGGCTGAGCAACGTCTCTGGCAATTCGAGGGTTCGCAGGGCGGTTTGCTTCAGAGCCTCGGCGCGCGGGCCGATATAAACGATACAGCCGTCGCGAATGCCCAGACCATGGTCCTTGAACACTACGC
>Ga0247803_1001544_pt1 | contig 12030 bp, 12 predicted proteins | sample UWRJL014104B1_FD_180928 | JGI IMG/M metagenome (GOLD analysis project Ga0247803, IMG submission 180928) | Plant litter microbial communities from Arlington Agricultural Research Station in Wisconsin, United States - UWRJ-L014-104B-1 | ecosystem: Environmental > Terrestrial > Plant litter >...
TCAGGGAAAGGAGGGAAGTCTGGCGGTTTTTCCTGCACCGCACCAATATTTCTATCCGCTCGACAACTGTTATAATCTTGAACATGTGTGGTATGGAGAAAATTATCGGAAACTCATTCCGGGTTTTGGAATCGGAATCCGGCACGATTTACTGGGCGACAGGCGTTGGGTTCCATGGTTCAATGCACCACCGAACACGGCTCAGCGTTATAATTTCTTTTGCTTATTGAGCAGCGAGAAGGATGGTAAAGTTTTGGAAAAAGTAAAATCCTTTACCCACAACGATACCTACAAACCGCTTCCGGGGTATTACACCATGTCGAGCCATTTTCATCAGGAACATGTGGATGATGTGCTGACAAGAAAACCGTTACCGGAAATGCCCGGTTTTGTAAAGGCGCTTCGCAATACGGGTGTCAACATTGTGCATCTGGGAGAATTTCACGGACCGGGAAGCCCGCGTGGACCGGAAGCTAAAAGATGGCCTGAGATGCAAACCCTTTTTAGTGAATGTGCCCGACTTTCGAATGGTAATTTCTTGCTGCTGCCAGGTGAAGAACCGAACAATTTTTTTGGAGGGCATTGGATGAATATTTTTCCAAAGCCCGTTTATTGGTTGATGTCGCGGGAAAAAAATCAGCCGTTTGTTGAGGAGAATCCGAAGTATGGGAAACTTTACCGTATTGGGAATAAAGAGGAAATGCTCAAGCTGCTGGAATTGGAAAAAGGGTTGGCCTGGACGGCGCATGCACGCACCAAAGGTTCTACCGGATTTCCTGACAAATACAAAGATGAGGCTTTTTATAAATCAGATCGTTTTTTAGGAGCGGCCTGGAAAGCAATGCCGGCGGATTTATCGCAGCCCAGACTTGGTAAACGCGTGCTGGATCTGATGGATGATATGGCAAATTGGGGCCAGAAAAAATACGTAATAGCCGAAGCGGATCTGTTCAGGATTGAACCCGGTTATGAGTTGTATGGGCATTTGAATGTCAACTATTTGCAATTAAAGGAACTACCGCGTTTTGAAGATGGCTGGCAGCCGGTGCTGGATGTGATGGAAAAAGGAAAGTTTTTTGTTTCGACCGGAGAAGTTTTGTTGCCTGGTTTTAAGGTTAACAATGCAGGAGCCGGAGAATCTACGAAAACGGATGCAAAAGGCAATGTGGAAATCACTTTGGATGCTAGCTGGACTTTCCCGCTAAACCGTGCTGAAATCATTTCGGGTGATGGCAAGGAAGTGTTTCATGACATAATCACTTTGAATGATACACAGGGATTTGGAAATAAAAAATTTCACTTTACTCAAAATATGAAAAATAGAAAATGGCTCAGGCTGGAAGTTTGGGACGTTGCTGCGAATGGTGCGTTTACACAAATTGTCTGGCTGGAGTAAGGGAATTAATGTGAGGAAACTCGTGAAAATGGATGAATAATTAAATATAAAACAATAGTTATAGTAAAAATGAAATACATAAAAACAACCTTTTGGGCTTTACTGATTTGTCTTTCTTTCCAAAACTGTGATAAAAAAACAGAAAGTAAAAAGGAGGAAACTGTAAAAACGGAAACCGCAACAAGAGAAATATGGACAAAGCAAGAAGCCAAAGACTGGTACGCGAAACAAGGCTGGCTGGTAGGTGCGGATTTTTTGCCTAGCACTGCGATCAATCAGCTGGAAATGTTTCAGGAGGCGTCTTTTGATACGGCAACCATTAACCGTGAATTAGGCTGGGCGGCCGGTATCGGCATGAACACCATGCGCGTTTATCTGCACGACTTACTTTATCAACAGGATTCAGTCGGATTTTTCAAAAGACTGGATACCTTCCTGGATATTTCTGCGAAACATAAGATTAAACCTGTTTTCGTTCTTTTTGACTCTTGCTGGGATCCGTTTCCAAAATTGGGAAAACAGCGGGCTCCAAAACCAGGCGTGCACAATTCGGGCTGGGTACAAAGTCCGGGTTTCGAAGCGTTGAAAGACAGCACGCAATATCCGCGGCTGGAAAATTATGTGAAAGGAACAGTTGCCCATTTTGCTAACGATGAGCGGGTTCTTGCCTGGGATATCTGGAATGAACCTGATAATACAAACGACAGTTCTTACGGGAAAATAGAGTTGCCAAACAAGGTTGATTATGTACTTCCGTTGATGAAAAACGCATTTGGCTGGGCAAGGTCGGTCAATCCTGTACAACCGTTGACTGCCGGAATATGGGCGGGTGACTGGACTTCTCATGAAACATTAAAGCCAATTGAAAAGGCAAGCATTGATGAATCGGATGTGATCACGTTTCACAATTACAATGATGCAGCTGATTTTGAAAAACGCATCAAACAATTGCAGCAGTACGACCGTCCGATGATTTGTACGGAATATATGTCGCGCGGCAATGGCAGTTTCTTTGAAACTTCGCTGCCCATTGCAAAGAAATACAATGTCGGCGCTATAAACTGGGGACTTGTTGATGGGAAATCACAAACGATTTATCCCTGGGACAGCTGGAAAAAAACATACACGAAAGAGCCGGACTTATGGTTTCATGACATTTTCAGAAAAGACGGAAAACCGTACCGCCAGGCAGAAGTTGATCTGATCAAAAAACTGACAGCCGCGAAGTGAAATTTTAGCCAAGAATACACGAATGGGCACGAATCGCATCATATAGATTCGTGCTCATTCGCGTATCTGGGGCAAATTTTCAGGGTTTTAGAGGCTAACTAAATTTCCTGCGTGGCTAGCAAATCGTTTAGCGTTTCGCGTCTTCTTACCAATCTGGCAGCGCCGTTGTCTATCAGTACCTCCGCAGTACGTGGACGGGCATTGTAATTGGAGCTCATTGTAAAGCCGTATGCACCGGCATTCAAAAAGGCAAGAATGTCTCCCTGGCTTACTTCCGGTAAATTCCTGTCGGTGGCGAAAGTGTCGGTTTCGCAAATGTATCCTACCACATTATACAATTTTTCCTCGCCTGTCGGATTGGACACGTTCAGAATATGATGGTAAGAACCGTACATCATTGGACGAATGAGGTGGTTCAGACCGGAATCGACATGGACAAAGTTACGTGCAGGATCTTCTTTCACGACGGTGGTCGTCACAAGCAAATAACCAGATTCGCTTACAAGAAATTTACCTGGTTCGAACCAAAGCTGCAATTCGCGGCCATATTCTGAACAAAAATTTTTGAAACGTTCTGAGATTTTGTTACCCAATAATTCCATGTCGGTGATGGCATCACCAGGCAAATAGGAAACTTTAAAACCTCCGCCCAAATCAATAATTTCGAGATCAGGAAAATGTTTTGCTGTTTCAAATAATATGTCAGCAACCTGCAAAAACGGCTCAGCATCTTTGATGTCCGAACCTGTATGCTGATGCAGCCCAATCACTTTGATATTGTATTTTTTGACAACCTCTAAAATCTGGTCAATCAGCAAAACCGAGATTCCGAATTTGGAATCGGAATGTGCGGTCATGATTTTAACATTTCCTCCTGCGGCTACATTGGGCTTGATTCTTATCAGACAAGGTTTTGTATTGCCATAAGTTTGTCCAAACCATTCCAGCAAGGGAATACTGTCTACATTCACAACTGCGCCAGCTTCGACGGCAGTTTTTACCTCTGAGAACGGAACCCCGCTTGGCGTAAACGTGATCTGATTTCCCGTGTAGCCGGCAATTAAGCCCATTTCAAATTCACCGGGTGAAACTACATCCAATTCCACGCCAATTTCCCTCATTAATCTTAAAATGGAGAGATTGGTATTGGCTTTGCAGGCATATTTAATCTTCAGATTCAGTCCTGAAAAGGCATTTTTAAGTTCACCAACTTTTCTCCTTATGGTTCCGCCATCGTACACATAGAGCGGGCTGCCGTAAGTTTCAAGTAATTGCGCAGGATCAATATTTTGTATGGTATATTTATTTTGTTCAGAAAGTTGCATTGGTAGTCAGTAAGAGAATTTTGAATGAGAGAATTTTGAATTTTGGTTATTCCGGCTGACAATATTTGTCGAGATAAATGGCCATTTCCTGCTGCATACTTTTCGCTTCGTCAGCTGCTTTTTTTGCAAAATCAGTTCCGTTTCCTGCGTAAATGATACTTCTTGACGCATTGATGAGCAACCCGCATTGCTTATTCATTCCATATTTAGAAACCTCTTCAAGGCTTCCTCCTTGTGCTCCAACGCCGGGAACCAGCAAAAAATGATCGGGTACAATGCTGCGGATATGTTTGAGATCCTGTGCCTGGGTTGCACCCACAACGTACATCAGACGGTCAGCACCTGCCCATTCCTGCGACTTTCTCAAAACTTGCTCAAAAAGGGGCTTCCCATCTGATTCAATTCGTTGAAAATCAGCACTTCCTGAATTAGACGTTAGCGCCAAGAGAATAACCCATTTGTTTTTAAATTCAAGAAAAGGAGTCACCGAATCGCTGCCCATGTAGGGTGCGACTGTCACGGCGTCAAAATTCAATCCCGAAGAAGTCGGATCAAAAAAGGTTCGTGCATAAAGTCCGGATGTGTTTCCTATGTCACCGCGTTTGGCGTCTGCAATGGTGAAATGGGTGTCAGGGATATACTCAATCGTCTTTTGTAAACTCTCCCATCCCTTGGCACCAGATGCTTCATAAAATGCAATATTAGGCTTGTAGGAAACGCAATAATCCAGTGTAGCGTCAATAATTTGTTTGTTGAAAGCAAACACAGGATCCGCCTCCTTTAACAAATGAGAGGGTATTTTTCGAATGTCCGTATCAAGGCCGACACACAAATAGGATTTCTTCTGTGAAATTTGTTCAAATAGTTTTTTATCAGTCATGATTTTCGAAATATTGCGCCGAAATTACAACGTCTGCCAATAGATTCATAAATTTGTTCACAGATAAAATGCCAACATTTAAACCACCACAAATTTAACACGCGCCTATGCAGATTAGAGAAACATCCATAGCAGGCTTAATTGAGATTTTTCCACGTGTTTTTGAAGACGATCGTGGACTGTTTTTCGAATCTTTTAATGAGGAAGGATTTAGAAAACTAGGTCTTCCGACAAACTTTGTTCAGGATAATCAGTCTTTTTCAAAAAAGGGAGTTGTTCGCGGACTTCATTTTCAAAATGCACCATATGCTCAGGGCAAGCTGGTTCGGGTAATTTCCGGAAGAGTTTTGGATGTTGCGGTGGATATCCGTCCGGAATCACCGACTTTTGGCAAGCATGAAGTTTTCGAATTAAGAAGCGATTCCAACAATATGGCATACGTGCCTGAGGGTTTTGCACATGGTTTCGTTGCGCTTGAAGACTCTATTTTTAGCTACAAATGTACAAATGGATACAATAAAGGAGCAGAATCGGGAATTTTATGGAATGATCCTGAACTGGGAATTGACTGGGGAATAGAAAATCCGATCGTTTCTGAAAAAGACATTATTCTGCCAACTTTCAGGGCGCTCTTTGGGGGTAAGTGAAAATTTCACGCAGAGTAAAAGGAGGTTATCGCAGAGAACGCCGAGATCTAAACCGATCTCCACTTTGCGCGCTATTTGTTTTACCTTGCGTTTCTTTGCGTGAAATCTTTCTCTCTTTCTTATTTCTCGAATAGTTCCTCCAATGCCTTTGAGGCTACTTTTCTGGCTGAATTTGGGTTTTGACCGGTAATAAGGCGTTCATCCAGTTCTATGAATTCAATAAACGGGATGATTGATTTGGTGTAATGAGCGCCATTTTCTTTGAGCTTGTCTTCCAGATAAAAAGGAACTTCGCTGACAAAGCTCATCAATGTTTCTTCCATATTCGAAAATCCTGTCAGGTATTTGTCCTTTATTAACAGCGAACCATCGGATAACCTGACATTTAATAATCCGCAAACGCCATGACAAACGGCGGTTACCGTGCCGTTGTTTTCGTAGATAATCTTTGTAATCTCTTGTAAATCAGCATTGTCGGTGAGATCCCACATGGCTCCATGGCCACCTGCAAAGTAAATGAGCCGATATTCTCTGGCATCGATTTGAGACGGACTCAGTGATTCTGTGATTTTAGATTGAAACGCCGCATCTTCTAAATATTTGAGGTTAACATCATCTTTCGAGTCCATGCTTCTTTCATCAATGGGGATTTTCCCTCCGGTAGGACTAACGATATCGACGATCACTTTTCTTTTTATCATCACATCGTAAAAATGCGTTAACTCACTTAACCACAAACCTGTTTTGCCGGTTTTTGTAGGATAATTGTCATGATTGGTACAAACGATAAGAACTTTCATAGCCTGATTTGTGAAGGAAACTTTCGGTAAGTTACCAAAAAAACACAGTAATTTTCCGAGACGTTCCGGCTATTGTCGCTGTCTTTTAACCTGTGATTGAAGGAAGTCAGTGTCGATTTGGGTGGTCAGAACTGCGTAACTGTTACAGTAGCTGGTTTTTGTAAGCGAAGGCAACGGCAGCCGCGGTAGTTTTGGTGCCTGTTTTTTCAAGAACACGAAGCCTGTGACCTTCCACGGTTCTTACACTTATAAATAATTTGTCGCCTATTTCCGAGGTAGAAAGTCCGTCACAAATTAATTGCAAAACCTCTTGTTCTCTTGGAGAAAGTGCCACATTACAGGCATTTGGAAAAAACGGATGTTTGTTGGGTTGCCGGTTCACCATTTTACGGTGCATGGCTTTGGAAACAAAGTCATTGTAATAAAATCCTTCCTCAGCCACTCTGCGAATCGCTTTTTCGACTTCATCCGGACTGGTATCTTTCAGCAGATATCCCTGAACACCTTTTTCAAGCATATGAATCACAAAGCGGTCTTCATTATACATGGAAACCACAATGACTTTTATTTCCGGAAACCGTTCAAATGCCGCTTCGGTAGCCTGAATGCCATCCATGACAGGCATTTGCAGGTCCATAAAAACAATGTCCGGCGTGTTGGCGGGAAGCTTATCCAGAAGTTCCTGTCCATTGGCTGCTTCCAATATGAATTCAAAATCGGGAATACCACTCAGCATGGAGATAAATCCTTTTCTGAAGAGTTCATGATCGTCAGCGATTCCTAATTTTAGAGTAGCCATATTTTTTAAATGTTTACCCGTTCACGACGAAAAGGATGCAAAGGCTCAGGTTTACTGTCTGTTACGACAATTACTGGTATTTGTGCAAATGCGATGGAACCGCCATTCCCGCCTTTGCTATATTGTACCGTTCCATTCACTATGGCCAGCCGGCTTTCGATACCCAATAACCCCAATCCTGCCAGATTGTTCACTTTAATCAGGTCAGGATCAAAGCCAATTCCATTATCGGTCACCCGCAGGCCGATAAATTGCTCATTCACATCCAGATTTATTTCAATTTTTGTGCAGTTTGCATGTTTGATTGCATTGTTGACAAGCTCCTGCATAATTCGGTACAAAGTCAATTCTATTTTGGCACCCTGCCTGGGCAGTTCCTGTTCCTCAGCATTGAATTTGAAAGAAATGATCAGATTATTTCCTTCTTCCAGTTTGTGGATAAACTCGTCAATAGCTTCTGCGAGTCCGAATCTTTCAAGCGTTGTAGGTACCAGATCACGTGTGATACGCCTTACATGCAAAATGGTTTCTTCGACCAAAGATTGCGTTTTTCGCATGATCTGATCTTCCTTTTCTCCTGTTTCCCCAACAATTTTACTCAGTTGATTTAAACTAAGTTTGGTTAAGGAAAGCATAGTTCCTATGTCATCATGAAGATCCTGAGCAATACGCCGGCGTTCGGTTTCTTCCGAATTCAGCGCCGTATCCAACAACCGCCGGCTGTGCGTTTTTTCTATCTCGTTTATTTTTTTCTCTTCTTCAAACTTCTTTTTTTGATAATACATGACAAACATGATCACAAAAAATGCCATGATTAACATTGCCAACGTAGCAATGAGTAATGCAAGTTTCAGTTGGTCATTATTTTGCATAGTTTTTTGCTGAAAAGAACCAAATTCCGATACTAAAAAAAATCAGGTAAATACTTTCAAAAATTGAAGGAATATAAACCAGAAACCCGATATCAATCCAATCTTCCCACTTTAACGTATGATAAAAAAATGGAGCAATGAACACGATGCTGCAATAGTATAGTAACATTCCTGCACAAACCCAGAAGAACGGATAAGATAGGAGACTGGGTATTTTAAGGAATCTGATTGTTTCGTAAAAATATAAAAGTATCCAGAAAATCATCAGAATACACTCAATAGTTGATGAATATACAAAGCCTCTGTGGTTATGAAAGTCTGAAAAATCAGGGTTGATCTCCATAATTTCCCATATTGCAAAAAGCACAAATGTTAACATCACCACGATTATAGACCTTTTGAAAAAGGGTGTTTCCAGATTCAAATAAAAAAGACTGCTAAGTAAACAGTACCGAATTATAACACTGGTGTTTTCAAAGAATATATTATTAATTTTCAGAGCTGCATAATGGAACATCGTTAGGTCTAACACTAGCTTTATGAGCAAAAATGTTAGCAGAATTAAAAAAACGCGATCAATATATGCCCGCCTGAAGAAGATTAATACTATTGGGATAATAGTGAGAAAAACTGCCGTACATACGATTGGTTGTCTAAACAAATATGAGACGTGAATCTCGGTCATTTAATAAATAATTTAAAATTTAGCAAAACCTTGGACAAGTTGGTCCATTCGCCATTGCCTTACCCTCGTCTTCTTCTGACATATCTTTCAAACCTGCTTCCGGGTTCATGTTTTTATATGCTCTTGCTGTATGAAGACCTGTTAATTCGACCCCACTTGCATCAACAGGTACAATAATAAGTCTCGGAGTAGGTTTGCCGCCCAGCTCTACGCTGCGTTCGCAAGGGTCTTCGCTATGGTCTTCATGGCGTAATCCGTAATATACTCTGAAACCTACCGGCTTTCCGCCACATTCTTTTAAAAGTTTTTTGAAAGTTTTTAAGCCAAAAAATTCTGCCTCGACGGGATTGTGATCATGCTTTGGATCTTTGCAGTCTATATGGGCGCATGTGTATTTTTTTGCTTCTTTAATTGAAATTAATTCGCCTTCGGTTCCTTTATACTGTGGCATGTTGGTAGATGTTTAGGATTACGGTTTATAATAAATCAGCGTGTAAAATTAGTTGCATGTTTTGCAATAAACAAACCGAAATGTCTTATTTGAGTAAACGGTATTTTTGATAATAATCTGAATAATAGATAGTTGTACTTTTGTAAGTTTGTAAAACACGTAATTTTACGTATAGGAACGGGGATAACTACCATGGCGAATTTGTTGATTACCTGTTTTGAAAATCGGGGAATTTCACTCTAAATGCGAAGACTAACCTTGATTAGTTTTGTAAAGCCATGAAAGATTTCTTTTGAAAGACTTTCTTCATTGAGATTAAAGGGTTAGGTTATGTTCGAAAACCGTGATGGATATCCGTCACGGTTTTTTCTTTTGGCAATTAGAAAGCATTGTTTCAACTTTAAATGATCAATAACAATACCTGAGAAATGAAACCTACCATAAAAATTGAATACTGCCCCAAGTGCGGATGGCTGCTACGCTCTGCATGGATGGCCCAGGAATTACTCACCACGTTTGCCGAAGATTTACATGCAGTAACTCTGGTTCCTTCGGAAGTGCCTGGGAGATACACCATCCATGTCGGTGAAACCTTGCTTTGGGATCGAAAGCGCGAAGGACATTTTCCGGAGCCAAAGGAATTAAAGCAGAGGGTCAGGGACGAAATCGCACCGGAACGCAATCTCGGCCATAATGAGAAGTAAAAGTGCAATTGATGCGTATAATCTACCGATTTTGTAGACATATTGTCATCTGGGAAAAACTATCTACTGTAATAATGGCATGCGGGAAATTTAAACTAAAACACTAAATTTTTCATCTGATTTGAATTTTATTAGCTAATGTACTGATTATCTGCCAGATACAAAACAGGGGTCAAAAATTGAGCTCAACTAAAAAGAAACCAATGAATCTATGGCACGTGGTTTGTCGTTAATAAGGAAAAACAAGAACCTAAACAGACGATTGCCATGGAGAGCAAACTAAAAATACCACGTGAAATGTTAATGAACATCGATTTCATCAACACGGTGAATGGTGGGATGAGTGAGCCGGCCATTCAACTCGAAAGAGGATCGGATGGTTATGAGGTCGTTGTGAAAGTTCCCGGCATCGAGGTGGAGGATCTTCAGTTAGAAGTTGTGAAAGGCAAAAAAAACTCGACCAACCTGAAACTATATCACTTACTACCGATTTTTTCACAAGAATCTCACGGAGAGGATGAACAGTGGAAGACAATCCGTTTCATCAATACATTTGTAATTCCGGAAGGAGTAGATATTGAAAATATTTCAGCAAGATATGATGATGTAATGAGACATCTTGTGCTCAATCTGCCTTATGGCGATGAACAAGGTGATTATAGAAGAAAAGTTGAAATAAGCCGCTGGTAATAAAATTTTCGTTTAGCCCGCAATCGAATGGTTGTGGGCTTTTTTATGCCCCTATGGGGTCTGTTGGCATTTTTATTCAGAAATTATAGGTGTTTTCCTGATCATGGGAAGTTCTATTATTGTAGAAAATTATATTCTGCCAATAGATTATATTAAAATATTGTAAACCTTTATAATTGACTAAAAAAAGGAAATTCATATTCGTAATTTAGAGGTACAATCATTTACCTCTCCATGCTCAGCGTTATGAAAAAGTCAAACATTTTTGCGTACATAGAACTTTCCAAGTTAGTGGAAGAACTGAAACCCGTCCTTTCCTCAGAAGAGTTAAAAGATAAACTAAGGGCTCAATCCGCATATTTCAATATTATCCAACCCAAATATTTCTCTGACGCCCTTGTTCAGGAATGGGAAGGAATTCTCAACCTGACCAAACAAAAAGGTGCGCGGGTTGACGAAGAGGGTAAGGTAGTTTCCACTGCCATATCGAATACCATTGAAAATTTTAGCCCCATGGAATGTCGGAAACTTGCGGACAAGGTTTTTTTATTGTACGAGAAAGTAAAGATGGAATTTCAGTAAAAATTTAAAGTGCAGCCCTTTTTTTCAGAATAAAAGAGGGCTGCACTCAGAAAAGCAGATCCCAAAAAAATTAGTTTACCGTCCCCCCATTCCATACTTCTTTTCCTGGCTGTACAAATGCCAGGCTTCCGTCCCGGTCTTCTGCCATCAGGATCATACCATGACTTTCCATTCCCATCATTTTACGGGGAGCCAGGTTCGCAAGGTATAACACTTTTTTTCCCAGGATTTCTTCCGGTTTGAAATGCTCGGATATTCCGCTTAAAACAGTCCGTTGCTCGCTGCCAATATCTACTTTCAGTTTCAGAAGTTTTTTGCTTTTAGGAACACTTTCCGCTTCAATAATCGTAGCGATTCGAATATCCATTTTTGAGAAATCGTCAAACTGGATTTCTGCTTTTACTTCAGTCACCACTTTTCCCTCTATCTCGTTCATTTTTTTTGCATCATGAAGTTTCTGGATTTGTTTTTCGATCACATGATCCTCTATTTTTTCAAAAAGCAGGCTGGATTCCGCGACGACCTGACCGGCATCAAGTAAATCCGGTTTGCCGGCATCCGCCCAGCTTTTGTTTTTTACACCAAGCTGCGTGATTATTTTTTGAGCAGTAAATGGAATAACAGGTTCTGATACAATGGCGAGCGACGCCGTGATTTGCAACGCCACATTCAGAATGGTGTTTACACGTTCCGGATCCGTTTTAATCACATGCCATGGCTGTGTTTCTGCCAGATATTTATTGCCCAGTCTGGCCAGATCCATAATGGCTGTCAGCGCTTCACGGAAACGATAGTTTTCCATTGCATCTCCGATCCGCGCTGGAAAAGCGGCAAGTTCGGTCAATGCATTTTTGTCAATTTCGGCCAATTCTCCCGCCGGAGGAACCTTTCCTTCACAAAATTTATGGGTCAGCACCACAGCCCGGTTCACGAAATTTCCAAAAATGCCTACCAGTTCACTGTTGTTCC